>Ga0335076_10002459_pt1 | contig 18421 bp, 20 predicted proteins | sample Lox_Sample_25_FD_206717 | JGI IMG/M metagenome (GOLD analysis project Ga0335076, IMG submission 206717) | Soil microbial communities from Loxahatchee National Wildlife Refuge, Florida, United States - Lox_Sample_2.5 | ecosystem: Environmental > Terrestrial > Soil > Wetlands | place: USA... | reverse complement strand
CGAGGCCTTGCTGCGCCGCTTCGCCGAGACGCGGCGCAGCCATCCGCTGGCCGGCACGCCGACGGCCCCGAGCCTCACGCTCGGCGAGGCGATCGAGCGCGAGCGCGGCCTGCTCGCGGGCCTTTCGGAGCTCGGCCACCGCATCGACACGAGCAACCTTCAGCCCAAGGTGCTGCGCCAGTGGATCAAGGAGCTCGTCGGGGCGGGAGAGGGCCGGCTCACGCTGCTGTTCGAGTCCTTCGCATTCCGCGACGGCATCCCGCTGGACGCCGACTGGGTGGTGGATGCGCGCATGCTGCCCAATCCTCACTACGAGCCCGGCCTCGCGGATCTTACGGGCCGCGACGCGCCGGTCGTCGAATTCCTCGAGCGCGACGTGCTCGTGCACGCCTTTCTCGAGGACCTGCGCGGCTTCCTCGCGCGCTGGCTGCCGGAGGTGCGGCGCGACAACCGCAGCTACCTCACGGTCGCGATCGGCTGCACGGGCGGGCGCCACCGCTCGGTCTATCTCGTCGAGCGCCTGGCGAAATCCTTCGCCGGCGATTGGCGGGTCCTGGTGCGCCACCGCAGTCTCGCCGCCGCCGGCGAGTGAACGACCTCCCGCTTTTCCCTCTCGGCACGGTGCTGTTTCCCGGCGGCCTGCTGCCGGTGCGCGTCTTCGAGCAACGCTATCTCGAGATGGCCAAGGTCTGCCTGCGCGAGGACACGCGCTTCGGCGTGTGCCTGATCCGCGAGGGCGCGGAGGTGGGCGCGCCCGCGACGCCGGAGCCCGTGGGCTGTACGGCCCGCATCGCGCAATGGGACATGCAGCAATTGGGACTGCTGCAAATCGTCGCGCAGGGCGAGCGGCGCTTTCGCATCCTCGAGCGTCGTTTGCAGGCCGACGGCCTCGCACGCGCGCGGGTCGAGCTGCTGCCCGAGGAAGGGGACGCGCCCGTGCCCGAGCGACTCGCCGGCTGCCGCGCGCTGCTCGAGCGCATTGCCGCCGAGCACGGCGAGCGGTTGTTCGCGCAGCCGTACCGCATGGACTCCTGCGCCTGGTTGAGCGCGCGCCTGGCCGAGGTGCTGCCGCTGCCCGGCGCGCTGAAGCAGCAGCTTCTCGAGATGGACGGCCTGCCGCGCCTGGAAGCGCTAGGCCGCCTGGTCCAGCAGCAGTCCCGCTAGCAATGTCCTTACCGGCGCGGGCACCGCGGCGCGCGCCGCTTCCTCCAGCTCGAGCCAGACGCCGTGCGGCTCGGCGAGGAACTTGCGCACTTGGCAGCGGATTGGCAGCACGTTGAGCCGGTAATGCGTGAAGCCATGCTCGATGACGGGCATCCGCCGCGGCGTCGCGACGAGGCAAGAGAACTCTCTTTTGCAGAAGGACTGGACGTCTCTCGCCGGGCCCTCCGGGAAGCTCCAGAGTCCTCCCCAGATTCCCGGGCTCGGCCGGCGCTGCAGGTGCACCGATCCCTGGTGCAGCAGGACGATCCAGTTTGCGCGCTTGAGCGGCAACGCCTTGCGCTGCCGCCGCGAGGGCAGCTCGGCGACGCGATCCTCGCGCAGCGCAACGCAATCCTTCGCAACCGGGCAGCGGCTGCAGCCGGGATTCAGGCGCGTGCAGACCGTCGCGCCCAGGTCCATGAGCGCCTGCGTATAGGTTTCGATGTCGCGCCGGGGCAGGAGCCGCTCTGCCAGCGGCCACTGCGCGTCGCCCTCGACGCCGAAGCAGCGCGCGAGCACGCGCTTCACGTTGCCGTCGAGGATCGCCGCGCGCCGGCCGAAGGCGAAGGCGGCGATCGCCGCGGCGGTCGAGCGGCCGACGCCCGGCAGCGCCGACAGCCCTTCCATCGAGTCGGGAAACCCGCCTCGAGAGGCGACGCGCCTCGCAGCCGCATGCAGGTTCCTGCCGCGCGCGTAGTAGCCGAGCCCGCTCCAGAGCTGCAGCACTTCGTCCTCGGAGGCCTCCGCGAGCGCGCCAACGTCCGGAAAGCGCGTCAGGAAGCGCTCGTAATACGGGATCACCGCGGCGACCTGCGTCTGCTGCAGCATGACCTCCGCGAGCCAGATGCGGTACGGGTCGCGCGTGCCCTGCCACGGCAGCCCATGGCGGCCGTGCCGTCGCTGCCAGCGGACGAGTTTGGGCGCGAATGCCGGCACGCGCGAATTCTATGGCAAGGTAGCGCTTCCGATGCTCGCTTTCATCCTCCGCCGACTGGCTCAGGCCGTGCTCGTCATGCTCGCGGTGGGCTTCATCGCGTTCTCGCTGTTCCGCTTCGTGGGCGACCCGGTGCACTTCATGCTCGGCCAGGACGCCACGGACGAGGACCGCGCGCGCATCACGCGGCTGCTCGGCCTCGACGAGCCGTTCTACGTTCAGTACGCCAAATTCGTCGGCAGCGCGCTGCACGGCGAATTCGGCCTGTCGCTGCGCCAGGCGCAGCCGGTGTCGCGGCTCATTGCCGAGCGCCTGCCGGCGACGCTGGAGCTCTCGGCGGTGGCGGCGCTGTTCGCGCTCCTGGGTGGCGTCTCGATGGGGGTCTACACCGCGCTGCGGCGCGATTCCTGGCTGTCGCAGTTCCTGCTCGGGCTGTCGCTGGTCGGGGTGTCGCTGCCGACGTTCCTCATCGGCATCCTGCTGATCCTCCTGTTCGCCGTGCTGCTGGGCTGGCTGCCCTCGTTCGGGCGCGGCGACACCGTGCAGATCGGCTGGTGGAGCACGGGCCTGCTGACCGCTTCGGGGCTGAAGTCGCTGATCCTGCCGGCGATCACGCTGGGCCTGTTCCAGATGACGCTGATCCAGCGCCTGGTGCGCGCCGAGATGCTGGAGGTGCTGCGCACCGACTACATCAAGTTCGCGCGCGCGCGCGGCCTGACCGACCGCGCCGTGCACTTCGGCCACGCGCTGAAGAACACGCTCGTGCCCGTGATCACGATCACCGGCCTGCAGCTCGGCGCGATCATCGCCTTCTCGATCATCACCGAGACGGTGTTCCAGTGGCCGGGCATGGGCCTGCTGTTCATCCAGGCGGTGGGCTTCGCGGACATCCCGGTGATGGCGGCCTACCTCTGCCTGATCGCGCTGTTCTTCGTCGTTATCAACCTCGTGGTCGACCTGCTTTACTATGCGGTCGACCCTCGCCTGCGCATCGACCGCACGGTCGCCGCGGGCTGAGACACAAGGACCTGCCATGAATGCGCCCCACCAGATGATCCGCAATCCGGTCGAGAAGATCCGCGCCTTTCACGCGGAGCTGAAGACCATCCGGCGCGATATCCACGCGCACCCGGAGCTCGCGTTCCAGGAAACCCGCACCTCGGACCTCGTGGCCGCCCGCCTGGCGTCCTGGGGCGTCGAGGTGCACCGCGGCCTCGCGAAGACCGGCCTGGTGGCCGTGGTGAAGGGCCGCAAGACGGCGAGCGGCCGCGCGATCGGTCTGCGCGCCGACATGGACTGCCTGCCGATGCACGAGACCAGCGACATCCCGCACCGTTCGACGCATGCCGGGCGCATGCATGCCTGCGGCCATGACGGCCACACGACGATGCTGCTCGGGACCGCGCGCTACCTGCAGGAGACGCGCCATTTCGACGGCACCGCCGTCCTCATCTTCCAGCCCGCCGAGGAAGGCGGCGGCGGCGGCAAGGTGATGGTCGAAGAGGGCCTGTTCGAGCGTTTCCCCGTCGACGCGGTCTACGCCGTGCACAACTGGCCGGGCCTGCCGCCCGGGCAGATGGCGGTGCGCCCCGGCCCGGTGATGGCGGCGACCGACGAAATCGTGGTGACGGTGCGCGGCAAGGGCGGCCACGCGGCGATGCCGCACCTCACGGTGGACCCGGTGGTCGTCACCGCGCAGGTGATATCGGCGCTGCAGAGCATCGCCAGCCGCAACGTGAGCCCGCTCGATTCCATCGTCGTCACCATCGCCTCGATGGAGACGAGCCAGACCAACGTGTTCAATGTGATTCCCGACTTCGTCAAGCTGATCGGCACGGTGCGCAGCTTCCGCCCGGAGACGCGCGACCTCGCGGAAGCGCGCATCGCGCAGATCGTCGAGGGCGTGTCGCTGGCGATGGGCGCGCGCGCCGACATCGAGTACAAGCGCGGCTATCCCTCGACGATCAATTCCGAGAAGGAGGCGATCTTCGCCGCGAAGGTCGGCGAGCGCCTGTTCGGCCGGCAGAACGTGTTCACCGACGCCGAGCCGACCATGGGCGGCGAGGATTTCTCCTTCATGCTGCAGGCGCGGCCCGGCGCCTACGTGTTCCTCGGCCAGGGCGGCGGACCGAACAACTGCTTCCTGCACAACCCGGGCTACGATTTCAACGACGAGGTGATCCCGCTGGGCGCCGGCTACCTCGCCGCGCTGGTCGAGGAATCGCTGCCGCTGGGGCAGTAGCGGCGCAACGCGCCGCCCGGACCGCGCCGGTGGACCTCCGGACCCTCTGGCAGCACGACCTCGCATACAGCTTCCGCAGGTCGCCGGTCACCATCGCCGCCGCCGTGCTCACGCTGCTGTGCGTCGGCGGCGCGCTGCTCGCGCCCTGGATCGCGCCTTCGAATCCCTTCGACGCCGCTTCGCTGGATCTCAATGCGGCGTTCGCGCCGCCGGGCTGGAGCGCGCAGGGCAGCGCGGGCCACCCGCTCGGCACCGACGACCAGGGCCGCGACCTGCTCTCGACGATCCTCTACGGCGCGCGCATCTCGCTCGGCGTCGGCCTCGCCTCGGTGCTGCTCGCGATGCTGCTCGGCGTGATGCTCGGTCTGGTTTCGGGCTACGTCGGCGGCCGCGCGGACGCCTTCATCATGCGCATCGCCGACATCCAGCTGTCGTTCCCGCCGATCCTCATCGCGCTGCTGATCGACGGCGTGGCGCGCGTGGCGCTGCCGGCGGGCGTGCAGGACAGCATCGCGATTCCGGTGCTGATCTTTTCGATCGGCATCTCGGGCTGGGTGCAGTATGCGCGCACGGTGCGCGGCTCGACGCTGGTGGAAAAGGGAAAGGAGTACGTACAGGCGGCGCGCGTGATCGGCCGCCATCCGCTCGCGATCATGCTGCGGCACGTGCTGCCGAACGTTCTCGGGCCGGTGCTCGTGATCGCGACCATCCACGTCGCCACCGCGATCATCACCGAGGCGACCCTCTCCTTCCTCGGCGTCGGCGTGCCCCCCACGAACCCCTCGCTCGGCACCCTGATCCGTATCGGCAACGAGTTCCTGCTCTCGGGCGAGTGGTGGATCACGGTTTTCCCCGGCGCGGCGCTCGTGACGCTGGTGCTCGCGGTCAACCTGCTCGGCGACTGGCTGCGCGACGCGCTGAACCCCAAGCTGCGATGACACCGGTTCTGGAAGTCGAGGACCTGCGCGTCGAGTTCCCGACCCGGCGCGGATCTCTGGTCGCGGTCGACGGCGTCTCGTTCGCGATCGCGCCCGGCGAGGTGCTCGGCGTGGTCGGGGAATCCGGCGCCGGCAAGTCGCTCACCGGCACGGCGATTATCGGCCTGCTGGAGCCGCCCGGGCGCATCGCCGCCGGCGAGATCCGCCTGCAGGGCGAGCGCATCGACGACCTCCCGCACGAGCGCATGCGGCGCATCCGCGGGCGGCGCATCGGCGCGATCTTCCAGGACCCGCTCACGTCGCTGAACCCGCTCTACACGATCGGCGAGCAGCTCGTCGAGACGATCCGCACGCACCTGGACGCGGACGCGGCCGGCGCGCGCGAGCGCGCGCTGTCCCTGCTCCGCGAAGTCGGCATTCCGGCGCCCGAAGCGCGCATCGACCATTACCCGCACCAGTTCTCGGGCGGCATGCGCCAGCGCGTGGTGATCGCGCTGGCCCTCTGCGCCGAGCCGCGGCTGATCATCGCCGACGAGCCCACGACCGCGCTCGACGTCTCGATTCAGGCGCAGATCATCCAGCTGCTGAAGCGACTGGCGCGCGAGCACGGCGCGGCGGTCATGCTCATCACGCACGACATGGGCGTGATCGCCGAGACCGCGGACCGCGTCGCCGTCATGTACGCGGGACGCATCGCCGAGATCGGGCCGGTGCGCGCCGTCGTCGGCGCCGCGCGCCATCCCTACACGGCGGGCCTCATGGGCGCAATCCCGAAGATCCGGCGCGCGGGCACCGCACGCTCGCCGCTTGTGCAGATCGAGGGCGCGATGCCGCGCCTGAACGCGATCCCGGCCGGATGCGCTTTCCATCCGAGATGCTCGAAGAGCTTCGACCGCTGCCGCGGCGAGCGCCCCGAGCTGCGGCGGGCCGGCCCCAATCTCGCCGCCTGCTGGCTGTATGACGAGCGCCCCGTCCCTGCTCAGGCTTGAGGGCGTCGGCCGCGACTTCGACGTCTCGCGCCCCTGGCTGAATCGCGTCGTCGAGGGCGCGCCGCGCCGGCTGCTGCGCGCGGTGGACGGCGTCAGCTTCGAGGTGCGCAAGGGCGAAACGCTCGCGCTGGTGGGCGAATCCGGCTGCGGCAAATCCCCGCTCGCGCGCCTCATCGTGGGCCTCTACGCGCCGTCGCGCGGCCGCATCGAGTTCGGCGGCGTCGAGATCTCGGACCCGGCGCGCCAGGCCGCGGCCGCGCCGCTGCGCCGGCGCATGCAGATGATCTTCCAGGACCCCTATGCGAGCCTGAACCCGCGCTGGCGGGTTCGCGAAATTGTCGCCGAACCGCTGTTGGTGCTGGGTCTCTTGAAAGACAAGAGCGACATCCACGAACGGGTCGTGGAACTGCTGCGACAGGTCGGGCTCGCGCCGGAGGATGGCGAAAAGTATCCGCACGAGTTCTCCGGCGGGCAGCGCCAGCGCATCTCCATCGCGCGCGCGCTGTCGGGCCGGCCGGAATTTCTCGTCTGCGACGAGCCAACCTCGGCGCTGGACGTCTCGGTGCAGGCGCAGATCCTCAACCTGATGAGCGAACTGCAGGCGCGCCTGGGGCTGACGTACCTCTTCATCTCGCACAATCTTGCCGTGGTCTCGCAGATCGCCGACCGGATCGGCGTGATGTACCTCGGCCGGCTCGTCGAGCTCGCGAGCGCCGACGATCTTTTCGCCCGCCCGCGGCACCCGTACACGCGCATGCTGCTCGATGCGGTGCCGGACCTGGAGATGAGCGGGCGCGCGCGCACGCCGGTCGCGGGTGAGGTTCCCAATCCGCTCGCGCCGCCGCCGGGCTGCGCCTTCCATCCACGCTGCCCGCACGCCAACGAGCGGTGCCGCAGCGAGCCGCCGAAGCTGATCGCGCACGGCGCCTCGGCGAGCGCCTGCCATGCGGTCGAGGAGATGCGGATCTAGCAGGCCGCTAGCGCCTGAACAGCCCGCGCACCTTGTCCGTGACGCTGCCCGCGCCCTTCTTCACCGATTCGGTGATCCCGCCCGCGGCGCCGCCGAGCAGCGCCGAATAGTCGACGTGCCAGTCCGGGCTGTCCAGGGCGCCCGACAGCTTCACGGGGATCGTCACGCCCGCGACCTGCGAGACATCGCGACCGCCCTGTCCTCTGGCGGTCGCCGCGAGCGTCGCCTTGGCGAGGTAGTCGATGGTGTTGTTGCCGATGTCCAGATTCCCGGCGCCGCCGATGCGCACGAACGGCGACTGCACCTTCAGATCGTCGTTGTGCGCCACGCCGTTCTTGATGGCGAAGCTCGCACTTGCCTCGGAGAAATCGGTCTTCTGCGCGGGATCGGCCTTCGCCTGCTTGAGCCCGATCGCCGCCTTCGCGTTGCGCGCGCTTTCGGCGAGGTTGATGCCCTTGATCGCGCCGTCCCGCATGCGCACGCGAGCGCTTCCGGCGAGCGCCTTCTTCAATGCGCTCACGGTGCCGCCCGCCGCCTGCACGTCGAGGCTGACGTTGCCGCGGCCTTCGAGCAGATCCATCTGCGCCAGGTCGTGCAGCAGGGCGCCCACGCTCGCATTCTGGACGTCCTCCTTGACCTGGATGCGGTTGCCGTCGGCGTCGGCGGACAGGCCGCCGTTGAGCGTTCCGCCATAGAGGCTCGCCGAATGCGGCGACACCTCGAGCTTGCCGCCCGCCAGCTTGACCTCGGCCTTGACGTTCTCGAGCTTCGCCCGCCGCGCCGTCAGCGCGCCGATCGCGAGCTTGCCGTCGACGGTCTTACCCTTGAGCGCGGAAAGGTCGATGCGTTCGTCCGTTTTCGATTCCTTGCGCTCGGGCGGCGCGTAGCGGTCGACGTTGAGCCGGTCGAGCGCGACATCGAACGACAGCTTCAAGGGCGCGAAATCGCCGACGTTGACTTTCGCCTTGAGAGCGGAATCGTCGAGCCTGCCCGAGATGTCGGCATCCAGGCTCTGCTTGGCGAGATTGGCCTTGATGGCCGCTTCCAGCGACGCCTTGATCGCGGCCCCCGCGGCGGCGGCGTCCAGGTCCAGCAGGACCTTCGGAATCGTCAGCGCGGCCGCCGACCCCTGCACCAAGGCGATCAGCAGCCTGGCATCGACGCGGCGCTGCGGGCCCTTCAGCAGGATCGAAGCCTTGACGTCGGTGCCCGAGGCGCTCGCCGGCGCGACCTCGACCTTGGGCGCGGAGAACTCGGCCGCGAGGGTGTCCTGGTCGAGGCGCCCCTTGAGCTCGGCGCTGAACTTGTCGAAGCCGAGTTCCTCGCGCCCGAGGTTGAAGTGCATGGCGCCGGTCGCCTGCGCGCGCAGATCGACCTCGGGCCGCTTTCCGGCGATGCGGGCCGAAAACGACACGTCGCCCGGCGCATCGCCGTCCAGTCGGCCGGTCTTGAGGCTGAGGTCCGCAAGCTGCAGCTCCTGGCCGCTCGCCTCGTCGTGGTAGCTCACCTGCACCTTCTCCACCGACACCTGGGCGATGCGCAGCCTGGGCGGCGCGCCCGGCTTGCGGTCCTTTTCCGCCGGGCCGGCGAGGTCCGAGAAATTCATCGAGCCGTCCTTGCGCCGGAGCACGTTGGCCTTCAGGCCGGAGAGCTTGAGCGTCTCGACCGCCACCTCCCGCGACAGCAGCGGCATCACGCGCACCGCAACTTCGGCCGAGTCGAGCGAGACGAAGAGCCTGTCGCTGCCGGGCTCGCTCAGCGTGGTCTTTCCGAGCGCGATGCCCGCGACCGGGAACAGGCGCAGCTGCGGAGTGCCCTCGATGCGCAGCGTCCGGTTCCTCTCCTTCATGGCGCGCTCGAGGCGCGTCTTCACGAACGCGCCGTCGACGATCATCGCCGCGGCGGCGAGGCCCACGAGCGCGACGACCACGAGGCCGGCCACGCCCAGCAACAGCAGTTTCACCGCTTTCATGACGCCCTCCTCTCCTGGTTGGCGATGCCGAACGGCACGTGGCCGGTCGCCACGTGCTGGCGCGCCGACTCGACGTGGCCGCGCTGGTCGTCGAAGTAGAAGTCCGGCTGGAACGCCCCGAGGAATTCGCCCTTGTCCAGGCCGCCGAGGAACAGCGCTTCGTCCACGGCGATGTTCCAATCTATGAGCGTGCGCACGGCGCGCTCGTGCGCCGGCGCGCTGCGCGCGGTGACGAGCGCCGTGCGCAGCCGCATCGGCACGTCGGTGCCCGAGGCCGCCTGCAGCCGGTGCAGAGCCTCCAGCAGCGGCTTGAAGGGCCCGGGCGGCAGCGGCCGGTGCGCATGCGCGGTCTCGTGGCGGGTGAATGCATCGAGGCCGTCGCGCCGCCTGCGCCGACTCGGGCACCACGCGCGCGGCCGGAAAGCGCGCATCGAGCGCCGCCATCACGTCCTGCTCGTTCGCCGACAGGAAGAGATTCGCGCGCAGCGCGTCCAGGTACCGGTAGGGGCTGCGGCCGCGCGTGAACACGCCGCGCTCGAGGTTCAGGCCTGCGCGCTGCGCGGAGCGAAACACGCGCAGCCCGGAGACCGGATCGTTCTTGGAGAGGATCACCACCTCGACGAGCTGCGCCTCGCCCCGGTTGAACGCGAGCAGCTTCTTGACGAGCTGGAACGCCACGCCCTCCTTGGCCGGAACGTCGAGGCGCGAGTACTGCAGGTCGATGTAGGCGCGCTCGCCGCTCGCGTCGAACACGCGGTTCTCCTCCTCGAAATCGAACAGCGCCCGCGAGGAAATCGCGACGACCAGCTTGCCTTCAACCGAGTAGGCCATGGCCTCCAGTCCATGCTGGAGCGGGTGATGGGAATCGAACCCACGTAACCAGCTTGGGAAGCTGGTGTTCTGCCATTGAACTACACCCGCCTGAGCGTGAAATTCTAAGGCAGAAAGCAAAAAAGCCGCGGCGATGCCGCGGCTTTTCCGGACCCGACCGGCTTAATGGCTTACTGGATGCGGCGCAGATCCGAGGCCGACAGCGAGGCCATGAGCTGCCAGATCTTCGGCTGCGCGGCGGCCACCGTCTGCGCATCGGCCGGGCGCATGACGATCGTCAGGCCCTTGTTCTTCGAGTTGGTGCCGCGGCTGCGCAGGTCGGCAAAGCGCCCGCCGATGCCGCGTCCGTCGAGGTCGCGGATGATCGCGCCGTCGCGCGCCTGCTCCTCGTAGCCGATGACGGCGCCCGCGTTGTCGTAGAGCGGCGTGAACAGCGACACCTGGGCGAGGACTTCGCCCGTGCGCTCGTTGCGCAGCATTTCCTTGTAGCCGATCACGTGACCCTGGTCGTTGCGCAACGCTTCCTTGCGCATCACGCCGTAATCGGTCAGCGTCGCGCAACCGCCGGCCGCGAACGCGACGGCCACCAGCACTATCGTCAGCAATCTTTGTGTCATGTTCTTCTCCTACTGCATCTTGACGCTCGCCAATCTACTCCTTTTGTCCGAAAACAGGTAGGCAATACTGCCTCACTTAAAGTATTACATTAACGATTATGGCATTGCAGCATAACACACAAGTGCTTGGCAGGATTGTATTATTCGAATGTGATGCAAATCACTGTGAACGGTAGCACAAACCTTTACGAGCCCCCCCTCGCCGTTGCCGAGCTCCTTGAGCGCATGGCGCTCGCGGGCAAGAAAGTGGCCGTGGAGCGCAACGGCGAGATCGTGCCGCGGGGCGCGCACGGCTCGACGCTGCTTGCCGACGGCGATCGCCTCGAGATCGTCGTCGCCGTGGGCGGAGGCTGATCGCCATGAACGACGCATTGCACATCGCCGGGCGCAGCTACGGTTCGCGGCTGCTGGTCGGCACCGGCAAGTACCGGGACTTCGCGCAGACGCGCGCCGCGATCGAGGCCTCGGGCGCGCAGATCGTCACCGTGGCGATCCGCCGCACCAATATCGGCCAGACCGCGGGCGAGCCCTCGCTGCTCGAGTTCCTGCCGCCCTCGAAGTTCACCTACCTGCCGAACACGGCCGGCTGCTACGACGCGGCCGAAGCCGTGCGCACGCTGCGCCTAGCGCGCGAGCTGCTCGACGGCCACGAGCTCGTGAAGCTCGAGGTGCTCGGCGACCCGCAATCGCTCTACCCGAACATGCCCGAGACGCTCGCGGCGGCGAAGACCCTGGTCGCCGAGGGCTTCAAGGTGATGGTCTACTGCTCGGACGACCCGATCCAGGCGAAGATGCTGGAGGAGCTGGGCTGCGTCGCCGTGATGCCGCTCGCCTCTCTCATCGGCTCGGGCATGGGCATCCTGAATCCCTGGAACCTGCAGCTCGTCATCGAGCGCGTGAGCGTGCCGGTGCTCGTGGACGCGGGCGTGGGCACCGCCTCCGACGCCGCGATCGCGATGGAGCTGGGCTGCGACGGCGTGCTCATGAACACCGCGATCGCCGGGGCGAAGGATCCGGTGCTGATGGCGCGCGCGATGAAGAAGGGCGTCGAGGCCGGGCGCGAGGCCTTTCTGGCCGGGCGCATGCCGAAGAAGCTCTACAGCGCGGCGCCGTCCTCGCCCACCGAAGGCAAGATCGCTCCCTCGCAGCCCAAGGCTGCTTGAACCGGGAAATTCGCAGTTACGTCCTGCGCCAGGGCAGGATCACGCCCTCGCAGCAGCGCGCGCTCGACGCGTTGCTGCCCAAGTTTGGAATTTCGTTTTCTGAAGGATTTCTGAATGCGCAGGAAATCTTCGGCCGGTCCGCGCCCGTGGTCCTCGAGATCGGCTCCGGGATGGGCGAGACCACCGCGGCGATCGCGCAAGCGCACCCGGAGAACGATTACCTCGCGGTCGAGGTGCACGGTCCTGGCGTCGGCAGCCTGCTGAAGAAGATCGAGGCGCTTGGGCTCGCGAATTTGCGCGTGGTGCGCCACGACGCCGTCGAAGTGCTGGAACGCATGATCCCGGATGCCTCGCTCGCGGGCATCCACCTGTTCTTTCCGGACCCCTGGCCGAAGAAGCGCCACCACAAGCGCCGGCTCGTGCAGCCGCCGTTCGCGGCGCTCGTCGCGCGCAAGCTCGCGCCCGGCGGCTACCTCCACGCCGCGACCGACTGGCCGGAATACGCGGCACAGATCGACCAAGTTTTTTCTGCAAGTCCTTTCTTCGGCAGGGAAGAACCCAAGACCCGCCCGCTCACCAAGTTCGAGCGCCGCGGCATCGGCCTCGGCCACCCGGTGCGCGACCTGCTATTTCTGCGCCAGAAATAGGCCGACCAGGTCGTTGAGGAAGTGCCGGCCGCGCTCGGTCGGGCGAACGCGCTCGCCTTCGCGCTCGATCAGATCCTTCGCTTCGGCCGCCGCAAGGCCGGGCTCGAGCGCGAGCGGGTGCAGCCCGGTGCGCTCGCGAAACAGCTCCAGAGGGAAGCCTTCGATGAGCCGCGCGGCATTCAACATGAACTCGAACGGCATTTCCTTTGCGGCGACCTCGCGCTGCAAAGGGTCCCCGCCGGCGGCGAGATACTCGCGCGGCTGCTTGAGGCGCTCGTGGCGCGTTACGCGGTTGGCGAAGGAAAGCTTGCCGTGCGCGCCCGCGCCGATGCCCAAGTAATCTCCGAATGTCCAATAGTTGAGGTTGTGCCAGCAGCGGCGCCCAGGCATCGCGAAGGCGGAGGTCTCGTAGTGGCTGAAGCCTGCCGCGCCCAGGGCGTCCTCGATCATCTGCTGCATGTCCGCAGACGCGTCGTCACCCGGCAGCGCGGGGGGATGCGAGTAGAAAGCCGTGTTCGGCTCGATGGTGAGCTGGTAGGCCGACAGGTGCGGCGTCTGCATGCGCACACCGGCGTCGATGTCGGCGCGCGCCATCGCCAGCGTCTGGCCCGGCAGGCCGTACATGAGATCGATATTGACGTTGCCGAAGGTGGCGAGCGCGAGGTCGATCGCGCGCCGCGCCTCGCCGGCCGAGTGAATGCGCCCGAGCGCCTTCAGCATCGCTTCGTCGAAACTCTGCACGCCGAGCGACAGGCGATTGACGCCCGCATCGCGGTAGTCGCGGAAGCGCCCGGCCTCCGCCGTGCCCGGATTCGCTTCCATCGTGATCTCGGCGCCGGGCTCGACCTGCAGGCGCGAGCGGACGCCTGCGAGCAGCGCGTCGATCGATCGCCCGGAGAACAGGCTCGGCGTGCCGCCGCCCACGAAGATGCTGCGCACCCGCCGGCCCCAGACCGACGGCAGCGCGCCCTCGATGTCGCGCATCAGCGCGGCGACGTACTCGGCTTCCGGGAGATTTCCGGCGCGCTCGTGCGAGTTGAAGTCGCAATAGGGGCACTTGCGCACGCACCACGGCAGATGCACGTAGAGGGCGAGCGGCGGCAGCGCGGCGAAGCTCACGCGCCGCAGGTCGCGCAGGACGGCGCTCACGGCGACGAGGCCTTCAGCAGCGCGAGCAGCTTGCGCATCGCCTGGCCGCGATGGCTGAGCCGGTTCTTTTCCTCGGGCGCGAGCTCGGCGGCGGTCTTGCCGAGCGCCGGCAGGTAGAAGTACGGGTCGTAGCCAAAGCCGCCCGCGCCACGGGGCGCGCTTGCGATCTCGCCCTGCCATTCGGCCTCGGCGACGAGAGGCGCCGCGTCGCCCGGCCCCCGCATCAGCACGAGCACGCACACGTAGTGCGCGCGGCGATCGTCTTCTTCCTTCATTTCGCGCAGAAGTTTCTCGTTGTTGCGCGAATCCGATCTCGGCTCGCCCGCATAGCGCGCGGAGTTGACGCCCGGCGCGCCGCCGAGCGCGTCCACGCACAGCCCGGAGTCGTCGGCGAGCGCGGGCAGCCGCGTGGCGAAGCAGACGTGGTGCGCCTTCGCGAGCGCGTTTTCGCGGAAGGTCTGGTGCGGCTCTTCGGCCTCGGTGATGCCGAGCTCGTCCTGGGTGACCACGCGCGTGCCGAACGGCGCGAGCAGCTGCTCGATCTCGGCCTTCTTGCCCGGGTTGCTCGAGGCGAGGACGAGGCTCTTCACCGCTCTAGAGGCCGAGCGCGCGGCGCTGGTGCGCGACCAGCTCGGCGATGCCGCGGCCGGCGAGCGCGAGCAGCGCGTCGAGGTCCGCGCGCGCGAACGGCTCGCCCTCGGCGGTGCCCTGCACCTCGACGAACCGGCCGGCGCCGGTCATCACCACGTTCATGTCGGTCTGGCAGGCCGAGTCTTCGGCGTAGTCGAGGTCGAGCACCGGCCGGCCCTCGTGCAGGCCCACCGACACCGCGGCGACGAAGTCGCGCACCGGCAGGGCGGCGACCATGCCCTTGCCGCGCATCCAGGCGAGCGCGTCGTGCACGGCGACGAAGGCGCCCGTGATCGAGGCGGTGCGCGTGCCGCCGTCGGCCTGCAGCACGTCGCAATCGACCTGGATCGTGTTCTCGCCGAGCGCGCCGAGATCCACCACCGCGCGCAGCGCGCGGCCGATGAGGCGCTGGATCTCCTGCGTGCGGCCGGACTGCTTGCCGCGCGCAGCCTCGCGGTCGGCGCGCGTGTGCGTCGCGCGCGGCAGCATGCCGTACTCGGCGGTCAGCCAGCCGCGCCCCCGGTCGCGCAGGAAGCCCGGCACGCGCGCCTCGACGCTCGCCGTGCACAGCACCTTGGTGTCGCCGAACTCCACGAGCACGGAGCCCTCGGCGTGGCGCGTGTAGCCGCGCGTGAGCCGCACGGGCCGCAGCTCGTCGGCCTTGCGGCCGCCCGCCCTGCCGTTCGACGTCATTCGCCCGCGCTCATTTCTTCGCCGGGTCGTGCTTGGCGAGCGCCTTCTTGATCTCGGCGATCTGGCGCTCGATGTCGGCGTCGGTCATGTGCATGAAGTCGGGCTCGGTCGCGGTGAAGTCGCGCACGTCGGTCGGCGCCTCGTCCATCGGCACCGTCATCGGCTCCGCGGGCGCGGGCACCGGCTTGTCGTGCCAGTGGATCGCCAGCACCGAGAGGTTGTCGCAGCGCGGGCCGGCGCGCGACTCGGACAGGTCGAGCAGCTCCGGCAGCGCCTTCCTCAGGTCCTTGCCGATGAGGCCCATCAGCAGCTGGCGCTGCGTGAGCGGGCCCCAGAAGCCGTCCGAGCACAGCACGACGACGTCGTCCTCGTGCAGGCGCGCCTGCGCGGTCGGCTCCACGCGCGGCGGCCGCGGCCCGCCCAGGCACTGCAGCAGCTTGTTGCGGTCCGGGTGCGTCGCCGCCGCTTCCTCGCGGATGCGGCCGGCGTCGACGAGCATCTGCACCGGAGTGTGGTCGCGCGTGCGCGTGAGGATCCGTCCGTCGCGGATCACGTACAGGCGCGAGTCGCCGACGAAGGACCAGTAGGCGTAGCCGCCCTGCACCAGGCAGGCGACGACCGTGGTGCGCGGCGAGTTGGTCGCGTCGAAGTCGAGGCCCTGGCGCTGCGTCTGGTGCAGGATCATCGCGTGCGCGCGCCCGATGACGTTGTAGAGGAACTTGTCAGGATCCGCGACCGCCGGCTTCGCCTCGTTCTTGAACGCGCCGCCCAGGCAGTCGACCGTGATCTGCGCGGCGATGTCGCCGTGCGCATGGCCGCCCATGCCGTCGGCCACCACCATGAACAGCGCATCGCGCGTGTGCCAGTGCGCAAGGCGGTCCTGCTGGTAGGGCCGCTTGCCGATGCGCGAGTCTTCGAACAGCGTGTATTTCATGCGTCGGTCGTGGTTCGCGAACTATCCCCTATCCCTTCAGTCGCCTCAGGATCGCGTCTTTCAGCTGGTCCAGCACGGGCGCCTCGCCGCGGAAGCCCGGCGCCGCCTCCCCGCGCAGCGCCTTCTGCAGCGCCAGCACGCTCTGCGGCCGCTCCAGATGGTCCAGGCGCAGGCACCAGTCTATGGTGTCCAGCAGCTCGGCGGAATACTTGCCCGCCCAGCCCTTGCGCGCGCTCGTCAGCTTGTCCCGCTCCACGCGCTGGAGCGCCGTCGGCGGCCCCGCACCCGCGAGGCAGGCGTACATCGAGGCGCCGATCGAGTAGATGTCGCTCCAGGGCCCGAGCTTCTCGCGCTCGCGGTGGTGCTCGGGCGAGGCGAAGCCCGGCGTGTACATCGGCGGCAGCTTCAGGCCGTCCACCGTCAGCGTCTGGCGCGCGGCGCCGAAGTCGATGAGCACGGGATTGCCGTCGTTGCGCACGTAGATGTTGCCCGGCTTGATGTCCAGGTGCAGCAGCTTGTTGCTGTGCACCTCGCGCAGGCCGTTGAGCAGCTGCGTGAAGGTGCCGCGGATCCATTCCTCCTTGATCGGCCCGGTCTTCTTGTGGATGTGCTCCTGCAGCGTGCGCCCGCGCTCATAGCGCATCACGAGGTAGACGGTGTCGTTGGCGCGGAAGAAGTTGAGCACGCGCACCACGTTCGGGTGCTGCAGGCCCGCGAGCGCGCGCCCCTCCTCGAAGAAGCATTTCAGGCCGTAGCGGAAGGTGGCGAGATTCTCTTCCGGCACCACCGGCACCGGATGCTCCGCGGTGCGCAGCGCGAGCGTCGCGGGCAGGTATTCCTTGATCGCGACCGGCGTCTCCTTCTCGTCGTGCGCGAGGTACACGAACGAGAATCCGCCCGAGGCGATCAGCCGCAGCACCCTGTAGTTCTCGAGCCGGAAGCCTTCCGGCAGCGGCTGGTTGGCCTGCGAGGACATTCTCCAATATGATACCGGCATCCCCATGATCTACAGCATGACCGGCTACGCCGTCGCGACTGCGGATTCGCCGCGCGGCGCGCTGCATTGCGAGCTGCGCTCGGTGAACTCGCGCTTTCTCGATCTGCAGTTCCGCATCGCCGAGGAGCTGCGCGCCGCCGAGCCGATGCTGCGCGAGCTGATCGGCGCGCGCATTGCGCGCGGCAAGGTGGATTGCCGACTGTCGCTCTCGGAATCACCGAGGACGGACGCGGCGCGGCTGAATGCGCCGGCGCTGGAGCGCCTGAAGATCCTCGAGAAGGAAATCTCGAAGACCTTTCCCGCCGCGTCGACGCTGAGTGTCGCCGAGCTGCTGCGCTGGCCGGGCGTGGTCGCCGAGGCCGGAATGGACGATGAAGCGGTGCGCGCGGCCCTCGAGGCGCTCGCGCGCCGCGCACTCGACGAGCTCTGCACGGCGCGCGGCCGCGAGGGCGCGAAGCTCGCCGCGGCGCTCCTTGGGCGCGCCGCGGAGATGCGCAGGCGCCTCGCCGAGATTGCGCCGCTCGTGCCCGAAGCGGTGGCCGCGCAGCGCGCGCGGCTCGTCGAGCGCCTGCGCGAGGTGCTCGACGCGGGCGTCGAGGAACGCATCCGCGCCGAGGTCGCGCTGTTCGCGGCGAAGTCGGACGTGGACGAGGAGCTCACGCGGCTCGCGGCGCACCTGGACGAAGTCGAGCGTGTCGTGAAGAAGGGCGGCGCGGCGGGAAAGCGCCTGGATTTCCTCGCGCAGGAGCTCAACCGGGAAGCGAATACTCTCGCCTCGAAGGCGGCGGGCCTCAGGATCGCGGACGGCGCGCTCGAGCTCAAGCTCCTCATCGAGCAGATCCGCGAGCAGGTGCAGAACATCGAATGAAGGGCGCGCTCTTCGTCATCACCGCGCCCTCGGGCGCCGGCAAGAGCTCGCTGATCGACGCGGTGCTCAAGGACGATCCGCGGCTGCGGCTGTCGGTGTCGTACACGACGCGGCCGCCGCGGCCGGGCGAGACGAACGGCCGCGAGTACCACTTCGTCGACGAGCAGACCTTCCTCGCGATGCTCGGGCGCGGCGAATTCCTCGAGAGCGCCGAGGTGCACGGCAACCGCTACGGCACTTCGCAGGCGGTGATCCGCGAGGCGCTCGCGCGCGGCCAGGACCTGGTGCTGGAGATCGACTGGCAGGGCGCGCAGCAGGTGCGCAAGCTCTACCCGGATTGCGTGGGCGTCTTCATCCTGCCGCCCTCGGTGGCCGAGCTCGAGCGGCGCATGCGCGCGCGCGGCCAGGACTCGGACGAGGTGATCCGGCGGCGCCTGGAGAGCGCCGGGGAGGAGATCTCGCACGCGCCGGAGTTCAACTACGCTATAATGAACAAAGACTTCGATGAGGCCAGGCAGGACCTTCAGGCCATCATCCGGGTCGAACGCCTGAAAAGATCCCGATCCTGAGAGACCGACATGGCCCGCATCACCGTTGACGACTGCCTGAAGCGCATCCCCAACCGATTCCAGCTCACGCTCGCA
>Ga0335076_10002458_pt1 | contig 18426 bp, 13 predicted proteins | sample Lox_Sample_25_FD_206717 | JGI IMG/M metagenome (GOLD analysis project Ga0335076, IMG submission 206717) | Soil microbial communities from Loxahatchee National Wildlife Refuge, Florida, United States - Lox_Sample_2.5 | ecosystem: Environmental > Terrestrial > Soil > Wetlands | place: USA... | reverse complement strand
ACGCGACGCGCTCCGGCTGGCGGCGCTCGACCACTTGCGTTTCTTTGCGCTGGCGCGCCCACCATGCCCGCAAGGTTTGAGCATCGATCGGCTTAGTGGGCTCGTCAAAGGGCGATGGTGCGGTGTACATGGTGCCTTCGTTCCCTGCTGCATTGTAGACGATCATGTTCACTATTTGCTGTGAGCATACTATGCATATCGAAGAAACGCTAGCGTCTACTAAGCGATCTTTCGGAAGCCACGTGCAGGCGCGATCGAAGGGCACTGCGTCAGGTCTGGGGCCCCGTCGACGGCGGCCAGGGCGTACCCGGAGACGCATCACCGGGTTCGGCGTGTTCGCCACGGGCCAGTGGCACCCACTGCTCGGTCGGCGCGGGCTGCTTCGACGAGGGGAAGTCACGCAGTTTGCCCGACGGCTTGGCGTCCCACTTGGCGAACGTCAGCGGCGTCCGCAGCCAGCAGTGCAGCAGGTTGTACGTCGCCTCCAGCGAGTCGATGTGGGTGCGCTCCCAGCCGTGGCTGCCGTCAACCCCGAAGCCGACCAACGCGGCCCTTGTCCCCGCGCCCGCCTCGATCGCCGCGGCGGCGTCGGAGCGGTAGTAGCGAAACACGTCCCGCACGAAGGGAATGGCTTGCTCCTCGGCGAGCCGGCACAACTTCCGCGTCAGGTGGTAATCGAAGGGGCCGTGCATGTCCGCCATGGGGATGGTCACACCGTCCTCGATGGAGTGCTGGCCGGGCGCACACACCGCGTTGTCCACCGAGATCAGCTCCGCGACGTCCGCGGGCAGGCCATGGCTGGCCCCGTGGCCGACCTCCTCGGTGATGGTGACCATGATCGTGGTGCGGTGCGGCAGCACGACTTTTTTCTCGGAGAAGTTCTTGGCCAGCGCGAGCGCGATTGCGACGCCGGCCTTCCCGTCGAGGTGACGCGAGACGATGAAGCCGTCGGCGGTGAGTTCGGGGCTGGCGATCAACGCGACGAAGTCGCCGACGTTCAGTCCGAGACGGGCCAAGTCCTCCCGGGATGACACCTTGCGGTCGACGCGGACTTCGACGTTCTTCCAGTCCGTGGGTTGGGTGTCGATCTCGTCGCCGAAGCTGTGCCCGCTGGCCTTGAGCGGCAGGACCGTGCCGGTGATGAACTCGTCGGGGTCATCGCTGAAAATCCGGACGCGGGCGCCCGTGGCGAACCGGGCCGAGAAGGTGCCCACCGGGATCAGCTCCAGACGGCCGTTGTCTTTCAGGCTGCGCACCATGCAGCCGATGGTGTCCGCGTGAACCGCCAGTGCGCGCTCGGTGGTCGCCGACTCCCCGGGCAGTTCGGCGGTCAGCGCCCCGCGGCGGGTCAGCGTGAACGGCACGCCAAAGTCATCGAAGATGTCGCCGATCAACTGCATCACCGCATCCGTGCGCCCCGCCGGGCTCGGGGTCTGCAGCAACGCGAGCAGCGTGTCGATCATCCACGCGCGGTCGGCCTCAGCCATGGCCGCGGTTTGGCGCACGGTGTCTCCCTTCGATTCCTCGGATCGCGTTCAACCTACCGGTAATCAGCCCTGATCGACGGCCCGGGCTGCGTTCAACTGCCGATCATTAGAGCCGCCGGGTGGATCGGCTTCGACTTGTACATCCTCCCACCGCTGGCAATCGTGGGCCCTAATGCGCTGTCGTCGTGGATCAATGGCTTGCACACTTGCGGCGGGGTCGCGAGCTTCTTGAATCTCGGTTACGAGAGTCTCCGTAACGTCAGCTCGAGGGACCCGGGGTGCTGCACGCTCTTGCGCCCCATCTTGAAGCGGGTGGCCGAGCGGGAGACCCGCAGGCAGTAACCGCGATCAAACGTAACCGCGCAGTGGCCGTACGGGCCGGGTTCGCGTAGTCAACTACGCGTGTGTCGCGGCCATATAGCGCCGAACGTAGGAGTGGCTGCACCATTGGTGCCGCCGACGCTAACGCCCTTAGGAACAGTAAATGACCATTGACAGCAATGCCGCCAACGCCGAGCCGATGGTGGCCAAGAGCGCGGAGCCGGCGTGCAAGAGCCTGCCGCCAGTGGATCTTCTCAGCGACCTACGCGAACGCCCGGCGCCGAGCCCTTACGATGTGACGAGAAAGTGGTGGCTCTGGTCGGGTGTCACGCACATCGGTGACTGCTCCATGCGGGACGAGCTGCTGACGATTCGAGCCGACGGGACAGCCAACTTCTTTGCACACGTGAAGTCCAGTGACGACGACGACCAGTGGGTGTTCTACGGCGGCATCTCCTTGCTGGACGTTCATCGCGTCGTGTTGTGGACCAGCCCCAAGCTGATCGGCCCGCCAATGAAGTGGGAGGACGAATGGGCGACATGGGACGAGAACTTCAACTTTCCGGTCGTGTGGTTCGACTCGGCCGCCGGCGCACGGATCAACCAGGCGCACTGCTGATCCCTTCAGCCCACCGGTGCCGTGCACGACGAACTGTTAGTGCCCACTTGAGCTTCAGCTACCAACGGCGAACCAAACCGGGGGCACCGTGTGCATGGTCAGCGACCACACCGTCGCACCGGCTGGCAAATGGTGGTGCGGGATGCCGATTGGCCGGCGCGCGGTGATTCCCCGCCGCGGACCAGCCAAATCCCTTGAGCGGAGGCAATCATGACGCTCGGCGATCGATTGGCGCGAGTGGCAGAGACTACAGACCGGTGGGTCGGCTGGTCCCGACTTCCAAAACCATTGGGTCTTGCCGTCCTCGTCGGGTTGCGTGAGCAACTGCGCGCCCAGAATCTTTACGACACCGGTCGCGGATCCGACGACCGCCCGCCCACCGGCGACGAGGTTGCTTCCTGCCGTGATGCCCGCACCCTGGACGGCACGAACAACGACCTGCAGTACCCGCTGATGGGGTCGATGGGCAGCCGGTTCGGCCGAAACGTCGCCATCGAATTGACCTATCCCGAAGACCCCGACCACATCCTGGAACCCAATCCACGCGTGATCAGCCAACGACTGCTCGGCCGCGACAGCTTCAAACCCGCGACCACGCTGAACCTACTGGCGGCCGCGTGGATCCAATTCGAGGTCCACGACTGGTTCAGCCACGGCACCACCGACGACAACCCCTGGAAGATCCCCATCGTGGCCCCCGATCCCTGGCCCGACCCGACAATGACGATCAAGCGGACCCCCCCGGACCCCAGCCCGGACGCCTCCGGACCACCCACCTTCGTCACCCGGGACACCCACTGGTGGGACGGATCCCAAATCTATGGCAACACAGAGGGATTCGCCGACGGCTTGCGTACTGGGCAGCTGGGACAGGTCCAGATCGACGCCGTCGGTCTGCATCCGGAGGAGCTCGAGACCTACCTCGACCCCCACGGGGCGATCCGGGCCAACTTCTGGGTTGGGTTGGCGCTGCTGCACTCCTTGTTCCTGCGCGAGCACAACGCCATTTGCCGCGAGCTGCACCAGCGTTATCCCCAGATGAGCGACCAGCAGCTCTACGACAAAGCGCGCCTGGTCAACGGGGCGCTCATGGCCAAGATCCACACCCTGGAGTGGACCCCGGCGATCATCGCCCACCCCACCACCGAATCCGCCATGCGGGCCAATTGGTTCGGGGTGCTCGGAAAGCACTTCGACGACCGTTACGGCCGTATCACCCCCAACGAGGTGCTGCAGGGCATCCCGGGATCAGTCACCGACCACGACGGCGTGCCCTATTCGCTGACCGAGGAATTCGTCGCCGTTTACCGCATGCATCCGCTAATCCCCGACGACTACACCGTGCGCTCACTGCGCGACGATCGGGAGCTGGCGCAATATCAACTACCCGAACTGTTGGTGCCCCATGTCCGAGAGCGCCTCGGGCAGTGGGAGGCCGACGACCTGTTCTACTCGATGGGTGTGGCCTATCCGGGCCAGATCACGCTGCACAACTTTCCGATCCACCTGCAGGACTTTCAGCGGGTCAATGACATTCCGATCGATCTGGCCGCCGCGGACATCCTGCGGATCAGGGAACGCGGTGTGCCGCGCTACAACGCCTTTCGGCGGATGCTTCGACTCAAGCCCGCCGCCAACTTCGAGGACCTCACCGACAACCCGGCGTGGGCCGAGGAGCTGCGCCAGATCTACGCCGACGTGGAACGGGTCGACCTCATGGTCGGCCTCTACGCCGAGCCCAAGCCACCAGGTTTTGGGTTTAGCGACACCGCCTTTCGGATCTTCATCCTGATGGCCTCCCGCCGGCTGCGCAGCGACCGCTTTTTCACCACCGATTTCACCCCGGCGATGTACACCGAAGCCGGCATGGCCTGGGTGCACGACAACTCCATGCGCACGGTGCTGCTGCGGCATTTCCCCGCTCTGGAGCCCACCCTGCGCTCGGTCACCAATCCGTTCGCCCCGTGGCCCAGAACACTTGCGCGTGCGTGGACCCGGATGTCCCCGCCGGCCACCACCACGCGTCGCTACCCCCCGCCACCGGGCCCGCAGCCCACCTACGTCCCGTACAGCGACGCCCTCGAACAGCCCAGCACCGAGGAGGACCGCGAGATCGACGCGATCGTTGAGGCGTTGCACGGCAACAATGAATGGGCCTACAAGAAGTTTCATCACGGCCTGCGCGACGCCCATGCCAAGACGCTGGCCGTGCTGCGCGGCGAGCTCATCGTCTATCCCGACCTGGCGCCGGAACTGGCTCAGGGCTTGTTCGCGCAGCCACGCAGCTACCCGGTGGTCACCCGGCTGTCGACCACCTCCGGGGTGATCCGAAGCGACCAGATACGCGGGGTACACGGCCTCGCGATCAAGGTGCTGCTGGACGCGCCCGGCGAACGCATCCTGGCCGACGATGGCGCCGCCACTCAGGACTTCCTGCTGGTGACCCACCGGGAATTCCCCTTTGGCGACGTGCGGGCTTACCTGCGGCGCGGCATGCCGCTGGCGTGGCTGTTGGCTCGCCTGTCCGATCCCGGGCTGGGCGCCGTCGGCGCGCTCCTAACGCGGGCCAAATCCGGCCTGGCCCGCATGGGGGTGGCACTGCCCAACGCCGTGGAGATCTTCATCGAGCCCAACACCCACATCCTGGGCCAGAACTTTTATTCGTCGGCTCCCATCCGGTGGGGCGATTACGTCGCCAAATTCGAGATCGTGCCGCTGTCGGAGTCGGTGACGACACTGGCCGGCCAGCCGCTGCCGGCCGATGCCGGTTACGACGCCTACCGCAGCCAGGTGTTCGACTTCTTCGCCACCAACAGTGCCGAATTCGAGCTGCGCGCCCAGCTGTGCACCGACCTGGCCCGGATGCCCATCGAGGACGCGACCGTGCCGTGGCCCGAAGAACTAAGTCACCACATCGGGGTGGCCAAACTGCGCTATGGGCAACAGAATCCGGACTCCCCCGACCGGCGCCGCTTCGGCGACGACGTACTCTCCTACAACTCGTGGCGCGGTCTGGCCGCACACCGGCCGTTGGGGCCGATCAACCGCCTCAAACTCAAGGTCTACGAAGCCTCCAGCACGTTCCGCCATGACAAGAACAATGTCCGCCCTCTCGAGCCGACCGTCGCCGACCTGCCCGAGTGAGCGCACCGGCCCAGGCACCGCTTCGACCCGCGCCCCGGCGGCGCAGGCGGTGACAAGCGGACGCGGCCTGAATTTGCTGTCAGCGGCGATTCCACCAGGCGCCGGATCTGACGGAGCCGTAGTATTTTCAGCCATGAGCAGCCAGTGGCAGTTGCTTGAACGGCCGCAGGAGCAGGCGACGATCCGCGCTGCGCTCACCGGCCACGAGCAGCGCGGCGTGGTCCTGATCGGGCCCGCTGGCGTTGGTAAGACAACACTGGCCCGCACCGTCACCGACACGCTGTCTTCGGCCGTGCACTGGGCCGCCTGCACCGAATCCTCCCAACCCATTCCGCTGGGTGCGTTCATGCAGTGGGTGGGCTCCTCGGGCGCCCGCGACCCAATCGCATTGCTCGCCGCAGCGCGCGAAAACATCCTCACTGGCGCGGAACCGGTGGTCGGCGTCGACGACGCGCACTTGCTCGACCAGCTCTCGGCCACTTTGTTGCACCACATCGCCGTCGAGCGGGCCGGCCACATCGTGGCCACCGTTCGAAGCGGTGAAGCCGTACCCGATGCGGTCACCTCTCTCTGGAAAGACGGCTACCTACAGCGGTTCGATCTGCAGCCGCTGTCAAAAGAACAGAGCATCGCGCTGATCGAATCGGTGCTCGGCGGCACACTGGAGGGCCTGTCAGCAGACGTCATGTGGACGGCCTCCGGTGGCAATCCATTGTTCTTGCGGCACATGGTCGAGGGCGCGGTCGAAGCACGAACCCTGACTGAGGTCAACGGCGTCTGGCAGCTGCGCGGGCCCACCGCCGTATCTTCCGGCCTGGCCGAACTGCTGGAGAACCGGCTTGATCATGCCGGTGCTGAGGCGTTGGGCGCGCTGAAGTTTCTGGCGTTGTGCGAGCCGCTGGACCTCGATGCGCTGGTCGAGCTGGCCGGTGAAGACGCCGTCGACGCCGCCGAGCTGCAGGGGCTGATCCGCATCGTGCGCGACGGTCCCGTGCTCAACGCCCGCATCAGTCATCCCCTGTATGGGGACGTGGTGCGCAAGCGCACCGGTACCGCCTCGGCGCGAAGGCTGCGCGGCCGTATCGTGTCGGTGCTGGCCGGCCGAGAGATCAGCTCTGCGGCGGACCGCATCCGCCTCGCGCAACTATCCATCGACAGCGACCAGGTCGCCGACAACGGCCTGCTGATCGCCGCCGCAAAGGATGCCGTCTTCTTAGCCAATCTTCCGCTCGGGGAACGGTTGGCGCGCAATGCATTTGAGCGCGGTGACGGCCTTCGCGCCGCCGAATTGCTCTCACGTGCGGTCCTCTGGCAAGGACGGCCGGGCGAAGCTGATGCGATCCTGGCGGAGTTCAATCCCGATGACCTCGACGAGCTGCAGCTAGTGCTGTGGGGCATCCCGCGGCTGTCCACGCTGTTCTGGTCGATGGGCGAAGTGGGCCACGCGAACGACGTCCTCGCCCTGATGCGCCAGCGCGTCACCCACCCCGCGTTGCGCCTCATCGTCGAGGCCACCGGGGCTGCGATGGCGGTGCATCAGAACAAGATCGAGGAAGGCATCGCGGCCGCCGAGGCCGTCCTGGCCGATCCGGCGGCACCCAAGCAGGCCGTCGACTTCGCCGCGTTCGCCGCCGGCCTGGCCATGCCGGTAGCCGGCCGCGGGGACAGCTTCGAACCGATCGCCGCGCGGTGTCGCGCAGAGCAGAAGCCCACCGACGGGATGATCCGGTGGATGATCCGCTACGGCGACATTTTGGCGCTGACCCACACTGGCAAACTGGATCTGGCCGACCAGCGGGTGGCCGACTACAGCCGGTTCTCCTCTCAGGGACAGTTCGTCGGCTGGGCTATCGCGAGAATCATGGCCGGGCTCGTTGCCACCTACCGCGGGAAGTTCCCCCAGGCCATCGCGTCATTCGAACAGGCGCTGGCCGCGCTCAACGCCGAGAACTCGTTGCCGTGGCGGTTGCCGTGCCGGCTGCTGTTGGCCCGGGCGTATGCCGGATTGGGCCGGACCGCCGAAGCTGAGCGGGTGCTGGCCGACGCCAAAGAACATTCCGGTCCCCATCTGGTCTTGCACGAGCCGATGGCGATGATCGCTAGGGCGTGGGTGGCCGCCGGCCGTGGCGGCGAACGCACCGGGATCGATCTGGCCCGCGGGGCCGCCGACACCGCCCACCGAGTCGGCCAGTACGCCGTCGAAGCCGAAGCACTGCACTACGCGGCCCGTTTCGGGGACCGCACTGTCGCCGGCCGGCTCGGCGCGCTGGCCAAAAGAGTCGACGGCACGGTGGCCGGCCTGTACGCGCGCCACGCCGCGGCGGTGGCCGGCTCCGATCCGCGAGCTCTCGATGCGGTGAGTACCGACTTCGAAGACGTCGGCCTATTGCTATCGGCGGCAGACGCCGCCGCTCAAGCCGTTGTGCTCTACGAGCGCACCGGCTGTAACAAGCACACCGCCGAAGCTGCGGCGCGCGCGCTGCGGCTCGCCAGAATCTGTGGCGGAGCAACCACACCGGCGATCCGGGCTGCGGCCCGGCCCCTGCCAATCAGCTCTCGGGAACGCGAAATTGCGGCCCTGATCGCGGAGGGCCTGTCCAACCGCGAGATCGCCGACAAGCTCACGGTGTCCGTGCGCACCGTCGAAGGTCACATCTACCACGCCTGCATCAAACTGGACCTATCCGACCGCGAAGAACTAGCGGCGATCGTCTCGCGCAACGACACCACCTAAGCCGCCCGGCTCGTTCCATAGCTCTGGGCGCCGCAGGCGTGGATGGGGCGCGTTCGCAAGCTTCCGCACTTCAAGACACGTAGTCAACTACGCATGACGCCGATATCGGCGGCTTCATAGCCTTTTAATCGAGAACCGCAAACCGCCCTCAAGGAGACGAAATGTTATCCAGTCCAGCAACAGCGGCGTCTCACCGGGATGCCGTTGAACCCTCTGACCCCAGCCGCCGCACATCCGCCGGCCATGCGTCGCCGGACACACCTCTTGTGGGGGGTGGGGTGGCTGCAGTAACGGGCGCCGGGGCAGCAGAGAGCCTCGTCACCGCTTCCCCGGCGCCCGTCCTCATCACCGAACAACAGGTGATGTTTGCAAGTGCCGTCGCCGGCGTCGCATCGCCCACCGCCGGGGTCCGGCAGCGCTGGATCGTTTTGGTCTGGCAACGGCTGTCGCTGTGGTCCAATACCGAGCAGCAGCCTCGTCGCAACTATCCGTATCGGCGCTCAAGCTACATCGAGAACGCCGCGATGGCCCGCGAGATGGATCGACTATGAACGAAATCGTCATGGTCACTGAAGCCGTTGTGCTGATAGCTATAGGCATCGGAATCCACAGCCTGTCCACGTGGTTGGAGCGCTGGGACTACCAACGCCACCGCAAGGATTGACGCGACACGCTCACCGGGAGCGCCCGCGACATCTAGTCCGGCAGCGCGACACGTCGTCCACACCGGCATGTGATCCAGCAAAACATGTCAAGCTATCCGAAGCCGCGTTGGCAGGTGACTGACCGTCGAGCCTTGGAGGCCAACTTGTACAAAGGCCTGTCAGCGCGGGCATCGGTTATCGCGTTGGGGATGATCGTCACGGGTGTGGTGCTCGGCTGCATTGGGGCACGCGGCGCTTTCATACCGCAACTCACCCGCTACACGTTCGGAGACCGCGGACTCGGCGTCGGCGACATCAGATCGAAACTGCCCGCAGCATTGCACAGCGACCTATGGCTGATCGCGGCCTGCGGGTTGGTGCTGGCAGGTTGCGCTCTGTTCTATCGTGCTCGCGCGAGTTCCCAGTTTGGTTGTCGAATAGCCAATTTCGTCGTCGCCGCCGTTATCGTCGCGGTGGCAGCCGCCGTGGTCGAAGACCGCCTTCTGTCGCTCACGCTGTCCCAGGTACCGGAAACGGGCGGCCTAAGCACCGCGACCGCGGCGGCGGCGACCGTCGAGTTTTGCGCGATAGCCGTGTCGGCAATAGGGGTGTTCGCGTCCATGGGAATCGTCCTGCGGGGCGCGACGGGCGCCTACCAGGCATACGCATGGCAGCGTAGTCAGGGAGGTTCGCTGTCCCTAATGCCCCGGCTGCTCAGAGTTATTCACTGGATAGGCACCGGTGCGCGCGACGAATCTCAGCCGAAGCCGTGGTGGGATGAGGTGCTGGTAGCCGACAAATTGCCGGAGCCGAAGGCAACCGACGAGGCCGTTGAGAGAGCTCTCAAGGACTCCGGCCAGACAGTTGAAACTCTCATCGAAAACCAGCAAAGCTGGCTGCGCGCCTATAACGTGCCGGGCGTCGCCGAAGCAATGGAAAATCGCGCTGAACCGCTTCGGGCGCTTTGCCTTTCCGGCGGAGGTGTGCGGTCGGCCTGCGTGGCGATGGGCGCCATGCAGGTGTTCTCCAAGCCATTCGGTCAATGCGACGCCGCGAGAACATCGAGCACCCCCGCAACGCTCTTGGACGGCCTAGACTACGTAATCTCGGTGTCCGGCGGCGGATATGCGGCTGGCGCGCGGCTGCTGGCGGTACAAGCCCCACGGACCGACTCACCCCAAGAGAACCAAACACTGCCGAGTGTCGCACCGATTTCCAAACGTTTTGAAGAAGGATCGGCGGAGTTTGACCATATTCGCCGCGGATCGAGTTACATCGCTGACTCACCACTCGGCTTGGTTAGCGCGCTCGCGCAGGTGCTAAAGAATCTGCTGGCCTCCCTGGCGACTATCTTCACCGTCCCGGTCATCGCCGGGTCGGTCGTCGGCTGGCTACTCGCCCAACTCCCGATCGCCGCGTTTCCCCCGGTGCCAGCCGAACACCCGACCACCGATCCGAATTCCCACCCTTCGGCGTACACCGAGGCCGAGTTGAAGGCGCACAACGACTATTTCCTGTCACTCGTCGCCCACCCCGCCGCCTATTGGGCGCTGGGATTCTTTGCGGCCTTGGCCGTGCTGTTCACGATGGCCGCGCTGTTCGTCGAGTGGAAATCGGCAAGCCGTAGCAGCGAACAATGGCGCATTCGGATATCAGGCTTGGCGAGGGCGAGCGCCGGATTCGCGCTGGTGGTCTTCACGCTTACGATCGCGTTGCCCGGACTGATGCGGCTCTGCTGGTGGGCCGCCAGCCAAACGCCACCTAGCCCGGGAAGCGCGTTCGCCGCGCTGTCGGGCGTCGTCGGACTCAACTACGTTGCCGCGCTGATCGCGATGGTCTGGCGCAACAAGAACAAGCTGACCCAAGGCGCCAACACAGAACCATCCCCATCATTGCTGAAACGCATCCTGCCGCCGGAGGTCATCTCGCTGCTGCTGACGGTGGCCACCCTGGCTGTGCTCCTGGTGGTATGGCTGGCACTGCTGGGTAGCTTCGCCGCCGGTGTCTTCCAGTACAACACTCAAAAGGGATGGGGCGAGCTCGCCTACGTACCGCAGTGGATGGGGTGGTTGATCGGTCCCATAGTCGCCGGGGCGTTTATCGGCTTCGCTGACGTCACTTCTTTGAGTCTGCACCCCTTCTATCGGCGCCGCCTGGCACGCACCTTCGCGGTGCGTCGAATGCCCGAAAAGGGTCAGCCGAATGAAGCCGAGCGCTATCCCGACAGCGAACCGACCTGGCTACACCGGTATGGCTGGACAACAAATGGCCCGAAATTCGTGTTCGCGTGCTCGGCCACCATTACAGGACCCGATAAGCCCGCACCCGGCCTCAACGCTGTGTCGTACGTAATGAGTGCCGACTACATCGGCGGACCGGAACTCGGCTGGTTCGACACCGGGAAACTGTTCCGCGCAGCACCAGCCCGGATCCGCCGGGACCTGACCGTGGAGGCCGCAGTTGCGGTGAGCGGCGCGGCATTCGCCTCGGCGATGGGACGCCAGGACAAGGGCATCGAGAAGTTGCTCGCCATTTCCGGTGCGCGCCTGGGCACCTGGTTACCTAACCCGAACTTCGTTCGCCAACTCAGCGACGTCGGCAAACCGCGCAACGGAGCCGACAGCCCGACCGCACAAGCCCCATCGGAACCCGGCCAGGCTTCGTCGGTCAGCAACGACGCCAGCGTGCGCAGCTCAGATCCCGACGACGACCTACCTCGGGTATGGCCGAAGTCGCTACCGTGCATCCGGGGTGCGGGATACCTGTATCGAGAAATCCTCGGTATCAATAATAAGGACGCGCGGTTGGTACAGGTCACCGACGGCGGCCACTACGACAACTCAGGTCTGGTGGAGGCCCTCCGGCGCCGGTGCCGACTGATCTTCGTCATCGACGGAGGTGGCGATCCGCCGCCCCTGCCCATTGGACTCACAGACGCACTTAGGCTGGCGAAATATGAACTAGGCGTGGACGTCACGCTGAAGCCCACCGGCCCGTACTCCATCGAGAACATCTCGCCGGGCTCCGGAACGCAGTTCGCCAAGGACAGCGCGTTGGCGAGCCTCAACAGTCGTATCACCCGCGGGGCGGTGGTCGAGGGCATCATCACTTATCCGGCGGCGGCGGGGCTCAAGGAGAATGTCGGCACCCTGGTTTTCGTGAAAGCGGTGCTGTCGCAAGACTGCCCGTACTGGCTCTTGACATATGCGGCGTCTAGCGAAATCTTTCCCCACGATCCGACGTCCGATCAGTGGTTCAACGAGGCGCAATTCGCCGCCTACACCGAGCTGGGCCGCGTCATCGCCAAAGAAGCAGTCGAATACATGAGACAGCCCAAGCCGATGGATGCGACCGAGTCGGGTGAGCCCCGCGGCTAGCGGTCGGCCGATCTAGGTGTCGTACAAGACGTCTCGCTACACACGACAAGGCCGATGTCGCGCGTTTTTAATCCAGCCGACGGATCATGAGCGCGGGCAATTGCCCCGCTGTTAGTGACCCGGTTGGTAGACCGACGGTGGTCCCCAGCCCGGGCCGTTGAAGCAACTGTCGCCATATTGCTCAGCGCAGCTCACTATTGACCCGCCGGGTTGAGTCGGGGTCGGCGTCGGCGTCGGTGTGCTCTGCTGGAAAGTGAAGTAGGAAGTGTTCTGGGTTGCGGTAGTGCCGTCCCGTTGCGTGTAACCGACACCCTTGTCGTGTTGCCTGTAATAGGCCTTTATTTGGTAAGGCACCGGAATGTGTGGGTCGGTCGCGACAACGAGCTTCCATTGCTGGTTGACTACATTCGCGCTGGCGGCCCAGTACTGTCCACCCGACTGACGTGGGCCTATCAGAACGACCACGCTGTCGACGTCCTTTTCGGCGGAACCCGTTACGGTGACCTCAGTACCTGAGTCGTTGATCGCCACCTGGTCAAAAGAGCCTTGCGTGGTGTTGTCCGGCGTCGGTGTGATGGTCTGTCCCGGTGTGATGGTCTGTCCGGGAGGATTGGCGCCGCCGGAACTGTTGTTGTGGATGACCGCAAGGACGATGGGCGCGACGACTGCGGTCAGAAGTGTCCCGCCGATCGTGCTGATCATTCCTATCTTGGCCACCGACACGGAGTCGCCGTCGCCGTCGGGCTTGCGCTTATCGGCTTCGATCGAGTCGCGCTTGCGCGATCGCTTCTTTGACGCCAGCTGTCCCCCCGGTGTGCTGATCGGTTGTGCGTGCGATGTCATGGCTCTACCTCCGTACGCGGAGCCGTATTAGCAATTGTGTTGCCTCATGGCGCTTTCGATCGCATTGGTCGCGGGGCGCGTCGCGCACGTGACGCTCTCGTTCTCAGTGCCTTTACCGTCACCGGTGTCATCATCGTGGCGCTCGATCACACGCAGTGCATGAGTAATGCACTACTCGACTTCAGTGTGGCAATCGGAGGCGGTTTGGCTTTGACTGGTCGAGTGGATCGGCGGTTCGGGCGTGACTGACTTCGTCAAACGTGATCCGGGCGCGCCCGCCGGCTTCTTCGCTTGGGAAGCCGCGGGGCTGCGATGGCTTTCAGCCGTCGACGACGGTGTGCCGTGCGCACAGGTTGTTTCTTTCGGCGCCGACAGCCTCACCCTGCGCCGGCTTGATTCGGTGACCCCAACCCCCGGAGCGGCGCATGTATTCGGCAGCCGACTCGCCGTAACGCACGACGCCGGTGCCTCAGCGTTCGGTGCGGGCCCCGACGGATGGGACGGGCCCGGTTTCTTCGGCCCCCTTTCGCAGCCGTTGCCGATGTCGCTGCGGCGGCACCGAGGGTGGGGTGAGTTCTACGCCGAGGAGCGGCTGGTCCCGATGGCCGAGCTCGCCGGTGCTCGGCTCGACGCCTCCACCCACACCGTGGTCGAGTCAGTCGCGGCGCGTTGCCGTGCCGGCGACTTCGACGACGATGACCCGCCTGCGCGGCTGCACGGCGATTTGTGGAGCGGCAACGTGATGTGGACACCCGACGGGGTGGTGCTGATCGACCCGGCCGCGCACGCCGGTCACCGCGAGACCGACCTGGCGATGCTGGCCCTTTTCGGTTGCCCGCACTACGACGCCGTCCTCGCGGGTTACCAGCGGGTGCGACCGTTAAGACCCGGCCGGCGCGACCGCATTGGGCTGCATCAGCTCTTTCCGCTTCTCGCGCACGTCGTGCTGTTCGGTGGCGGGTACGCAGCGCAGACTTATGCCGCCGCCCGCGCCGCGCTGGCCGGTTAACCCCCTCGTCGAATCGTCCAACCAACTTCTGCCGTCGTCAACGGAAAATCGGGTTAGGCTCCTCGATGTCCGGGTCACATCGCGCATTAGGAGCCCGCTATGAAAGTGGACGCCGAGGGACACAACGGAGACGTCCGCCGGTTACGCAAGTTCACCGCCTTCGACAAGCTCTCGGATAACGACTTGGAGCGGATCGTCCTGGCGGCACATCACACCACCACGTCCGCGCCATTGCCGCTCATTTATGAGCAGACCCCGTCGGACTCCTGCTACATCCTGCTCAGCGGGGAGGTTGGGGTGTATGTCGGCCAGGACCGCGTCGCCCTTCTGGGGCCGGGCGAGGTGATCGGCGAATCCGCTCTCCGCCGTGGGAAACTACGTTCCGCGACCGTAACGACGACCGGTCCGGCCGAGGTGCTCCGCATCGAGCGCGATGATCTCGCCCGTTTGCTCAAAGAGATACCCGCGCTGGGTGAAACCATGGAAGCCACCATCGCGCGACACGTGCCCGTCGCCCTCCCCGAGCGTCCCGCGAAGCCGAAACCGACACACAGCAGGGTGGACGCCTTGGTCCCGACGGACTTGGTCGAGCGGTTCGAGGAGGCTGCCAACGGCGCCGGTGTGCGCGCCTCGGCCGCGCTCGAGGATGCGCTCACCCAGTGGATCGAACGAAACAGCAAAGCGTAGCCATCAGGAACTGATTGCCCGCCACATTCAGGAGGCGGATTCCATTTCGGAGATGAGGTCGGCAAGGGCCAGGATCCGCTGAGCTTCCCGCACGTGCAAGCTCTCGATCATCCGACCATCGACCGTTATGACGCTGTTCCCTGCCGCCTCGGCCAGCTCGTAGGCCGAGACGATCTTGCGGGCGTCGGCCAGCTCTTCTTGCGATGGGCCAAACAGATCGTTGGCCGGGAGGATTTGGGACGGATGGATGAGGGTCTTGCCGTCGAAGCCCATCTCGCGACCCTGTCGAGCCTCGGCTCGGAAGCCGCCTTCGTCGCTGATGTCGTTGAAGACGCCGTCCAAGATGACCCGTCCGGCCGCCCTGGCTCCCAACACGGCCAGCGACAACGCGGTGAGCACCGGTGCGCGTCCGGGCACGTGCAGTCCGTGCAGCTCGTTCACGAGATCGTTGGTGCCGACCACGAATCCGGCCAGGCGTTCGCTGGCCGAGGCTATCTCCTCCACTCTCAAAAAGGCGCCGGGTGTTTCGATCATCACCCACAGCTGCAAAGAGTCCGATGCGTCGAGATCGTCGAGCGCCGCGGCCAGCGCTTGGACGTGTTCGCCCCTCTCGACCTTCGGCACGAGCACGCCGTGGGTGTTCGAAGCAGCCACGGCGGTCAAATCGTCGTCGTGCCAGTCGGTGCCCAAGCCGTTGATGCGCACCACCATCTCGCGACGTCCGTAGGTCCCGGAGGAGATCGCATCGCAGACCCGCGCCCTCGAGTCGGATTTGGCGTCGGGCCCAACGGCATCCTCGAGGTCGAAGATCAACACGTCTGCCGGCAGCGATTTCCCCTTCTCCAGTGCCCGGGAGTTGTTGCCGGGCAGATAAAGGGCGGATCGGCGCGGGCGCAGCGTCGGTACCATGACTTCTTCGCTTTCTGTCGTCAAGCTCAGCGGGGATCCGGCAGTATCACGCATGACAGTAGGTGCCTTCGCGATAAGGCACGCGGAGAGTGGGAACCCTCAATCGAAGCAAGGAGGAGCAGCTCGTGCAGCGACAGGAAATCCGATCACTCGCCGACCTCGCGGGTGAGGGCACCCGCGTTCTTACAAACCTGGTGCGTGACACGCACAGCGGCATCGCGCGGCGCGTCTTCGGCTCCATAGGGCCGGTATCCAAACCCGTCGAGATCGTGCACAACACGATTGCCGCGGCGACCTACTACGCCGTTGACCGCGGGGTCCGGGGCTCGTTGCGCGGTGCCGGTGAACTGGCTGCTGAAACGCGTGGTAGCGATGATGACGACACCATCGAATCGCACCCCACCGTCGCCGACGTCGTGGCCGCACTCAACGGAATCTACGGCGACGAGCTGACAGACCGCGGGAACGAGTTCGCACTGACCATGCAGATACGCCGGCGTGGCGCGCCCGTCGCGATGAACGCAGCCGCCATCGCTGCCACGTTCCCGAACGCCACCGGCCGGATCGTGGTGTTCGTCCATGGCTGGTGTCTGACCGAAAGGTCTTGGTGGCGGCGACCGCGCGACGGCGAGGACGCGAGCCCTTACGGCGCGCGCCTGCGCGGCGACCTAGGGTTCACCCCGGTTTACCTGCGCTACAACACGGGCCTGCACATCTCCGAGAACGGGAAAGCCCTGGCAGCCGTGCTCGATGAGCTGCAGGCGATGTGGCCGGTCCCGGTCGACGAGATCGCGTTGGTAGGTCACTCCATGGGCGGCCTGGTGGTGCGCAGCGCCTGCCACTACGGGACCCAGCATCAGCACGGCTGGCCCGACGCCGTTCGTCACGTCGTCTGCCTCGGTTCCCCGCACCTGGGAGCCGACTTGGAGAAGGGCGTCAACGCCGCATCGTGGGCGCTGGCCCGGCTGCCCGAAACGCAGGCCCTGGCGTCGTTTCTCAATGCCCGCAGCGCGGGCACGAAGGATTTGCGGTACGGCGCCTTGCTCGATGAGGACTGGAGCTACAGCCACCCCGACGAGTTTCTGCGCGACCGCTGCCATGAGGTGCCGTTCCTGCCCGGCGCCGTCTACCACTTCGTGGCCACCACCGCGGGTCCGAGAGCGGTCGGGGCCGTTTTCGGCGACCGCCTGGTGCGCCCCCACAGCGCCTCCGGTGCGGGCAAGGCGCGACAGGTCCCGTTCGAGCCGCACCATGGGCTGACGCTGACCGGCCTGCACCACTTCGATCTGCTCAATCACGCCGCTATCTACGACAAGTTGCACCACTGGCTCGGTCGGTCGGGACGCGACACGGAGTCCACGGGCTGAGTTGGGTCACTCTACGCGCGATTACCAACCGCGCGGCTGGGTATGGCATAGCGACGGGCCGTGTGCTCGAAGACCCCAAGCCAACGGAAGCGATATGACGACACCCGACCAAGACCCACTGAACCGCGCTCAGGAGCTGGAGAACATCGTCGACCGGCTCGACAAGAAGGTGGCCACTGAGCGGGAAGCCGAAGGCGTTCCCGGAAAACCCAGCGACCGGGAACACGCTGCCACTGTGGGCTCCGAGGAGGAGCCAACGGACTAGGAGCCCGCCGCGGGCGGCCCGAACCAGGTGGTCAGCGCTTCCGCCAGCCCCGCGTCGGGCCGGTCCCCCACCCAGGCGACATATCCGTCGGGCCGAATCAACACTGCATCCGGAGCCGCGACCGCGCCGAGCACCGGAAGCTCCCATTTACCAACATGTTTCGCGTCGATCAATTTGACCCGGTCGGCCCATGGAGCGATGTCGAAGCACGCGTCACCGAGATTGAGCAGCACCGGCCGGGCATCGTGCAACAGGGTGGATACCCGCGGCGTGCCGTCGGCGGTCACCAGCTCGAGATCGGGCATGCGGCGCCCGAGTTGCGGGTGGCCCTCACCGAGGTCGTACCGGATGTCCAGACCGGACATCATCGCGCCGAATCGCTTGCGGGGCTCCCCCATGCTGAGAAGTTCGGAAAAGGTGTCATGCAGGGCCTTCATGCGGTCATCTGGGCGAAGAAGCGCCATCTGGACCATCGCGTTGCGCAGCACCCGCGCAGCGACCGGGTGCCGTTCGGCGTGGTAGGTATCGAGGAGGCTGTCGGGCGATGTCCGATTGACCACCTGGGCCAGCTTCCAGCCCAGATTCACCGCGTCCTGCACACCGGTGTTCAGGCCCTGCCCACCCACCGGGTGATGCACGTGCGCGGCGTCGCCGGCCAGCAGGACCCGTCCGTCGCGATACGCCGCGGCCTGCCGCGCCGCATCGGTGAATCTGGAAATCCAAGTGGGAGAGTGGATCCCGTAGTCCGTGCCGTATACGGTGATGAGCGCGTCGCTCAGATCGCGCAAGGTGGGTTGGCGTGCGGGTCCGATGCGCTGCTCGGTCACCATGACCCGCACCGGTCCCCCATCGTCCAACGTGCTGAGCGCATGGACGCCGAAGGCGTCGTGACGGATGCCCCATTCCGGCGCTTCCCCGGCCGCGATTTCCACCTCGGCCAGCAGGTAGCTCGTCGTCGCGTCCCAGCCCGGGAAGTCGATGCCGGCTGCTTTGCGGACCAAACTGCGTCCGCCGTCGCAA
>Ga0335076_10002455_pt1 | contig 18435 bp, 26 predicted proteins | sample Lox_Sample_25_FD_206717 | JGI IMG/M metagenome (GOLD analysis project Ga0335076, IMG submission 206717) | Soil microbial communities from Loxahatchee National Wildlife Refuge, Florida, United States - Lox_Sample_2.5 | ecosystem: Environmental > Terrestrial > Soil > Wetlands | place: USA... | reverse complement strand
TCAGTAAGGCCCGATAGTTCAAGATCCCTCCCGAAAGCCGCACCCACTCCGGCCGGTCAACGGCGCTGGACGCGTCCTACCTGGAACGTTCGTTTGACGTTCACTCCGAAGTCCGCAGGCTGGGGTGATGAGCCACGACATTGCGAGGGTCGCACGCCAGCACAGCCAGTCCCCTCGCCACAAGTGACTTCTCGCACGATTGAAGAGGCAAGGAGTGTTCGTCTGTTACGGGCCGCTACAACTTGACGGAGGTCACCTCTTCACGCTTACGCGGCAGCGGATGTATCAGGCGACGAAGATGCCAAATCACCAGGCAAAGACGCGGTGAGCGCGATCGTTCCCCGGTCGTCAAGTCGGCACGCTTCGTGCGAGGGCACGCAACCGCACCCAAACCAGGAGCGCGCAGATGTGCCCTTCCCTGCCGAGCCTCACTCATCCCTCCGCGCCACCGCCAACGTGGCGAATAGCGCTGTCACTCGTCGACCCAAATCCCCATCAGCCCCGGTCTCACAGTCAGATGGACGAGAAGGCTCTCGAGGAATTGACCGCCAGCATCCAAGAACACGGCCTTCTCCAGCCGATCACCGTTCGAAAGGTTGGCGCTCGGTACCAGGTCATCGCCGGCCATCGCCGTCTCGAGGCCTTCCGACGCTTGCTAGTCCATGCGGAGCGCAGGGACGAGGCTGTGGCCGAGACCTTCCGCACCATCCCGGCACACGAGAAGTACGACGTAGGCGACGAGGGAATGGCCCTCTTCGCACTCATCGAGAACCTCCAGCGTGATGACCTGTCACCATTGGACGCGGCCTCGGGGCTCTTGCGTGTTCAGGAGGCTCATCAGCCTTTGACCAATGCCTTGGCAAGACGCACCGGGCTCGAGCTCGACCGGGTGAAGCGGCTCCTCCGACTATCCCGCGCGCCGACCGTCATCCAGGACGCGTGCCATCGCGCCGCAGGGCGCGACGCGGCCTCCGCGCCTGCTTCGCCGCCACTCTTCTCATATGGGACAGAACTACTCATACCTCCGCAACGCCTCGCCCGAGGAACGCTCGGCCCTTCTTAGGCTGCTCAAAGTCTGCTCTGGACGCCTCACCTGTCACTGTGGCGCTGCCATTTCGGCCACTTGCGGCTCTTCGCCCCTGCCCCGTGATGGGGACGATGTGCCAGGTTCGGACGGAGATAAGCCAGTCATAGGCCAGTCACGTGGCGTGAATCCAGCTGGCGAGTCCGACCCGTCGCCAGCAGGAACGCGGCCATCCCGGTCGGCGCCAGATGGTGGATGAAGTGCTGCACCCAGGCGAAGTTCGCGTTGCCTACCGGCGGCACGCCGTACTTCCACCTCACGTCCTCACGCAGGCGTTCGCCACCCCAGGATGAGTCGTTGAAGGGTGGGTTTGCCAGGATGAAATCGGCCTTGAGGTCGGGGTGCTGGTCCTTGAAGAAGCTACCGGCAGGGTCGGGCTCACCCAGGTCCGCGTCGATGCCCCGGATGGCCAGGTTCATCTTCGCGAGGCGCCAGGTGGTCGTGTTCGACTCCTGACCGAAGATGGAGATGTCACCGACCCGGCCACCGTGGGCCTCCACGAACTTCTCGCTCTGGATGAACATGCCGCCTGAGCCGCAGCAGGGGTCAAATACTCGGCCCTTGTACGGTGCCAGCATCTCGACCAGGAGCCTGACGACGTGCCGTGGCGTGTAGAACTGGCCGCTCTGCTTGCCCTCGGCGCTCGCGAACTTGGACAGGAAGTACTCGTACACCCGCCCCAGGATGTCCTTCTTCTGTGATTCCTTGTCGCCCAGGCCAATGGTGCTGACGAGGTCGATGAGCGCGCCGAGACGCTGCTTGTCGAGAGCAGGACGGGCGTAGTCCTTGGGCAGCACGCCCTTCAGTGTCGGGTTGTCACGCTCGATGGCGACCATCCCGTCGTCCACGAGCTTCCCGATGTTGGGCTGCTTGGCCTGAGACTGGAGGCGCTCCCAGCGTGCTTCCTTGGGCACCCAGAAGACGTTCTGGGCGCGGTACTCGTCGGCGTCCTCCGGGTCGGCTCCCTCGGCGGCCTCGGCTTCGAGTTGTCTGTGGCGCTCCACGAAGGCATCCGAGACGTACTTCAGGAAGATGAGGCCGAGGACAACGTGCTTGTACTCGGCAGCGTCCATCGAGCCTCGTAGCTCGTCGGCGGTCTTCCAGAGCTTGTCCTCGAACCCGAGGTCCCCGCCGTTCTTCTTCGCGGGCTTGGCTGCCGCGTATTTTCCCTCCGAGTCGGCGGCGACTGGAGCGGGAAGCGCCAGTTCCTTCTGTTCACCAGCACCGAGGATGCGCTGGACGAGGGGCTCCTTCTCCTTGCCCGTGGTGTCGCACCCGAGGGCACTGCAAATCGCCTTCAACTCGTCGCGCGACAGCCTGCGGAGAAGGTCGTCGAACTCAACGGACCGCGCTCGGACGATGGCGTCGACGTGAGCCACGAGCGAGCGCCGGTCCTCGACAGACACGTCGTAGGCCGAGGTCAGTTCGGCGAGTCGGTCGCGGGTCAGGACTTCGAGCGCAGTCCTCCGGAGCTTGGCTGGCAGGGTCCCGTCCGGCATGGAAGAATCCTACCGGAATGAAGGCAATCATGGGGTGGGCTAGGTCAAGTCCATCCTCTCCAACCTCAACCTTCACCTCGCGCGCTGGACGCCGTCCAGCCCCGAGTGTCAGAGGGCAGCGCGCCATCGCAGGCATGCCAGCTCGAATCACGCTAGACGACATGGCGGAGTGGCGCCGCGCCCGCCCCGGGGACGGCGACCACATGGACCAGACGCTCGCTCAGGAGTTTGCCCCCCGCCTCATGTAGGTGCAGGTTTTCCAAGCTAGGGGCGCGCTCTTCCGAGCCGACGCGTTGAGCGAGGCTGCCGACGTCGTAGCGAGCCGCCTCGAAGCCCTCTCCACCTTCGGCGGCGCATGCGCCTACCGGCCCGGGGAAGCGAAGGCCTTCCCGAGCGATGGTTGAGCTGGAAGCACTTGAGGGCGCGGGTCGCCAGCAAACCTCTTTCACCCGGAGCGGTGGCCGAGCCCCACGCCCCCAGGGACGCCCGCGCGCCGGTCCGCGCCTTTGTCGGGCGCCGGGAGACGAGCACACTGAAGAGGCTCTGCGCAGTCCACGCCGTGGTGCCACCGTTCCTCAGTGAACTCAGCTACTTCTTTCCGAAATCGAGCCCCTTGGCGAGCTCGTCTGTGGCGCGAAGCTGCGCCTCACGCTTCGTAAACGCCGACTCGACACTCGCCTGGACGGCCCCGTTGTAGTGGTGCAGGTCGATTTCAAGCTGCCGGAGCGCCTCCTCGACCATTTTGATGGCGGCGTCGAACTCCGCGCGGATGGGCGCCGGGTTTTTGTCACGAGTCGGATATGTGAAGACCAGGGCGCCAGCCTTCACCTCAGGAGCCGGCATGTGACTGGTCCTCTGCGAGGGGTGCATCTCGAACAGGGCGCCGTCCCCAACGAAGGGCACGGTGATTCTAACGGTCGCGCCCCTAGCGCCCTCGTCTGTGACCTCGGGCTTTAGCGCCGCCTTGAGCTTAGGGACGTTGGCTTTGAATCTGTCTGCCAGTCCCTGGATGTGTCCCGCCAACGCCGGGCCGAACACGCTCATCGGCTCCTCGTCAGCGCAGGCGGCAATTTCCCTTTGCTTGGCCTGGATGAAATCGAAGACGATCCGACCGGAAAAGAGCTCTTTCATCCGCCCCTCCTCATTCTAGCGGGAGGGTAGCAGAGGGGTCTGACGGGCGCCCTTGTCCCTTGTCAGAGTGCTGCGGTATTGGGCGGGACTCCTGGCGGGGGCGTTAACCATGACCTGGGCGTTGGGTCTCGAGTATCTTAGAGTTCTGCTTTCGGCCCCGGTTTTGGGCACATTCGTCTTCATCTGGTTCGCGAGTCGTTACAGGGAGGATATCCACGAGATTCTCCATCGGCTCCGTCGGCTTAAGGTGCCGGGAGGGGAGCTCGAGACCCAGCCGCAGGAGCCGGCGCCGCCCCCATCCGTCCCACCCGAGCTGAAAACACTGGCTGGCGATTCAGATGAGCTCAGGGCCGAGAAGCTGAAGGCTACGCTCTGGGAGTTCAACTACTTGAATCTGTTTTTCGCCAGGTCGACGCAGATGGTGCTCGATTGGCTCGCCAACCTCAAGACGCCGGCGACTGTCGCGCTGTACCACGCCTTCTGGTCACCGATAATTAATGAGGAACAGAGGCAGACCATTCTCACGGTGCTCGACTCACACGAACTCGTGCGGGTGGACGCGAATGGCTTGATATCCATCACGCAGAAAGCGCGCGATTACCTAGAATTTCGGGGTCCACTGCCGCCGATAGGCGTATCTGCGTCCGCCGCAGGAACATCGCACGCCACGGTCAGTTAATCGGTCACGTAACCATACGTGAAGTTGGCGGGCAAGAAACCCTGGGTGGCCGGCTGTGGGGCTGGATGGTCGGCGCTATCAAGACCATCTGGGCGATGCTCCAGGCCGAGGGCGCGGTCGGTTCGGAGGTGCCCCCAATTCTACGGCGTTGAGCGTGGCTTCACTCTCGGTCTCTGATGGCACTCCGCGACGTGACGGCAAGTAGCCCGCGAGCCAGGCTTACTCCGAGCACACCCCGCAGGGATGCGGGCTTGGTTCGCGGACCGCGCTCCCCGGCTGTCGGAGTCGCCGCGTAGGCTCACGAGATGGCAGACGACACCCGAGACGCCCGCCTGCGCGAACTAGCCTTCCTCGCGACACTTGAAAGGACACCAAGCGTCACGCTCAGGTCCGAAGAGCTACATCGCGACTCACAACTGAGGTCGATGGCCATCTACCTGTTGCACGAGGGCTACGTAAACGGTCTCGATTCCATGCCCTGGCCCGCTGGGCAAGGTGTGAGCTCCTTGGCGTCTGCTGGCGGGAGGCCCAATCTGCTTGCGAACTTCGAGCTCCGCCACTGGAACGAGGTCGGCCGTGTTCTCGCAAACCAGGACACGGCCTTGCAGATCAGCCACAAGGGCCGCGTGCGCCGCTCGGAGCTGGAGCAGGCCCTTCGCACCGGCCGGGACAGGGAGCCGTTTGGCATCCTCTGGGACAAACGCCACCTCGAGCAGGCCGTTATGATGGTGGTCTTGTCCGCGCAGTCGTCCTCACCGGTCTCGGTCGCCTACCTCGACATGAACGGCCTGAAGGGCATCAACGACGCCTACGGCCATGACGCCGGGGACGCTGCCATCAAGACCTACCTGCAGGCCATCAACACGATGAAAGGAGACAAGGCTGAAGGATTTCGTGGAGACCGCGCCGACGAGGTCATCGTCATCATGCGCGGTACCTCCACCGACAGCGCCTGCGAAGTTATGCGGGCGGTCCTCCAGCAGCTTCGCAAGGAGCGAGTCCTGGTTGGCCCCACGGTGGTCAGGGAGTTCCTTACAGCATCCTGTGGCGTTGCTACAACAACGGATGCCACGACTGATGCCTCCTCGCTGGTGGCGCGCGCCGACGCAGAGCAGATGCGGGCGAAACTTGTATCGAGGGCGGAGCCGGGCGCGAGCTTCCTCGCAGTCGAAGGCCGAGACCCCGATAAGGTGTGAGTCGGCGCTCACCGCGCCCGCGACGTCTTCCGGCCCCGTAGCCGCGCCACCTCCTTGCGCAGCGCCCGCAGCTCCTCGGGGAGTGCACTTCACCCTTGGTACCTGCCGGCGCCCCGCGACTTGATGGCAAGTTGCCGCCTGCATCCCGTGGTCCTGGCTTGCTCCGAGCACACCCGCTGCAACGATGCTGGCCAAGCTCGCGGGCCGCACTGCGACGGGGTGCTCGCTTACGAGTAGCGCCGTGTAGATGCCAGCGCTGGTAGAGGTTTCTGCGCCACCCGCCGGAGCAGTTGCTCTGACCTGACGTGCGTCAACCGGAGGCGCACAGCGAGGGGTGTATAGACGCAGTCGACGGGGACACGAAAGGGCCAATGGCATGTGCAGGGGAATGAAGAATAGCTGCACGCTGCTCGGTGGTGACCCCTTGCGCTGGGACCGGTTCGTTCCGCTGCCGCCGCCAGAGTCGGTGAGCGATGGATTTCCTCACTTCAGTGCTGCGGTCGAAGCAGCGTCGCAGGGACGGCTCGATAAGGCTCTCGTTGAGTTGCGCCGCGTGAAGGAGGCAGAAATCAGAGATTAGTACGTCGAGCACGCGCAGATAGCGGGGCGTTGCAGGCTGGCCGTGACGAGACCCCGCGCACTGGCGCCGTATGTTGGCGATGTGGACGAAAGGCCAAACCCTTCCTCGAGGGTCACCGCCGAAGTGTTGGTGCGGGACGGGCACCGGTGCCGCTACTGCCATCGTCAACTTTTGTCGAGGCGGGTGTTGAAACTCTTTCAGTCCATCGTCGGGGAGAAAGCGTTCCCAATGGGCAGTACGAACGCCACGACACATGGAGCCGCCATCGCTTACAGAGCCGTTGCAGACCACGTTGTCCCTCGCAAGCGCGGCGGGCGAACCGACGCCGAGAACCTTGTGACTGCCTGCTGGCCCTGCAACTTCGGTAAGGCGGGATACACAGTTGAACAACTCGGAATAGATGACCCTCGCTCCCGACCAGTCCTGCTGGACTGGAGCGGTTTGGAGCACCTCGTCCCCATGCTGAAGCAAACGCGAAAGTCGGCGGCCAAGTAGGGCCTTCGCCGCCGAGCAGCGAGCCCACTCGGTCTGACGGAGGTCGCTCTACCGCTCGGAGGAGTTTGTGTCGTGAGCCGCCTCGACCAGCCGCCGCAGGCGACCCAGAAACGCCCGGGCCTCCCCGTCGTGGCAAGTCGGGCAGCCCCCGGCCCCGTAGACCTCGACGGCTTGGAGGCGCTCCTCGAGCAGGCGAGCTATCTCGCGGACGGTCGCCGCATCGAGGCGACCAGACCCACTGCCGTGGTGCCTCCCCGGTCACGCGGCCTCTGAGGACGGCGGCGCATCAGCGGCCGCTCCCGCGACAACGACACGACCCCGTTCATCATCGCCGACACGCACGTGCCGTAGGACCTCCCGCAACGAGGGCCAGAGGGGAGCGAACCGCAGGGGCCACCCACGCGATTCCTCGGCGTAGAGCCCTTCGCGGCACCCAAACATGCGTTCAGTATATCTCTCGAGGGGGCAGGACGCAATCGGGTCCTGCCGTGCCCCCACGCATGAGGGTGACCTCAGGCGCAGCCAGCCAGGGGTGTACATGGGGGGTGGATATTCACTTAGGGTGAACTCATTTCCCGGAGCTCAAGTTCGTGAAGGCCCCCGGCCGCGTGTCCGCACCCCGGAGGTGTCCTGCCGGGTGGGTCGCCCGGTCGGCGCACAGACAGGAACCCGCGAGCGGGGGACGCCCGCCACCCCGCTTCGTCGAGGTGGTGGCGACGCGACTGGGGACGCGGGGTGCTTCGACGCAGTCCGTGTGGCCGCCCTTGTCGTACCCTCGTCGTAGCATCGCGCCTGCCAAGCTGGAGGGAGCGATGAACATGTTGGCAGTTCCGTGGGCACTGGACGCAAACAACCGGCTGGTGACACCTGCGGACGTCACGTCGGGAGAAGGCCTCCGCTGTACGGACCCCGCTTGCGGGAGCCGTCTCTCGCTCCGCAAGGGGCAGGTCAGGGTTCACCACTTCTTTCATCTTGATGACGGACGGTGTTCGTACGAGAGCGTCAAGCATTGGGCCGCCAAGCACATGGTGGCGCGAGTAGTTCGCGACAAAGTCTCGGGTCAGGGGAAAGGCCCGGCAATTTATCGGCGATGCCTGAGGTGCGGAAAGCAAACCCAGGAACAGCTCCCCGACGGTGTGCGGGACGCACGGGTAGAGGCATCCCACGGCGGGCTTCGACCTGACGTACTGCTTTACGATGGAGGGGGGAACCCTCTCTGGGCAGTCGAGGTCCTACACACGCACGCGGTGACTCCGGAGAAGGCGGAGCGCCTCCAGATTCCGTGGCTCGAGCTGGCGGCTGACGAGGTCCTGAGGGAACCGCTGTCGTGGCGTCCTTGCAAAGGCGGGCTTCGCCCACTCGCCTGCTGTCAGCGGGACGAGGTGGCCAACCTGCAACGTGCCCCGGCAAGAGATCCCGCGCCTTGGCCTCGCGCTGCCGTTGTTCGTTCGATAGGCCGCGGCGTCATGCTTGGGTCCCGGCCCGCGAGAGCCAAGTTCAGGTTCTGATTGAGCCTCGACATCCCCTGGCTGAAGGACCACTCGCGGGAGGATTCGGCGAACCTGCCTGCCCCGGAAGTCATTGTGGCTGAGATTGCCGAGGACGTACGGGCGGCGCTGGAGCAGTTCGAGGCAATCTCGGTGGACCTGACGAACGCACGACAGTAGCGACCTGGGCGCCCGCGCTGTGCTCGCGTGACAGTCACGGATAGTGACATCGTTTCCCGGGGCTCCACTTCGCGAGCAGCCTTGGCCGCAGATTCGACCCCCGAGTGTTCTCCCCCGGGTGGGTAGCGGGGGGGCTAGCGACTTGAAGCCAGCCGAAGAGGACGTGCAGGTCAGGCGCGTCGGGACGGAGGCTCCACTGTCCCCCGACGGCGTGCACCCTGCGGAACCATCCGAAAAAGAGGAAGAGGTCGCCTGGGCCGACACCTTGGTCGGCGAGGTGCGCCTGGGCAGAGGCCACCTGGCCGAACGCCGGTCGCCAGCCCGGCGCCCGCGCCAGGGATTCCGCGTAGAGATCCGGGTCAACGTGCGCGCCGTCGGCTGCCCCGATTCTTCCGTTCGTGAGCGCGGGGACAAGGTCCCCTAGTGACATGCGTCTGGTCGTGACCCGTGAGTACGAGATCGGCGCGAGTCTCGATGGAATGGGTAGGCTAACCATTTCCCCGTCGGGAAAGATCGGGCTCGGCCCTCCGCCGTTTGCCGAGTCGAAGCCCTTCCTGCTGAGGATGATTCGCATGTTGGCACCAGCTTCTTTGGTGTTGAACGGCGCGTCCGATCGTCCATCGGTTCCTCAGCATGTCCACTCCTGTGGACTAAAGCGGATCTTGCCGGAATTTTGACGTGGATTATCTCAGGATGAGACACCTCCCCTCCCGTTCAAGCACTACATCTGAAACGGAGCCTCGCGCGGACCGATGCGCCCGGGGTTCCACCGGTCGGACCCTATGAGCCCGGTCTGGCCGGATAGCTGGGCCGCGGCCGGGCGAGCGCTGTGACGCGCGCGCTTATCTCGTTAAGGTCGCGCACCCGCTTGAAGTCGCCGCGCGAGGCGGCTTCGCCAGCGAGTTTCTCGCACGCTTCCAGGAACGAGGGGACCGCGGAGGGAAGGGACGCGTCCAGGGCCGCAGAACCGCGTACCACCGGCGTACCAAACGGTGAGACATTCTGTGCTCCAGGTGCTCCCTCTGCCCCTGCAGGCCTGTTCGCGCCCTTGTGATTTCAACTGCATGCTACTCGGTGCCGCTGGTGCTTCCAGGTGCTTCAGTCCCGTCCATCTTTGGGGTGCAAGTGGTCGCTGGTTCAAATCCAGCCGCCCCGACCATCCGAAGGCCCCGGAGTTGCAAGCGAAACTCGCGGCTCCGGGGCTTTCGGTTTTTGTCGATTTCGAGAACCGCGCCACCGGCGCGCCAAGTTCCTGTCCCGAACCAGGCGCGTCGGCGCCCGCACTGGGTGCGTTGACGGAACCAAACGGCAGCCGGTCCGCCGGTCCCGTGCTGGCTACCCATTTCCAATCCGCTGTCACGCCGATGACGAGGTGGCACGGGGCGTCGGCTATGGCTTTGACGCACCGGTGACGCTGTCCGAGGCCCGAGAAGCGCGTGGGATTGGAAGTTCGCACAAACGCCTGTAAGGTCTGGCACTTGACGCGCCTCGTCACGCGGCGATAGACCTGGGCAAGAGCAGCCGCTTCACCGACCCGCGGATGAAGCTGCCAGCACGGCATGATCCAGCGTCCCAAACGCACCCATGAGCGGTCGGAAGAACCCGATCGCAAGGCCAGAGCGCGGCGAACCGACCAAGAACATGATGGAGATGATCCCCCATCGGAGCCAGACCCTACGACAGCGGCGAGGTAGGGACTTCGATCGCGAACGGTGGGGACGAGAGAACGTCCAGAGGGCGACCGCCACGCCAGATTGGCTTCAGCTTTATTGTCATGCCTTTCCAGTAGCTTATAGGACATCGGCCCATTCTATCCTGGAGGAGTTGGCAGTCGTTGCTCCGAAACCCAAGTTCTTTGACATTAACACGCATCGCGTTATATGATGGATCGTGTTACGCGATGTACCACAAATAGGCACGATCACTGATCTGCGCCAAGAAACTGCTCGTCGGCCTCGGCCATGGGGTCAAGACCGGCGATTGGAATTCATCGAATTTCGTTTGTTGTGGGACGGCAAAATCAATCGCGGCGAGGTCGCGGAATATTTCAACATCTCGGTTCAGCAGGCATCGCTGGATTTCGCCAAATACCTTGACTTGGCCAAACACAACATGGAGTACGACCGTCACGAAAAGGTCTATCGCGCGACAGAGCATTTCAAGCCCCTGTTTCTCGCGCCCGATACCCAGACTTATTTGAACGAGATCGAGGGCCTCGCAACGGGGACGATTTCACGCTCAGTAAGCTTTGTGGGAGCCCGACCACCCTGTGATGTCGTGACGCTCCCGGTCCGCCGAGTGCGCATTGAGATGCTGCTGCCAATCCTCTGGGCAATCCGCGATGGCAAAGAGATCGACGTCACATATCAATCGATGCGCACTCCCGATCCAACTCGTCAGTGGATTGCCCCGCATTCTTTGGCCTTTGACGGTTCACGTTGGCACGCCCGCGCATGGTGTCATGGAAGTTCTCGATTTCGCGATTTCGTCTTGACGCGATTTCAGCACATTCACGGACGCCGTCCCGGTACTGTGAATCCGCAGGACGATACGGACTGGCAGAGCTTTGTCGTAATTGAGATCGCGCCCAATCCGAATCTGACGCCTAGCCAAAGAGATTCAGTCATTGCCGACTTCGGTATGCAGGACGGACGGCTATCCAAAACGATCCGCCGCTCGCTCGTTTCGTATTTTGTGCGCCACCTACGGATCGAAATACCACAGGAGTCTCAGCCAATTGTTTGGGCAAACCGGACGCAGTTCGAAGATTTGAGACACGACCTATGACGCATCGCGAGCACCAATCCTAGAAGGAGCATGACATGTCTGAAGCAGAAACATCAGAAAAATCACTTCACGTATTCTTCGTGGACGCTAAGCGCTACGAAAATGCCAAGACCGCCCTTACTGGCGCGGAGATAAAGGCGATCGCCAATGTTGCTCCTAATTATCAGCTCTTCCTCGAAGAAGAAGGTGATAAGCCCGACAAGGGAATAGGCGACGGTGAAGCTGTGGGTATCACTGAACGCGTCAAACACTTTTTCGCTGTCCCACCAGCGACATTTGGACTCTGATGATCGGCGAGCAATTCCAGCAGCTGAAGGAATACCTTCACGAATTCAAGCATCAAGACTCTGAGATTCAGCGCCGGGCCGATGGTTCATACCTCATCACGATTAAGGGAATCGATCTGCCCGACGGCTGGAGTCAGAGTCCTAGGAAGGTCGACATTCTCTTCGTCGCACCTCCCGGGTATCCCGCTGCGAGACCTGACTGCTTCTGGGTTTCGCCGCCGGTACGCCTTCCCAATGGCGCGATTCCGCAGAACGCCAATGAAGGAACTCCACTGCCCTACGATACGACCCCGGGCCGCCCATTGACCTGGTTTTCCTGGCATCTGCAAACGTGGGACCCAAATCGCGACCGGCTTGAACAGTTTTATCGGGTAATCCTTCAGCGACTGGAACCGCCTCGATGATCGAGCTCAGGTTTCAGGATGGAGATGCCAGCCGAATTATCGGTGAGCTCGTGGGCAGAGAGACCGAGCGCTGCGCCATATTGCTGGCATCCCGCATTGCTCTGCCCGAGATGGACCGTCTTGTCGTATCCCGCATCGACTTTCCTGCCGACGAAGATTATTCGGACCGTTCGCTCATAAGTGCGCAGCTTAAACCGGATTATATTGCGCAAATCGGAAAAAGGGCCGCTCGCGAAGATCTTTCCGCCATTCTTGTGCACTCGCATCCAGGGTCCGCTCCGCCGGAGTTCTCCGAAATAGACGATGATGGTGAGGCACATCTGGCGCGGTTCTTGTCCGTGCGCGCGCCCGGCACGGTGCATGGTGCCGTAGTGGTCAGCGCTGGCGGCTGGTGTGCGCGGCGCCTCGGTCAAACAACTCCAATGCGCGTCGTGTCGGTCGGGCCCCGATTGCAAGTGCTGTTCGACATCGATGGCGTGTCAGGTTCCACGCCCTTGAGATTTGACCGCCAGGTTAGGGCACTAGGCTCCGCCGGCCAAAAATATCTTGAGTCACTCACTGTCGCCATAGTGGGTCTGGGTGGCACAGGCTCCATCGCCGCCGAACAGTTGGCGCATCTCGGCGTGCGCAATTTCATCCTCGTCGATCCCGATCGCATTGAGACGACCAATCTTAACCGTGTCGTCGGCGCACACGTAAGCGATGTCAACCGCTACAAGACGGACGTGGCTGCCGACATGATTACGCGAATCACGTCTGACGCTGTGTGTAAGCGCGTCGTCGGGGATGTGACACGAACGGCGATTGCTCGCGAACTGCGGACCGCCGACTTTATCTTCTCATGCACGGATTCCCACGGGAGCCGCGCGGTAATTCAACAGGTCGCATATCAATATCTCATCCCATGCGTTGATATGGGCTCAATCATCACCGCTAGAGCAGGGCAGATCGCAGGTATACATTGCCGCGTCCAGGCACTCGCGCCGGGACTGCCGTGCTTCACATGCTGCGGGTTGCTAGATTCTGAAGAGGTCAGGCGAGACATGATGAACGCCGAAGAGCGAAGCCGGGACCGGTATATTCAAGGAGCACATGAACCCGCCCCAGCCGTCATCTCGATCAACAGCACCGTGACCTCGATGGCGATGACTATGTTTCTGGCCATGATGGTCGGCGTTCCAAGCGTAGCCAGGCATCTTATCTACGACGCGCGGCCCCCGTCATTGAGAGCCGTTTCGTTCACTAGCAATCCAAATTGCTATGTCTGCTCTCCCCGAGGCGTTCTCGCGCGAGGGGATCTGCAACCTTTGTTCACGCGGGACGATTGACATGGCGATACGCGAATTTTCGCCGGAGGGAAGGCCGCGCGCGAAAATCGCTTTCGTCGGGGAGGTCCCGTCAACAGAACATTTGGACAGGTTTCGCGAACGAAGCTTCCAGTGCGACCCATCGACCCCCGACAACCTTCGCGATCCCGCATACGCGGCTCAATTAGATGCTGTAATCTGGACCCAGGATCACAACAAGCCTAACACTTTGCCCCGACAGTTAGGCTCGATTGTCCCTTGCCTGCTGGACTATGATGTTAGGGTTTACATTCGGCTCGCGACCGATAAGAGCCATACCGATACACCGCGGAAGCTCGTCGTAAACGCACTACTAGAAAGCAAGATTCCGGTTGCCAATCTTCGCCCAAATGAATGGCAGAGCATACCGAAGAATGATCGCGAGAGAGAACGGGGCTTCCTCTTGCCCTGTGTTTACCTTTTCGACACGGCGTCATCTTGGGTCCACATTGCAGCTTTAGTCTGTGATCGCCCCGCAAGTTCATCGCCGAAATCTGGTTTGATCATTGACGAAGATGTTCTTCTTGACGGGTTTGGCCATGATGGCCACGCCGAGCGTCTCATTTTGCTCAAACGAGCGTTCTGGAATTGCTCAGAGCTTCGGCTGACATTGCTTGACGGTGGCATGTCGGGAGCTCCGGTCTTCAAGGCTTATGCATCAGCGGATGCCGGATTGGTGCAACGCGGCGCAACCGGAGCTTATCCCCATCTCTATTTCGTAAAAATCGGGCCGCGCAGGAAGATCGTCGACGAGTATGACAAATATTGCGGTCACATATTTGAATATGTGCCTTTCCACCTCGGACCCCGCTTGCGGCGAGATCGCTGCAATCTCGGATCAACTCTAGGAATCCTAGTGGGCGATTTTGTCGAAGGTTCCGAGTCCCTGATCGCGTGCGCGCGCGGCGGGCGCTGTGGGCACGCCATTGCTAATCTGTTCGATAAGACTTTGGGAGGATGGAGGAAGCAAGACTACGTCGACGATCGACGGACCCTTAGCGCCTTTTTAGAGGAGAAGTGGCACGTTGAGGGGCAAAGCCAATTAATAGAATTGCCTGCCGGGCGGATACCAATCGTTCAAAGTCTCCGGGCCGATATCAGAATCGAGCCCTTGAAAGAGATATTCGATGACCTCGGGAGGACCGCACCCAAAGTAGCGCCGGCACACGGCGATATGCACGCGACCAACGTTCTCGTCCGGCACGGCGATGCGATCCTCATTGATTTCGAGAAATTGGAACAGCACTTCCCGCTCACTTATGATCCTGCATCCCTGGAGGGGGGCCTTCTCGTTGAAGGATTCATCGAGGACCTGAAGGAGAAGAAATTTACGCCCAATGAACTTGTGCGGATGATTGAGCCCCTCTACGAGGAGGACGCCCTGAAGATAGGGCAGACGACTTTCTGTAGGCCGGGCGATCCCACGGAGTGGTTTTATAATTCGGTGAATCAAATTCGGACGTTGAGCTGGTCCGCGGAAGAAGAACCAGGCCAATACGCCCTAACGCTGGCGCTATGCCTAATTCGCAAAGGCTGCAACCCGCACATCGATCTCGAAGCGAAAGAACCAAACACCTTGCGGGCAATCGCGTTCTTCTTTGGGCAAAAAGTGCTGCGAGCAATTGCCTCGACCGCGGCGACCCGTCCTCAGGGGCCTAAGCATCGATCGGGGGATACGGGACAATGACCAATAATTTCAGCATCAAAGCCAGAGTTGCCTCACACGCGGACGCCAGCGCGTACCTGAAGCAACCAGGGGACGCAGTCATTGTGGATCGCCAAGGGCCACGTTGGCTGATCATGTTATGCCCCTGTGGGTGCGGTTCTGAGCTGCCGGTAAACCTCGACCGGCGCGCTGGTCCTGCATGGCGTCTGTACGAATCCCCGAAGGGAACAAGCGTTTATCCCTCTGTGTGGCGTGATGCCGACTGCAAAAGCCACTTCATCATTTGGCGCGGCAAAACCCTGTTATTTGGACCGCGAGGAGACGATTGGTGGCCGGAAGAGGGAGAGCTCAGTGAGGCCGAGCTGCTCGACCGGGTACTCGAAACCCTATCCGTTCATGAGCAATCAATCGAAGAGATATCCGATCAAATTGCTGGCAGCGTGCCTTGGGATGTTCTGCGATGTTGCCGAAAGCTCTGCCGAAAGGGCAAGGTCAGCGAAGGATCGGGTAAGTCGAAAGGCCGCTTTTCGCGACGTTAGCCGATGAACGAGTTGCTTGCGGAAGGCGGCTAGGTGTCGCTCGCCAATACCCGTCGGGCGCAGCATACCTACAGCTAGTGCCTAGCATCGATCATCGACGCTGCGCGGGCAGGTTCTGACGTTTCGGCCGACACGCGAATCCGGGTTGGCCCGGCCAGCCTTGGCGCGGAGCCGAAGCCAGACGCCCAAGCGCAAGCGGAGAGGTCCCAGGCGCTCGCCTACGCGGCCACGCTCCACGCGTACCGGCAGTGCAGGCCACCGACTCGGGGTTGACCATGGACGCCCGCCGTACCTGCAGGCGTCGCTCAACGGGGCGGGCCATCGCCGCGTCCTTGTCGACCCCGAGATGCGTCCGATCATCGTGGTAGTAGGGGTTGGCGTCCGGAGCGCGGCGAAGACGAAGACGGAGGCTCGCCGGCTGGCCGAGGACCTCGAACGGAAGGCTGAACAGGTACTCCCGGAGCAGGCGCCGGAGATGCAGGTCATCGAGAACGATGATGTGATCGAGCAATTCTCGCCGTACAGACCCCACGAGGCGTTCCGCCACCCCGTTTTGCCAAGGGCTCCGGTTGCTCGTCCGCTTGGGCTCGAGCGCCATCGAAGCAACCGCAGCGACCACCTCGGCAGAGAAGACCGTGTCACGATCGAACAACGGTATCTCGAGCTGCGACTGACCTCGTCGAAGGGGAACGCCTCTCGGAACTGCTGGGCCACCCACGATGCGGTGGGGCTCTCCGTGACCCTCCAATGTACTATTTCGCGCCGGGAATGCCTGATGGCAAACCATACATACAGGACGCGAAAGGTCGCTGTCGGCACCATGAAAAAGTCCATAGCCACGATTACCTCCCTGTGCTTCCGGAGGAACGTGAGCCAGTTCTGCCTCCGCTCCGGCGACCGGCTGCGCTGTCGCAGGGACGGTGCGCTCGGAGACACTGAAACCGCGTTTCACCAATTCTCCGTGGATCCGTGGAGCTCCCCATCCGTTCTCGCTTGCCATTCTCCGAACGAGATCTTGGACCTCCCGCCCCGCCGCCGGCCGGCCAGGTGACCTTCCCCGCTTGGACAGCCACCTCCAGTTGAGTGCGAAATGCCAGCCGATCACGGTCTCGGGCTTCACAATGACGACCGCGTCAGACCATCTTGACCGCAGACGGCGAAGCGCAACCCAGAACGCCCGGTCCGCCGGCCCGATCCGCGGCCTGTGCTTCAACAGGACGGTGAAGAGCTGCTGACGGAGGGCGAGATTCTCAAGCATGAGCTCCCCCCGCGAGCGAAACCCCGAGAGGAGTGCAGCGACGATCGTCCTGAGGAGTCGAACCATGGAAGCCAGCGAGGCTGCCACCCCCGGATAAAAGGTCAACGGTTCTCGGTGGAACGCGATTCTAGCGACCCACAACCGGCTCGCCGCCTGAGACCACGGGTGGTTGGACGGGCACCGTAGCCAACACAGCGTCAAGAAACCCGGCCTTCCAGTGTTCAGGGAAGCTCGGGACCCGAGCCCAGCTGCGCGCTCCATGCGACGACGATCCAGATCGTCTCTGCCGCGTCATCGACCCGGTAGAATAGGATGTAGGGTGTGCCCTTGGGTCGCCAGGTCCGGTACCTCTGATCTCGCGAGTACGTCAGCCCGAGCCCCGGATGCTCCGCCATCGCGCCGACCGCTGCCTCGAGCGCGTCCTCGACGCGAACCCGGGACGCCGCCCGGTTCCACCAGGCCGCCAGCGCCCCAATCTGCCTGCACGCCGTCGGGGAGACCCGGACCTTCACCTCGCCGCCCGGAGCTCTCGGACGAGATCCTCTGCGGGGACCGATTCGCCGGCCGCGATCTCATCCTAGGCTTGCCGAAGTGACGCATGAAGCTTGGCGCGCTCTTCGTCGGCTAGGTCTAGCTCGACCTTGTCCAGGCTCGCGAACGGATCGCTCGCGTCCCGTAGGTACTCCAGGTACCGCCTGGCGGCCTGCTCCTCGCTCGCGGGCAGCGCGTCGACCAGGGCGTGGAGATCCTTGCGGGCCGCATTGCTCATGCTGGAATCCTACCGATCCAGGCTCCGGTTCGCCACCCCGGGGAGTGGCCACCACCGACTCCCGGGCCGATGTCCGCTGAGGCCGGCGATGCTGTCGCGCCGAACACGCGAGAGCGCAGCAGATGGCGGAGGAGCGGCTGCTACAGTGGCGTTGCACGAGTGCCGCGAGCGCTCACCGAGAATTCCCCGGTTTTCCTAGGCTTAGGCCACCTCGCCACCCAGGGGCTGCTCCTGTCCGTCCGTCCCGAAAACCCCGAACTGCCCAACATCGCGCGAGTTTCACCGATCGTGCATCTCCACCATGGCGCCGCACGAGGTGCGGAGGCGGCCGTGGGTCGGAGAGCGTCTCCAGCGCGGCTCGGCCTTCATCTTGGTGACGCGTCCCTCGCAGAGAGGAACGCCTCGAGCTCCTGCTCCGAGATCCGGATGGAGAGGCCGACGCGGGCGCAACCGAGCTGGCCAGCGTCGCAGAGCTTGTAGACGGTCTCCCGGCACACCTTCAGTCGAGTTGCGACTTCGCCCGGCGTGAGTCACCGTACCCGCGTAAGCCGCGCCACCGGCGCGCCAAACGGCGTCGCTTCGTATGCGTTTGGTGCGGCCCTGTTCGGCAGCCCTCGGCGATTTCCACGGGATGACACTCGGTGCTCACCGGTGCCACGCCATGGAAATCCGTCGGAGGCCCTTGGGGTGCAAGTGGTCGCGGGTTCAAATCCAGTCGCCCCACGACCAAAGAACCGAAATCCTCAGCATCGCAGCCGAAAGCGGCGACCTGGGGATTTGTCCTATTGTAGCAGAGTCACCCGGCAAATCTCTCCAGGTGACTACTAGGTGACCGCACAAGGGACGAGGAGCCAGCCGGTACTCGCTCTGCTGGGACGGAAGTGCAACGTGGACGGATCGATGTTGCACCTGCGCGAGGAGCGCGACCACGATGCGGCACTCTGAGCCTGCCCCGAGTTCGTGGACACCACCGATATGGTGGAGACTTGATCCATGGAACGACGGAAGAGGCGGAAGTTCACCCCAGAGTACAAGGCTGAGGTCGTCA
>Ga0335076_10002453_pt1 | contig 18437 bp, 20 predicted proteins | sample Lox_Sample_25_FD_206717 | JGI IMG/M metagenome (GOLD analysis project Ga0335076, IMG submission 206717) | Soil microbial communities from Loxahatchee National Wildlife Refuge, Florida, United States - Lox_Sample_2.5 | ecosystem: Environmental > Terrestrial > Soil > Wetlands | place: USA... | reverse complement strand
CGGGGAGTTTGACTTTCATTGACGAACCTCGACCGCATTTGCGTGAGCGAGAAGTCCCTCGGCTTTTGCGAGTGTGCCGACATCGGCAGCGAGGCGCCGGAAGCCGTCGCGCTGAATGGTTTGCACGCTGATTCGTTTTATGAAGTCCTCGACCGAAAGGCCGCCACGGCGACGTGCCCAGCCGCCAGTGGGAAGGACATGATTGTTGCCGGTCGCGTAGTCGCCGAAAGGTTGAGCAGCCAGCGGGCCGGCGAAGATTGTTCCTGCAGAACGGATTTTGTGCAGCGTCGAAGCCGAATCCTCGGGAATCGAGAGATGTTCCGGAGCAAAGCGATCGACGAACTCGATGGCTTCCTTCCAGGTACGCGTGAGAAGAATCGCGCCAGTTTTGCGGCAGGAAGTATGGGCAGGGTTTCCTGGAGACAAGGCCGCGAGCTGGGCAACAAGCTGCGCTTGAACTTGCCGCGCCAGGCGCGCTGAAGGAGTGACGAGATAGCTCCCGGCGTCAGGTGCGTGCTCGGCTTGGGCAAGCAAGTCGGCCGCTATCCAACGAGGGTTACCACTACGCGCGAGAACGATGGCTTCGGTTGGCCCGGCTGGCAGGTCGATGGCGCAATCAGAGCTGACGATTTGTTTTGCCGCGGTCACAAAACGGTTGCCAGGGCCGAAGATCTTCTCGACGCGCTGAATATGCTTGGTGCCGTAAGCAAGAGCAGCCACCGCCTGTGCGCCGCCGATCCGTGCAAAGTGCTTGACGCCGAGAATCGACGCGGTAGCGAGGACCTCGTCGTTGGCGCTGGGGCAGACAACGACAATTCTGCGCACGCCAGCAATCAGGGCAGGAACGACGGTCATGATCATCGTGGAAAACAGCGCAAATCGGCCTCCGGGGACGTAGCATCCGACCGAGTCGATAGGGCGGACGAGTTGGTGAAGTTGTATGCCTGGTTCCACCTCCAGAGCCCACGGCTTCGGCAGTTGCGATTGCGAGACCCGCCGTACATTGGAAGCGGCGTGCTGTACAGCGTGAATGAACTCCCGGCTGACGCGTTTCCTGGCAGATGCTATTTCCCGGGTTGAGACCCAGATGCCACTTTTATCCAGGCGGACGCGATCGAGTTTGTTCGACCATCGGAAGAGAGCGGCGTCCCCATGTCGCCGTACGTCAGAGACGATTTTCGACACGATCGCGAATGCTTCGCGGTCTTGGCTTTCCCGCATCTGGCATAAACGTTTTTCAACGGCGGCGGTGAGTTTAAGTATGCGCATCAGAACACAATCTTGTTCAAAGGATATTCCACAATGCCTTCCGCGCGAGCAGCTTTCAAGCGAGGAAGGATCTGTCGCACTACCGATTCTTCGATGATGGTGTTGACGGCGACCCAGTTCGAATCACTAAGCTCGGAAATGGTCGGATTTTTCAGCGCCGGCAGAACATTCAGGACAGTAGCGAGGTCTTCGCGGCGGACGTTGAGCATCAGGCCTACGCGGGTGGCGGCGGCAATAGCGCCCTGCAGCATGAGAATAAGATTTTCCGCTTTCTCGCGTTTTGCAGGATCTTCCGCAGAGCGGCGGTTCATGATAAACACGGTGGCGGATTCCAGTACTGTGTCCAGGATTCTCAGACGATTGGCACGCAAGGAAGAACCTGTTTCTGTGACTTCCACAATAGCGTCAGCCAGTTGCGGCACCTTCACTTCAGTAGCGCCCCAGGAAAATTCAACGCGCGCTTTCACACCGTGTTTCGCAAGGTATTTTTGGGTAATCCCGACAACTTCGGTGGCTATGACTTTCCCCTCGAGGTGGCGTGGCTCGTGGATATTCGAATCCTCGGGGACGGCGAGGACCCATTTCACGCGGGCAAGGCGCTGTTTGGCATAAACGAGCTCCGCAAGTTCCAGCACGTCCGCATGCGTTTCTTGGACCCAGTCATGGCCCGTGATGCCGGCGTCAAGAGCGCCTGTTTCCACGTAGCGAGCCATCTCCTGCGCACGGACGAGAAGGCAGTTGATTTCGGAGTCGTCGATGGTGGGTACATAGCTGCGGGAACTCAGGGTGACTTTCCAGCCCGCGCGGGACAGGAGATCGATGGTCGCGTCTTGCAGGCTGCCTTTGGGAATACCAAGTTTCAACGGGCTCATTGTTTTCCCTGGTCGCCGTAGACGTTCTCAGGCACGAAAGCGCGTGCGGCGATGACGGTGGTACTGCCGTCGCGTTCGTACTTTCGAAAAAAACAGCTGCGGTAACCCTCGTGGCAAACGCCCGGGCCCACCGGATCGACGAGAAACAGAAGAGCGTCAGCATCGCAATCGAGACGAACCTCTTTGACGCGCAGGACATGGCCGCTGGTCTCGCCTTTTTTCCAAAGTTTTTGGCGAGAGCGGGAGTAGAAATGCACTTCGCCGGTGCGTTGTGTGGCGGCGAGCGCTTCACGATTTATATAGCCGAGCATGAGTACCTCGCCAGTCCGTTGATCCTGGACGATGCCAGGTATGAGGCCATCTAGTTTTTCAAACGCAAGATCCAACACGCGCCTCCTAAAAAGAAAAAGCCCGCTGTGCGATTCGCGCCAGCGGGTCGATTAGAGCTTAGACTGAATTCAGCCTCTAGGCAGACCTCACGGGGCGCGGCAAGGAGCCGTGATGGAGATGATGTCGATGCGCCCGGAGAGCCATCGCAGAGAACGATACCTTACGACGCGGGTGGGGAACAATCGAAAGTTCGTATGGACCGGATAGAGAAATTAGATGGGGGTCAAGTACGCTTGACGGACCCCGGGAGCGTGCCGGAATTGAAGTTCACGGTCATCTTGAGATGCACCGCGATGCCGAACCGGTTATTGGGAAGACTCTCCACCCGAACGACCTCCGCCACATATTCGCAGTTCATCGGATCATGCGCCGAGGTGAACGGAAAAGTAACGAACAGGCGCATTCCCTTGTAGTAGCTTGCCCGGCGTGTAACGAAGTAAATGCCTTCTTTTGAGGCATTTACGCTAATTGGCAGGTCCTCAAAGTGCTCGTCGCGTGGCTCCGATGGGCGGACGCGGAGCGGTTTGGCGATCTTAGCGCGCCGACTGCGCCGCTGCTCCGCATATTTGACTACCGTCTCTTCAGCCATACCTATTCCAGTATCAATGGGTAATCTCAATGATTGGGTGCGGGTGGTGAAACGTCAAGGCGGTGCGCCGAATCAGATACTGTCAGAAAAGGATAGTCAGACGAGCTATATAAGAGAGAGCAAAATGGCGGAAAAATTACAAAAAAGCGATGCAGAGTGGAAAAAGGAGCTAACGCCGAACCAGTACTATGTCACACGGCAGAAGGGAACGGAGCCGCCGTTTACCGGAGAGTACGAATCGACAGACACTCCGGGAGAGTACAAGTGTGTATGCTGCGGACAGCAATTGTTCCGATCCGATGAGAAATTTCATTCCGGATGCGGATGGCCTAGCTTCTTTGACGCGGCTGATCCAAGCGCTATCACTACCGAAACGGACTATTCACACGGAATGGTAAGGACCGAGGTCCGCTGCAGCCGGTGTGACGCGCATCTGGGCCATGTCTTCGATGACGGGCCTAATCCAACGGGTTTGCGCTACTGCATAAACTCCGTTTCGTTGAAACACGAAGAGAAGTAGACGGCGGGGGAATTTGCTCACGGAGAGGTATAAGGGTCGAAAATCGGAGTGAGTTACGCCGCCGAGCGGCCGCACGCCACCATTTCCGCCACCGGATCCAGTTCTTTCTGCCACGCTGCGACGAGCAGAACCTTGTGCCCAGAGGGGAAGCGGAACACGTAATAGACGTTGAAGGCGCCGTCGATCTCGTAAAACCCAGGTCTGCGAAGATCTGGCCGACCCACGAAACCTGCATTGAGAAGAATGCGAAGCTCCGAGAGTTGCTCCGAAGAATGTGTTCGGAGGTCCTCAATCACCGGCGGCATTTTTTCGACTGCGTACATAACAAGCTCCCCTTCCGCCACTGCGTTCATGATCGCGTCTCACTAATAAAGACGTAAAAACGCCGAAAATGTTTCATGGGGTGTGAACGCCCGAAGGAGCCAAATTGGAGGGAAGGAGTCTCAAAGATGAGAATGGGATGTAACTTCCGCTGCCCATGAAAAAGATGTCACAAACGGAGAAAAACTGCGTCACAGTTGTGTCGGAGAATCGTTACTATTTCGTATTCTACTTGCGCTATATAACCTTTCTTGCGATAGTAGCGAATTGAAAGACATTTTGGGGTAACGGACAGTGGCCAAATCCTCTTCCAAATCAACCCGCAAGACGGTGCGGGATGAGAAATCCGAGTTCGGAAAAGACCGTCGCCGCCGTCATCATCATTACCTGGTTACCGTGAATTATGCGGACGGTGAAACTTTCGGGCGGGTGTATACCGATAAGGAAAAAGCGACAAAATTCGCTGAACGACAGCGGCGCTCGCCGATCGTGAAGTCCGCGCGAGTGACGCAGGTCTCCTGAACAGCGATAATCTCCTGGAAATCAGGCGGGATACCGGTTTTGTGTTTGCCCTGCGGGCGTGCTATAAAAGATGAGTCCGAGCGGCCTTAGTATAATGGTAGTACGGAACCTTGCCAAGGTTCAGGCGTGAGTTCGATTCTCATAGGCCGCTCCATTAAATCAATCACTTACCGAAGCTGACCTGGTGAACGTGGGAACACATGGGAACAACTTCGGTTTCCGTCCCAGGTTGAATCATTTCAACGACCTTTAAGTGCGCAGCGCGTTTTGCAGGCGTTAACGCTTGCGCGTATACATCGAGCGTGAGCCTACTGTTCGCATGGCGCATTAGTTCCTGAACGGTCTTCACATCTTCTCCTGTGCCCTTTAGAAGCGTGGCAAACGTCCTACGGAACGAGTGCCAGCCGATTTGCTTCCCTATGCCGAGGCGCTTCGCCGTGGGCTGGACGTAGCACCTGAGCAACGTTTCCGGCCAGTACGGTTGCTTGCCATGCATCTTTGGGCTAGCAAACACCCAGTCGTCCGGTTGGCGATACCAAGTCTGCGTGCTCCAATAACGGAGAACAACTGCCAAAGCGCCATCAACCGGAACCGGTTTCTGTGATGCTTCGGTCTTCATTTCACCCACATGCTGATGGACCACGGCACGGCTTAGGTTGATCACACCGGAGCTGAAGTCTACGTCAGACCACTTCAAGCCTAGTGCCTCAGAGATTCGCAACCCCGTTCCTGCTGTCAAGAAGACGACGGCGCAGGCAGGATTCTGAAGCTCAGAGAGAAGGTTCCTCAGTTCTTCAGCATCTAATACATCCGGCACCTTTGTTCGCTTTGCACTCTGGCGTACAAGGCTGATGGGATTTCTTACCAGCCATTCGTTGCGGCAAGCATGCGCGAAGATGGAGTGCATGACGTTTCTGACTTTCGCCTTCGTTGCATTTGCCAGAGAAAGCCCACGGAGCCAGCTTTCAACTTGAACCGTTCGAACGTCCGAAAGCCTCTGTTCGCCCCACTGGGGAACAACCCAGACATTCAGTGATGTTTCGACGGTTCGTTGTGTTGAATGGGCCTTGCTTGGCAGTTCGTTAACTGTGTAGTGCTTGACCAACTGCCTGACGGTCACCGGCACTGCGGGATTGCCCGCGCTTGCGTTTGTGCGGAGCGGTTCAGCAGCCCTGAACGCGGCTCCCTTTGTCGGGTACTCTTCGACAGTGCCAAGTATCGCCTTACGATTGACCCTACCGGTTGGCGTGTCCTCGCGCCAGCGAAAGACCCATACTGCGGGGCCAGCACTCCGCAATTCTTTGAACAGACTTCCTGACTGATACCGTTGACGTGTGAATCTCACGGATTCTTCTCCTGTGTGAAATCCACGCGGTCAGCGGGTTGGCGAGTTGAATTTATCCGAGAATGTAGCCACGAGTCCAGTTCCGATGCACGAAAATACCAGTGGCCTCCAATTTGATATCCAGGAACCATTCCGTGTCGTGCGTAGCGTTGCAGAGTCTTAACGTGAATGTTGCCGAGGAGCTTGGCCGCCTCGGGACTCGGAATCAAAGGCTCGAAGGCATTCCCGGGCTTATGCGAAGGCGTGCGTGTTAACAAACGAGAATGCTCTCGAACTTTTCCTTCTTCGTCCCCTGTGGCCGTGTGGGAGGACGCAGCATCGTGACCGCTATCAGCGCCTGCGGACAAATGGCATTGGTCGGTCGTAGACGGCTGCGACACTAGGCTCCCCTCCTGGACATAATCTCCGTTTGAGAGGCTGGTCATTACTGGGCGCGAGCCATGTCGTCGATCTGACGCTGGGTTCTCACGCATGCCGAATTGGAGGCGATGGTGCATGTTTTTTTACCTTAATTCCAGTTGGATGGATTCTCCTTTCGAAATTCGCTTGTGGTCTTTGCAGTGTTGGCCCGAAAGCCAGGACTGGAACTCTTTGTCCTTACGATAAAGGCGTTTCAATGCTTCGCTGACGACATAGGATGGGTTTGCATCGAGGAACTCTGCATACCTGTCCAGATTGAGTCTGACGTCTTCTTCCAGGCGGACCTGGAGGGTTGTAGTCTTCGGCTGTTTTGATGGTGCTTTCAGTAGTGCCAAGTGTCTTTTCTCCCTTCGTCATTCGTGGTCCGTTACGGCCTGCATTACAAATTGCCTGCTCCGACTCTTGCACACGGGCAAAACACGATCTTGTTCTCTCGCGATGGGCTGGAACGACCCCGGGTCACTTTTGGCCACGGAACGGTGGCAAAAAGTGGGGTCGTTCCAGCCCAGTCCGGTGTTTTGCCCGCGCCCAAACTCTTCGTCGCACACAGCGCAACCCCAATGCTCTTCAACACTTTCGTTCACCCTGCGGGTGAACGAAATGGTGAACGGAGGGGTGATCTGTGTGTTTCATGCATCTGTCACCCTGCGCAGCAATTTCAAGCTGCGAAGGTCGGTGTCCATTAACCAAGTAAGTGTCAAAGAAGATCGCGCGCTCGGGCTTTTGCTGCGAAATTCTGGCTCGCAATTCACACTCGCCAACCTCTCCAGACTGCCAAAATCTGTACAGCCGCTCAATCTTTTCCCCCTGAAAACGTTCCCGCGCGTCTCTCAGGAATTCGAGATCCTCCGTCACCGGAACGATGTATTCGTGGTTGTCCCACCTCTTCCGAATCTGGAAATACCGCACCATCTCGTATGACGCGGCCGCTTCCAGCGGCCGTTTGATGATCGACCGGAAGCGCTCCTCAGCCTCGCGAACATAAGCCTCTTTCGTGGCGATATACAGAAACCGAAAGGTATCGAGTTGCTGAAACAGCGTCTGATAGCCATCAAGGTGTGAGGCGAAGCTGGATGGCCTTACGAAGCCAGCATCCACGTAACTGAAGGTGACCACAGGTGGAACACCGGGGAGAGGCGGAGCAAGAAAGAGGGGAAATTTGTCTATGAAATAGCGGACGGTCTGCTGACGGGAGGAAGCGCCGTCGTACACCTTGGCCGGTAGGCAGTCCTTGGAAATACCTAATTCATCACAGAAGTAGTTGAGCTTGTCCCGTTCCGTCTCGAAATAATCGAATCCCAGGTTAGCCAAGATGAAGTCCAGGAGGGCCAAGCGAGTGCGCATGAAATCAAAGCAGTGACGCTTCCGGTTGCGAAGGTTGTCCTTACCCATCTGGCCGTAGACTACCCTGGAGAAGAGATGGAAGATGACCGCGTTCTGCGCTTGAGCACAGACACGGGCGTGCCCTTCTCTAATGAGTTTTTGCGCAAAGGAAGTAGGGCGTTTGCCGCAGCGGCTCCCCGTAAAGGCGCGGAACTGCCTCAATGTGAAGTAGCCGGAGAATACCCCTACGATGTAAAGAAACCGAGCCTCGGACTCCGTGTATCCAAGTCGCTGGATGCGTTCAATGTGAAGATTTGGAAGCTTCATAATGCTGAAATCTTCTTTCTCCATGCGCGTCACTCAACGCAGCCACGGGGGGTTCTGCCTTTCCTAACTCCCAGCGCTGAACTCGAGTCGACAAGGCAGCGCCCCAAGCCAGTTGGCTAGGCCAAACACACTTGGAGTTCTAGCTCCATGTCGTGGGTTTCTGACCTCGTGTCCGGCGCGTCGTCCCTCGGCCGTTCACGATGCCTGGCGGATCACTCGGTTGAATCGAGTCCACCAGGCTACAGGGGGTAAATTCGGCGAGAACTTCCCCTCAGTTATAAAGAGGCCTTTACTCAGGAAAAAGTGAGAAAAAACCTTCACCCGGTCGATCGGAACGATTCACGGGCTCTATTGACGCCCGAAGAAAATGGATGTCAGGATTTGTATTCTGACCGCGCCCAGCCCACGAAATTGCCGAGGAGCCAATGGAGCCGAGGGAGACTGACTCATACGGCGAATGGGTGATCCGCAAACTCGGAGAGGAAGCAGAAGGGCATGGAAACCCGCTCCCGGCCGAAGCCGTAAGCGCTGCCCGGCTGGTCTGGCCGCGAGTGGCGGCTCTGGTTGCAAGTGAGCTGAAGCGCGGAGGCTCAGATAGGGAATCTGAGGCTCTCGCGGCGGACATTTGGGAAGGAGTCTTGCGATCGGTTGCCAAAGCGCTCCAAAGGAAAGGCGATTCGGGTCAGAGTATTAGAGACTACGAGCCCTACCTTTTGGCCGCGTTCCACCACAGATTTCACAGATTCCTGAAATCAGAACGTGGTCGGCGTGATAGGTTTCCTTCCGCTTCAGCGAGCCTCGACTTAGGATTAGTCGAGGGCGTCCGAGATACGCAGTGGGTACTTGAACTCGAGCGCGCAATTACGTTGAGGCAGGTCACCGACCAGATGGATCCATGGACAAAAAAGGCTTGGCAAGCGCGACAATATGGATACTCGTGGAAGGAAATCGCAGCCTGGGCGGGTCTGAGCGAGCAAGCGGCAAAAAAGAAATTCGAGTACGGATTGGAGAAGACAAGGCAACGGATTGTGCGGTTGCTAAAGGCAGCGACGCCCAAGAAACCTGCTTAAAGCGGCGAGCTCTGGGTTGTCTGGGTAGCAGGTTAGAGTCTCTTGAATGGAGGGAATTCTTAACGCAATGGAATATTCCGAGAGTGACGAGGAGCGCTTCCTGAAGGTGCTAGAAAGAGGTTTGCTGGAGGAATTTCCGAATCCCACCCGCACAGGGTGCCCATCGGCAGAGGTACTCCAGAGTATTGCGTCGCATAAGATGCCTCTCCCTGAGGCGGAAAAGTGGCTCGATCACCTGACTTCCTGCAGCCCCTGCTACAAGGACTTTTGCGAAATCCGGATTGGCCGTTAAAGCTGCGTACATATTCTGCATCGAGATCCGGCCACCCATGAGGCGTTCGGCGCTGGTGGCCCGATAAGGCGGTGGGACAGGGGGTCCGTGGGCAGAAAGCCTAGCGCTCAGATCAGTGTCAACGCTTGATCCCGAAACCGATGATTTCGTTGACAGGCAGAGAGATCTTAATCGCATGCTTATCTTGGAGTATTTCTTACTGCGTTTAATCTTCAGTTTTGACGTGCAGCGACTGATACAAGCGGCTCACGACCACGAAGAAGTAGCCTGTGGACAAGCCGCACATCAGGACACCTACCAAACCCTCGAGCGGTCCAAGTAGTCTGCATGGTTTGGCCAGCACAACGTCACCGTAACCAACTGTCGTGTACGAAGTTCCCGAGAAGTAGAATGCCGCTTCGGCGTTCGGCAGGTAGCCCCGCCAGAGGTAGAAAAACGCCCAAACGGAAATCTCCGCAACATGAAGCAGAACCAACCACCAGATCATGCGCAGCAGGATCACCATGAGAGCCCGGGCGCGGATTGGTGATTGAAGGTGCAACTTCATGAACACACGCAGGAGAGCGGAGATACCAGCAGCGTGAATCCACATGGTGATGGCTACTAGAACGACTGCGCTGAGAAGTAGTGCGAGCATCAGCTATCCACGTATTGCATTTCCGCTCGACGCGACCGGATCGCCAGACAAGGCCCCAAATTTCATCACGCTAATTTGATGACAACCCTTGAGATTGAACTGACTTGACCGCCCCGCAACCTTCCTGCATCAGTGCTTCAAGTCCCACTCCTTGAGTTTCTTCGCCGCTGTGCCGAATGGGCCGAGTTGGAAGACAGCCGCGCCCGCGGGTGAAAATGTGAAGGGCTCGAAAGGCTCAGTGAGCATTTTGTCCAAGTACTCCTTAGGAGCCACGCCGGTGCTAACGTGCGGATTGAAGTGCTCGCCAGAATATTTCGGTACATATACCGACACATATCCGATCAGCGCTGCGTCGAGCGCGGGGTCACCGTGAGGCTTGGTAAATGCGGTGATCGGCCCAGTCTCTACAGTGAATGGAGTCACCGCAGCGATTATCTCTGCCTGCAGCTTGAGCAACTCGGGAGTCGGCTTCATGACGATACCCGCGACGCCGGTAGCTCCAGTCGGGGCATAGTAATACTTGAAGGCCTCCAGCTTCATGTTTTTCAGATTCGTACTGGCGAAAACCTTACCCGCAGCGGCGTACACCTTTTCGAGGTCCGTCGTACGAACGAAACGCTGAACCAGCGTGATGTGTGGGCGGTGAGCTGCGTCCAGGGCGAATCCTTGCGGATAGACTTTCAGCAAGCGCGCGTTATTCGCTTTGCAGTGCTCGAGCATAGTGGCGTCCGGCTCCAGCAAGATGTCAATCGCCGTAATTTTGTTATCTCCAGCATTGGCATTCGCCTGCCGAGCCTTCGCAGAGCCGGCATGGACGGCCATCGCACATACCAGTGCGCCACAGAAAAGCAGGCGTATGAGTTTGTTCTCGTTCTGTTTCACGGTTGTTTCCTTTCTGGCTTTTAATTCACGGGCGAAACCAACACTCTACTTCTCAAATGCATAAATGCGTTTCCAATCGTTTTTTGTGCTGACGACGATCCAGCCGTTTTGCTTCGCGTATTCGTCCAGTTCGGGTGTGAAATGCACGAGCGGGACGTTGGGCAAACCGCGGGCCGGGCCGTAGGCAGTTTCGCGTGCCGCATCATCGTGCAGCACCAACAGTTCGAAGCGCGCGCCGCTGCCACCCTGGGTGTATTGCAGCATTTCCTTGTCGCCCGTGGAATTTCCGAACGCAGCGATTGGGCGCCGGCCGATGTATTCGTTGATGCCGACCGCCTTTCCACCATTGTTGTCATTGAAATTCAGTTCCGGCAGGCGTACCAGCACGGGTTTGCCATCGCGTATTTCAAACTTCGTCTTAATGCTGCTGCCAACAACCTGCTCCGGCGGTATGCCGTAAACGCGCTCCGCCCAGGCGCGCATGAACTCGACGCCGCCGCCGGAGACGATGTAGGTCTTAAAGCCATTCGCCCGCAGGTAGGCCAGCAGTTCGAGCATCGGCTGGAAGGTCATTTCGGTAAAGAGCTTTCCGGTTTTCGGATTTCGCGCGGTCGCGATCCAGTCGTTCACGATCTTTTCGAACTCAACCGTGGTCATGCCCGCGTGGGTAGACATGATGAGTTCCATCAGCCCACGTTCACCGCTCGCAGCCACGCCTTTGGCATCGCCCTTCAGCAGCGAGGCGAACGGTTCCGTTGTCGTCCATTCGGGATGCTGCGGCGCAAGGGCCTTGACTCGATCAATTAGGAAAAACAACTGTACGGGCAACGGCTCCTCGCACCAAAGCGTGCCATCGTTGTCGAACGTGGCGATACGTTCCGGCACCGGAACGAAATCAGGAGAGCCGGGTTTCGTCACCTTCTCGACAAAATTGACGATCGATTGTTTTGCTGGTCCGTCGTTCCAGGAAGGCAACGGGTCAGTGGCAAATGCAGCGATTGGGAACAACAAGAGCGCTATCAGAATCTTTGTCAGAAAGCTTTTCATGATTTTCTCCTAAATTTGATGGGAAGGCGGCCCTTGCGAGCCGCCCTGTGTGAAGCCCGAGGTTTAGTGGGCCGCTGTTGCTGCCTCGGCAGCTTTCTTAGCCAACTCCGCTTTTAGCGCATCAAGGTTGAAGCTTGCGCCTTTCTGCATCGGTGGGTAATCGATGGCGGTCTTGGCCAGCTTGGCCACTTCCTGTTGAACAAACACGAAGCGCCAGAATTCATACCTGAACCAATCCCAGTACTGCATCGAGCCTTTGGCGGCCCCATCGCTTGCCCAGCCAGTTCGCTCGAAAGGATCCAGACGCAGGTTGGTCAGGATAGGCATGTCCACATGGGTTTTGTCGCCTACCCAGCCTTCGGGCTGCTGAATAAAGCGATATTTGAAGTCGTCGATCCGTACCGCCCCGAGGGTGCTTTCACCGAAATAATAGATTTCGTGACGCACAGACGGGCCGTTGCCGGTGATCGCGTCCATCTGGTCGTAGCCATCCAGATGGTTCTTATAAGTCTGGTCGCCGACTTTCACGCCCTTGAGCAGTTGGTCGGTGATTTGCTTGTTGCCCGCTGCGTCGAGGAAGGTGGGTAACCAGTCCAAGCCTGAAAAGATGCCATTCTGAATGGAGCCCGCCGGGACGTGGTTGGGCCAGCGCAGTATGGCTGGCACGCGGAAGCCACCTTCCATGACGGTCCCCTTGGCCATAGCGAACGGCGTTTGTCCGCCATCGGGCCAGGTGAATTGCTCGGCACCGTTGTCGGTGGTGAACAAGACGATCGTGTTGTCATCCAGACCGTTGTCCTTGAGATACTGCATCACCGCGCCCACGTTGTCGTCCAGTTGCGCCATGCCGGCTTCCTGTTCGGTCCAGCCGTTCTTCGAGTTGCGCATCGCTTCGTACTTCGGTGATAAGTGCGTTACAACGTGCATGCGCGTCGGGTTGAGCCACAGGAAGAACGGCTTGTTAGCGGCCTTCGCCTTGTTCATGAACGTAAGCGAGTCGGCGACAAACGCTTCGTCTACCGTCTCCATGTTGTACTTGATCCCGGCCATGGGGTGCGGCGGCAGCGGCCCCTCGTCCTGGATCTTCTGCTTGCCAACCTTGCCCCAGCGCGGATCCACGGTCGCATCGTCCGTGTCAGTCGCCCAGGAGCGAAGGACATTGCGCGGGCCAACGACGTTCAACAATTCCTGCGGATAGGCCGGGTGAAATGGGTCTTCCATCGCGTCCAGGTGATACAGATAACCGAAGAATTCGTCGAAGCCGTGAACGGTGGGGAGATACGCGTTCTTATCACCGAGGTGATTCTTGCCAAACTGTCCGGTGGCATAGCCCTGCGCCTTAAGAGCTGTGGCCATCGTCATGGCCTCGAAGGGTAGGCCGATGTCTGCACCTGCTTGGCCGACCGTCGTCATGCCCGTACGAATGGGAAGCTCACCGGTGAGAAATGCGGCACGACCGGCAGTACAGCTAGCCTCCGCATAGTAGTCGGTGAAGATCATGCCTTGTTTGGCCATCTTGTCGAGATTAGGCGTCCTGCCGGCCATCATGCCCATGTTGTATGCGCCGATATTCGACCACCCGACATCATCGGCCATGATGACCACGATGTTGGGTTGCTTCTGTTGCGCTTTGGCAGCCGGTGGTGCTGCCGCGCTGAAAAGCGTGGCCACTGCCGCCAAACTTAGACTGATTTTTCCGTGCCACTTCATAATCACTCTCCTTTTCCTTGTCATATCAAGACCGACTGAGAATTCCTCTCAAGGTGATCGCGAGGGCGGCCCTTTCGAGCCGCCCTCCGGCCCGGAATTACTTGGCCTGGTTCGCTTCCATTTTCTTGTCGAGCTCTTCTTTCAGCGCCTGCAAATTGAAGCTTGCGCCCTTTTGCATTGGCGGGAAGTCGAGCGCGGATTGTGCCAGCTTGCCTACCTGTTGCTGGACGAACACGAAGCGCCAGAACTGGTACGCGAACCAGTTGTAGTAGTTGATGGATCCTGTTATACCCGTACGCTCGAAAGGATCGAGCCGCAAGTTAACTAGGATCGGCCAGTCCACTTTTTCGGTTGCACCGAACCAACCATTCGGTTGATCGGTGAAGCGATACTTGTAGTTGTCAATCCGAACCGCAGAAAGCGTGCTCTCGGTGAAATAGTAAATCTCGTGCCGCGCTGACGCGCCTGTCCCGGTGAGCATGTCCAATTGGTTGTAGCCGTCGAGGTACACCTTGTAGTTGGTGCCGCCGATCTGCTTGCCCTTCTGCAATTCAGCGCCGATGTTGGGATTGCCGGCAGCAGCAACCAACGTCGGGAACCAGTCGAGTCCGGAGAAGATTCCGTTCTCCACTTTTCCGCCCGGTATTTTTCCAGGCCAACGAACAATCGCCGGTACGCGGAAGCCGCCTTCCAAAGCTGTGCCCTTGCCGCCGGCAAACGGAGTCTGTCCGCCGTCTGGCCATGTGAAGTTCTCCGTGCCATTGTCGGTGGTAAAGAGGACGATCGTGTTGTCGTCGACGCCCATGTCCTTCAGCTTTTGCAAGGTAGCGCCAACAATGTCGTCCAGCTGAGCCATTCCTGCCTCTTCAATTGTCCAGTCATTCTCCGGCGTGCGCATCGCCTGGTACTTCGGTGACAGGTGGGTAACGGCGTGCATCCGCGTGGGATTCAGCCACAGAAAGAAGGGCTTGTTGTCGGCCTTGGTTTTGTCAAGCCACTTGAAGGCGGCGTCCCGGAACTCGTCGTCCACCGTCTCCATTCGGTCTGGACACATTGGCCCGGCATCCTCAATCTTCTGTTTACCTATCTTGCCCCAGCGGGGCTGCACGGTAGGATCATCCACGTTCGTGGCCCAACTGTGGACAACGTTACGCGGGCCCACTGTGTCCTTCAACGCAGGAGGATAGTTGGGATGGCAGGGGTCCTCCATGGCGTCAAGGTGATAGAGGTAGCCAAAGAATTCGTCGAAGCCGTGAACGGTAGGCAGAAATTCATTGAGGTCGCCGAGGTGGTTCTTGCCAAACTGCCCAGTGGCATAACCCATGGACTTGAGAACCGTAGCAAGCGTTACTGCCTGCGCCGGTATACCGATTTTGGCGCCGGCCTGACCGACGGTGGTCATACCGGTGCGAATGGGAAGCTCACCGGTAATGAATTGTGCGCGCCCAGCCGTACAGCTCGCTTCCGCGTAATAGTCCGTAAAGCGCATGCCTTCGGTGGCCATCTTATCCAGGTTTGGAGTCTTGCCCGCCATCATCCCCTGGTGATAGGCACCGATGTTCCACATGCCAATGTCGTCGCCCATGATGACGACGATATTGGGTTTCTTTTCTTGGGCCTTGGCGGCCGGTGGAGCTGCCGCGCTGAAAAGCGTGGCCACTGCCGCCAAACCTAGACTGATTTTTCCGTGCCACTTCATAGTTGCTCTCCTTTATTTTGTCGAACCAATAACGATTGGGTCCCGCTTCTGCCGTTTTTTTACCAGCCGTTCACGCCTCATGATCATTGCTTTCACGGAAAATCATTTCTTCACCGTGAACCTCTTAGTCCGGACGACCCGATCCGCCTTGCGCCAGGCGCCGGCAAATGTCTTTTACGTCTTGATCGATGTGGCGCCAGTATTTCTGCAAGCCGCTGCACAAATAGTTCAGACCGGGCTCGCCATCGCGCGTGCGGATCATGCGGTTTTTGGGGCACTCGCCGTTGCAGGCAAACAGGAAATCGCATTCCTTGCACTGGCGGGGCAGAGAAGCGAATTTATTCAGGCCAAACCTGCGCTGCTCCTCTGAGAAAACCATTCTTGAGCTGGAAGTTTCCAGAATGTTGCCGAGCTTGTATTCGGGATAGACATAGTGATCGCAGGAATAGAGATTTCCGTCATGCTCGAGCGCCACGCCTTTGCCGCAGAACTCGTGGTAGATACAGAGTTGGGAGTCCAAGCCCTTCCATTGGGCGACGGCGGTTTCAAAATGATTGACGAACACCTTGCCAACGTCCCGGCGATACCAGTCGTCCCAAACTTTGCAAAGAAAGTAGCCCCAATCGTCGGGGCCCACGGACCAGTCGGTCACCACCGAATCGGGATGACCGGGGTGAGCGGCAGGTGAGTCCTGTACCGGCAAAGTGGCCGGATCCCACTTCTGCGGCGCTACCTGCTTGAAATCCTTCGGCTCCACGCACGGGATAAACTGAATCTCTCGCGGTCGGATTTCATTTTTCAGGAACCGATAGACGTCCAGCGGCCGCTTGGCGTTCACGCGATTCACGACGCAGAGCGCGTTAAAAGGCACGCCATGGCGGTGAAGCATTTGTGCGGCGGCGTAGACCTTGTCAAACGTGGGCCTGCCATCCTTGGCTAAGCGATAGCAATCATGAAGTTCCTTGGGGCCGTCGATGCTCAGCCCAACCAGAAAGCCGTGTTTCTTCAGGAAGACGCCCCACTCGTCATCCAAGAGCGTGCCGTTGGTCTGCAGGTCGTTTTCGATTCGCTGAGTGGGCTTTTTGTATTTCTGCTCGAGCTCAACAGCTTTCTGGAAAAAGTCCAGTCCAAGCAAGGTGGGCTCGCCACCTTGCCAGGAGAAGACCACTTCAGCGCGGTCCTGACCCTCGATGTACTGGCGGATGTGCGCGTCGAGGATTTCGTCGGAGATGCAAAATTTCTTCGTGCTGCCGAGGAGTTCCTCTTTATGGAGGTAGTAGCAGTAGGTGCAGTCCAGGTTGCAGATGGGGCCAATCGGTTTGATCATTGCGTGATAGGCACGGCGGGCGCCGGCAGGTGCGGGCCAAGGCGACAAAGGTAAGGTTGGATGCTGTGTTTCCATTGCGTATCTCTGGCGCTACCGGCCCACTAGAGCGCGACCCTCCGAATGGCTTCGAGCACATCCTTACCGGAATCCGTTTTTCGGAAGTAAGCCGCACAACCCAGCGCTTCAGCCGCGCTACGTGCTTTGGGGTCGTCATGAGCCGTAATAAAGATGATGGGCGTGTGCTGGCCTACCGCCGCGAGCCGCTCAGCAAGTTCTATCCCGGATATGCCACAGAGCTGGATGTCGAGCACCAAGCAACCAAATTGGGGATGCTTCCGGTCTGCGAGGAACGATTCCGCCGAGTCATAGGTAATCGGTTGGAATCCCGAGGCCCTCAATAGGCGGCTGAACGATCGGCAAATGTTTTCGTCGTCATCAACAACCGCGACATAGGTAGTGGTAATGCTGGTCATCGGCATTCCATGAGCACTATAGGAACGGAAAGGAAACATCGTCTACTGCCCTTTGGGGAAGGTCCGCGCGATTCCGATTAAGCTTTTGCAACGGCCCACTTCGTTGCGGATTACCGACCCGCCCGAGCTTCGCAAACGATGGTTTTAACCGATTGGTTTGTTCTCGAAGGCAGGCCGGTTTTTCGATTGTGAGCCAAGAGGGTGGCCCATCGAGATCCACCCTCTTAGCTACTTATCGTTGAAACGTGTGTTTTACTGCTTGGCGCGTAACGCCGCTTTCTTGTTGAGAGCCTTCCTTAGAGCGTTGACCTGGTCTTCATTGAGGTTGGTCTGGATGATTTTGCCACCGAAGGGCTTGACCGCTGCGGTGAAGTCGGCAAGAGTGACTTCCTCGCCCACCAGAATCAACGCGGAAGTATCCTTGGTGAGTGAAGCCGCAAATTCGTCCAGCCGCGGATCGTCGAAGGCGATCTCGTCGGTGACGCCAAACAGGGCGCCGAGCGAACCGCCCACAGCGGCCCCTGCCAACGCTCCGCCAGGTCCCAACAACATCCCAAGCAGGGCGCCGGTCAAAGCACCGAAGCCGGTTCCGACACCAACTGCACTGTCGTCCTGCGCCCACGTACTGTGAATCCGAATGAAACCGAACTTATTCCGCGACACTACAGCGGCATCATTGATCCATGGATAGACCGGCGTGTGGTCCTCGAGAGTATCGAGAGCCTTGCCAGCCGTTCGAGTGCCGTTGAAAACGAATGCTTTGAACACGTACATAGTAGTCTCCCAGTCTGAATGTCTTCCGTGTGCTGAAGAACGTTCGATCCAAGTAATCAGGAGAGGATTAAGCCTGCACACCTGGCTTGGTAACTCGACACCACAGCCCGGAAGGGGAGAGGTCGAGTACTGACCGGCAGTGTGGGTGCAACCGCGTTCGTCGTCTACTGCCCTTTGGGGAAGGTCCGTTTTCTCCACGGATTTTCTCAGCTACGCTGAAATAAGGGAATCGCTGCCCGAGGTCATCAAATCGAACGTCGCCCTGCAAAGCCTCTGACTCCTACGTCGGATGACCGTAGCCACGGGCGAGCCGGATCGTTCAGTTCTCACATCCAGGCTCCTCGCCGCTCCATTAGAATGCCGACACTGCTCCTCGAAGCCGCATCGCAACTGGAGAACACCGTGCCGCAAACTCCTCACACTGAAACGCACTTCACTGGTGGTGAACTCGTCCGCGACATCGTCATTGGCATGTCCGACGGACTTACCGTACCCTTTGCACTGGCTGCCGGACTCTCCGGGGCCGTCTCTTCCTCTCACGTGGTCGTTGTTGCCGGCCTCGCCGAAATCGCTGCCGGTTCCATTGCGATGGGGCTCGGCGGCTTTCTTGCCGCCCGCAGTGATGCCG
>Ga0335076_10002452_pt1 | contig 18438 bp, 18 predicted proteins | sample Lox_Sample_25_FD_206717 | JGI IMG/M metagenome (GOLD analysis project Ga0335076, IMG submission 206717) | Soil microbial communities from Loxahatchee National Wildlife Refuge, Florida, United States - Lox_Sample_2.5 | ecosystem: Environmental > Terrestrial > Soil > Wetlands | place: USA... | reverse complement strand
GGTGGTGTCGGATCGCATGAGCAACGACCGCCACAATCCCAATGTCGAACTCATTGGCCAGGGAGTCGCCAACATTGTGTCTCCGATGTTTGGAGGCCTGCCGGCAACCGGAGCGATTGCCCGCACTGCGACCAACATTCGTTCGGGGGCGCAGTCGCCGGTGGCGGGAATGATCCACGCGCTGACTCTGCTGTGCATCCTGCTGTTTGCCGCGCCTCTGGCCAGCTACATTCCCATGGCTGCTCTGGCCGGGATTCTTATGGTGGTGGCTTACAACATGGGAGAGTGGCGTGAGATTCCGCAGCTACTGAAGCTGACCAAGACCGACATCAGCGTCTGGCTGGTCACCTTCACCCTGACGGTATTCGCCGACCTGACCGTAGCCGTGGAAGCGGGAATGATTCTGGCGGCTTTGCTCTTCATCGCCCGCGTCGCCGACACCACGACCGTATCGCAAGTTACCGATGAGTACGTCGAAGACGGGCGGGTTCATATCTTGCAGGACAAGGACATTCCTTATTACGCGACGATCTTCCGCATTCACGGTCCATTTCTGTTCGGTGCGACCGAGAAGATTGCGGCGGTGACAGAGGAAATGCACAGCCTGCCTCCTATTGTCATTATTCGCCTGCGGAACATGACCGCGATCGACGCCACTGGCTTGTTTGCGCTCGAAGAAGTAGCTCGCCAGCTGCATGCCACGGGACGTACCTTGATTTTATGCGGAGCGCGCGAACAGCCGGCACAATTGATGCATCAGGCCGAATTCGAGGAAGTTGTGGGGCGGGAGAACATTTGCGCCAATGTGCAAGAGGCATTGCGGCGCGCGGAAGCTGTTTTTGAAAAGATCGAGCCTAGGGCCGCGGCAGCGAAGCGATAGGCTTCATTCCCATGCGGAGATCCCCACCCAGGCAAAACCGGCTTGGGTGGGGCACCCGAGAATTTTGAAACGCTAGAACAGCGCTGTTGCGCGACGCTTCCAGGGCTTGCCCTTCTCTTGCGAGACCTTCTCCACGTCTCCGACATACGCCGCGACCTGAGTGAGAATGTGGTGCAAATCATTGCCCACGCTGATGAAAGTGAACCCTTTCTCCAGAAACTCGCCTACACGGGACGTGCCAAACAGAAAGAGTCCGAGGATAACATTGTTCTTGCGGGCGTTTTCGACCAGCTTCTGGGTGGCGGCGCCGAGTTCGGGCGAGGTGTACATGTGGGGGAACTCGTACTTGTTGTAGAGTCCCATGGACATGCAAAGATCGTTCTGCCCGAGGAAAAGGATGTCGACGCCGGGGACCGCGGCGATCTCGACAATGTTCTCGATGCAGGAAGCGGTTTCGACCTGCAAGGCGACAATGCCGTCATTGTTGAAATTGCCGGCGTAGCCGAGAAGGCCGGCTTTGTTCATGCTGCGCTGAGGAAAATAAACGGAGCGTGTGCCGACGGTGGGATATTTGGTGCAGCTCACGGCCTGGCGGGCTTCTTCGGCGGTATTGATGTAAGGGATGAGGACACCGTCGGCGCCCATGTCGAGGGCCTGCTGGATTCCGGCACGGTCGTTATATCCGCTGACCCGGACCATCGATTTCGCTCCGCCGTTAGCGATGCCGCTGAGCATCGCCGAAAGATGCTCGTTGTGCATAGGGCCGTGTTGCGTGTCGACCAGTAACCAATCGTAACCGCTGTAGGCTAGTTGTTCAGCGATAGTCGGGCTGTGCGCGTTGAGAAATAACCCCATCTTGGGCACGCCGGCGCGCAGCTGCTTTTTGAATTCGGCGCCGCTTAGCGCGGTGTCGGGCATGAGAATTTCCTCCTGAATTTCCCCTGGAAGATGAATGCAAGGGCTTTCAGTGTAACTGAAGCCAAGGAGCGTCCGCAGGCTTTTTCCCGCAGAGTGTGACCGCGGGACAGCGATGAAAATGCAGGCGCGAGCGCCGTACTCGTCTATTCGAATTGTTTTCTGAATTCCGCCAGCTGTTGCTTCACCTCGGTGACTTCGCGGCGAAGCCTGGCGACTTCCTGCTCCAGCTGGGTAACGCGGTCGCCCGAAGGTGGCGGGAAATCTTCGACGGCTGCGGCGCGAGGGTGATCCGAGAGCAGATGATCGTAGCGGGCTTCTTTGGTGCCAGGCTGCCGCGGCAACATCATGGCCAAAGGCGGTTCGCGTTCTATCAAACGCTGCAGGGTCGACTGCACTTCCTCGAGCGCCTCGAAGTGATGCATGCGGTCGGTGCGGCTGCGCAGTTCACCCGGAGTTTGCGGGCCACGCAACAGCAGCACACAGAGAACGGCAATCTCACGGCGGTCGAAGTTGAACACCTCCTGCAGACGATGTTCGTACTTCGCGACCCGGCTATCGGCGCCACCGGCCGGGCCGGCAAGGCGCTTCTCTTGCAGTTGGCCCAGGGCTTGGCGGACGGAGTCGTCGTCCAAGGCCATGACCGGATCACGATTGTTTTTCTGATTGCAGGCATTTACCAGGGCATTCAGTGAAAGCGGGTAATACTCCGGCGTAGTGATGTCCTTCTCGATCAGGGAACCGAGCGTACGGACCTCGATGTCGGTGAGTTGGACGGACATGGAACGTAGTTCATTGTACAGAGTGTCCGTTGCGCGCATGCCGTGAGGCAGGGACAAGGGCCACAGGTGATGGTTGCGGCCCTTGTGATGTTTGCGTCATTGCTGCACCGCGCCGTTCGGAGTTGCCGGCGTCGCGGCGGAAGGAGGGACGTTTGCGGTAGCGGCCGCGGATGTCGGAGTGGCCTGCACATTTGCCACCGCAGGCGCTGTGGTGGTTGCGGGAGCTGATGCTGGCGTAGCGTCTTCTGCGACTGCCGAAGCCGTAGGCACGATCTTCACCGTGGCCAGGATCTTTTCCAGCCGTTGAAACACCGCTTCACGATCCACCGGCATCACGCCGTCTTCGCTGTCGTCGGCATGGGTAGACAGTCCGAGGGCAAACTCATAACAGGCGCCGTTCTCGAATAGGTGGTAATACTTGGCGTCAACCTGTTTGCCGTCAGGCCCGCTGATGGCTTCCATCTCTTCGAGTTGCTGCCCGCCAGACCTTATTTTGGCCGGTTGGACTGACAAGTCATCCGAAGAGGCCAGTTGCAGCAGACTGAACTGGCCGCACTGTTCCGGCGTCATGGCTTTGTTCACGCTCACGTTGAAAGACGCACCCGCGAGGTCGGTGCCGGGATACGTTCCCTGCGGCATCGCAACGGAGGCAACCTCAACACCGCCGGGCTGAGTGAAGTTCATATCAAACTGCTGCGTACGAGCCGTCTCGGGCTTCGAGGTCTCCGGCGTCGTGAGCGCGTACTTCCTCGGATAACGGAAAGAAACTCCGCTAGCGGGGTCGTTATACGCAAGGGTTGAAGGGCGCCGCTTCACGATTTTCTTGGGCGTAGGCGGTGGAACAGCAGCGTGGGTGGTTGTGGACTCCGGTGCGGACGGGCTCGAGGCCGTCGTCAATGGCGGGTTGAGCAAAGTTTGGTTCGAGGGCGCGAGTACCGCTTTGTTGGCCTCTTTGGAGCAGCCGCTGGTTTGCAACAAGAAAATTGCCAACAGCGGTCCGGCGACCGACGACGCCACAAAGGCAGCCGTTTTTTTCACGCTGCCGGGTTTCTTGGCGGCAGCGCTTATCTGTGGTTTTACTTCGGGTTTTCTGTCTAGTCCGAGTTGGGTGAACTTTTCCATATTTCCTCCGTGTGCTGGTTTTCCCAGTCGGGGGAGTAAAGGCACGATGGCAGCCAGTCGAGAACCGTTGATTTTATGGGAGTTGTTGAGGAGTTCAAGAGGCAGCACTGCGGCATGGCGGACACGGCGTGGGGCTCGGGACACGCTTATCCACGGGCGTACGATTGTCGATAAGCCAGATCAACATCAACGGCGGCAGGCAGGAGTGTCCGCCCCACACGGATCAATTCCGTGCTTGGCTGACAGAATGGGTTGCAGGTTGGCCGACCAAGCGCACCAAAGCTGCCCGCAGATCGTCCGGCTTGAAGCCGAAGGGGCCTGGCTTGGTTTTGAAAGCAACTCGCCCATGCTGGTCGATCAAATAGATGCGGTCGGGCCATCCCGTGTAGTCATGTTCGGAGGTGTTGCCAAATTCGTCGAGCACGGCGGGAAACTTGATTCCGAGCTTGCGCACGCACGCCCCGGCGACCAGAGCGCGCTCGTTTTCGTCTTTCGGGCTGGCGAAGACAACTTTGTCACGGATGTTGCTTTCCATCTGCCAGACATCGCTGGGATGCGCCTCCAGGATATACACCACGAGAAACGCCACCTGGCTGCTGTACTGATCGTAGAGCTTGTTGAGGGCAGGAACCTCCCGCCGGAAAGGCGGTCAGGTGTAGCTTCCGAATACCAGCACAACCGGCTGATGCGCGGTAAGAGACGACAGCTGAATGCGTTCCGACTTGTCCAGCTTCATAAGAGTGAAGTCTGGAGCAGGGTCGCCGGGGCGCAGCGAGCCGGCGCGCGCGTGCGTCCACATGGTTTCAAAGGGCGCCAGAAAAAAGACGACCGGGCCGGGCATGTGCGACATGACCCGCGCGAAGGATTCCGGTGGTTGATGCATCGCCCACCAGACCACGCTGACGAAGCCTATGTACAAGATGAAGACCACCAGCAGTGTCCGTAGCAACCATGGCCTGCGGAGAGTCATAAGTCAGGCGGCCATGATAGCGAACCCGTCTGCATGATGGCTGTAGTATTTTTATATGAGGCGCGGACGCTGATACTCTTGTGCCGCACCGAGCAGCTTTAGTGATTGTCGTGGTCGTGATCCCGATCATGGTCGCCGTGGCTGTGACGCCAATTCCAGTAGTCCCTTTGTTGATCGCGGTCGAGCCTGGAATATTCGCGATACTGATAGTGGCGTTCGTTGATCCATTGGCGGTAGTAAACATCCTCGTCGGGAGTCCAGACGTGATAATCGCTGTAGTACGGGTCGTAGACGCGGTAGTAGTGATGTTCGGCGCAACCGGTGGTAATCAGCGGTGTCGCCAGAGCGCCAGCCAGAAAAACGAGGCTCAAAAAACGGTTCCCCAGGTTCATGCCGTATTCCTCAGTATCGAGATACGAACGACCACAGAATACAAACCCTGCGAGCTTCTCTTTGTTGCGATTTTGCCGCCGCCCGTTGCCCTCCGGTTCCCATCGGTAAAACGCGGGCGATGGCGCCCGCTGCACAGACCGCCGTTAGAATGTTGCTGTGAGTACCGGTGGGCACGAATATCGCGGGCGGCTAGCCCCGTCCCCTACGGGTTTGCTACACCGGGGACACGCCCGCACATTCTGGGTTGCCGCACAGAGGGCAAGAGCTGCTCGTGGCACGCTGCTTCTGCGCAACGAAGATCTCGATCCGCAGCGCTGCCGCGCTGAGTTCGTAGATGCGATGCTGGAAGATCTGGCTTGGCTGGGAATTCGTTGGGACGAAGGCCCGGACTGCGGCGGCCCCCATACACCTTATTCACAAAGCGGCCGCAGGGAATTCTACCTGGCGGCGTGGCGCAAGCTGCGTGATGGTGGCTTCATCTATCCCTGCACGTGCTCGCGCAAGGATCTAGCTCAGGCCGCTACAGCGCCGAACGACGCGGACGATGAGCCCATCTATCCAGGCAATTGTCGTTGGCGCCAAGACGCATCGGATTTCCCCGAGCCCGCCGGTGTGAACTGGCGTTTTCGTGTCCCGGATGGTGAGGCAGTGAGCTTTCAAGACGCCCATTGTGGTCCACAGAGTTTCGCCGCCGGGAGTGATTTCGGAGATTTTGTAGTGTGGCGGCGCGACGATGTGCCGGCATATCAACTGGCGGCGGTTGTCGACGATGCCGAAATGCGCATCAGCGAAGTGGTGCGTGGCGCCGATCTGCTGAAGTCTACGGCGCGGCAGCTGCTTTTGTATCGCGCGCTGGGATTCACTCCACCCAGCTTCTATCACTGTGATCTAGTGCTGGATGAACGCGGCATTCGGTTAGCTAAACGGCACGATGCACTCAGCATCAGGCATTTGCGCGAGAGCGGTTGGACACCCGAGGAGGTGGTTGAGAATCAGAGCGACTCGCCGCGTTGAGCCGATCCGTCGGCAGAAGCGAGCATCGGTTGGGCAAGCGCCGCGTTACCCCAATTCACTTCTTCCACCCGGCCAACGGCGAACACCCACGATAAGCTGCCGAGCACGGCGACCACCGCGGTGATGGCGAAAGCGGCAAAGAAATGACCGGTGCGGTCGACGACAAAGCCGGTGATCGCAGGGGCCAGAATTCCCGAGAGATTGCCCACAAAATTTTGGAACCCCGTCCATCTTCCGGCGGCCTGCGGGCCGGCCAGGGTTTGCGTCGTTGCCCACAGATTCGACGTGTAAGCCCCGTATGCAATGCTGGCCAGCATCAGCATGACAACCGAGACGCGCGGACCGGCGACGACGCAGCCGATAAGGAAGACGGCGAGAACCGCCATCCCTGCCGCGGTAAAGGTCTTGCGCACTCGCGTCAGGGTTTGGCCGGCAACGATCTGGCGGTCTGAAATGAGGCCGGCGACCATGGCGGCGATTGCAGTCAGCAAGTACGCTACTCCCGCCGTCCAGCCCATTCTTTGCAGGGAAAGATGCCGCTCCTGCACAAGATACGAAGGCAACCAGGTGAGCAGGAAGTAGAGCACATAATTTCCGCAGAACAAGCCTGCGCAAGTTCCCCAGAACGAACGCTGTCGCAAGACTTGGGAGACACTGGGAGCCGGCAGCAAGCTTGTGGTAACGCCGGGGACTTCCCTTGGTCTCCAGCGCAGCCAGGGAGGCAGCCACAAAAGGCTGATTACTCCGAGCAAAATGAAGAAGGGGCGCCAGCCAAACCTGGCCATCAAAGTTCCGCCGAGAAGCGCACCAACCGCTGGTCCGCACCCGAACCCCACCATGATCATGGCGTTGGCATAGCCGCGCTTCGCTTCCGGAAAATGCCGGGCAAGGATCTTGCAATACGATGGAAAGGCCACCGATTCACCGGCGCCGACAGCCAGCCGAACCGCGATCAGGGCTGCGAACCCATGCAGGATGCCGGTAATGGAAGTCGCGGCTGACCACAAGAAGTATCCCCCAGCGATCACCCAGCCGACATCGAAGCGATCTACCAGCCAGCCCGACGCCATCTGCAGAAGCGCGTAGGTCCAGAAAAAGGAAGATAGTAGGATCCCAAGCTGGGTAGCCGTGAGGCCGAGTTCATGCTTCAGCAGGGGAGCAGCGATGGAGAGGTTGCCGCGATCGATGTAGTTGATGAACAGCGAGAGCGCCAGCAGAACCAGCATCGGCGAATGGCTGCGGGGAAGTGCTGGGGCATGCTCTGGTGAGGGTTCGATCATCGTTGAGTGGCCCGTGGCGGGGACCGGGTCATCATACCGCGTCCCGCAGGCACGTCATAAATTTCCTGTATCCTGACTATCAGCTTTTTTGATTGGTAGGGTGCGGGGGCCTCAGGATAGGCTGAATAGTACCTGTTTCATCCCCGAAACATAATTTTGTGCGAAGCCTTTTTGAATATTAAGGAGATTCATGTCAAACGAGCTGCGAAATTTTCTGGCAATTCCCTACGACGAGCTGGAGGAGCTGAACCTCAACGCCAAAGAGCAGCGCAAGAACCGGCTCGCCCTAAACAAGATTCAGGAAGAACGTCTGGAATATCTCAGCGGAGAGAAGCGCATCAAGGCGGTAACTGTGCTATTCAGCGACCTCGAAGGCCGCCTGCACATGTTGGACTATGACAAAAAGTTTCTTCTCAAGAGCTGGGACAACCTGACTTTCGATGGTTCCTCGATTCGCGGTTTTACCGCGCAGCGGGAGAGTGACCTGCGCCTGGGCATCGATTGGGCGGCGTTTTACTGGGGACCGGCCGATATCTTCGGCCCCGGCAAAGTGCTGGTATTCGGAGACGTGATCGACAAGAACGGGGAGCCGTACGCCGCTGACATCCGCGGTATTCTGAAGGGATATGCCGAGGGACTGAACAAGAAGCACGGCTACACCTTGAACGCGGCCAACGAAATCGAAGGCTTCCTGTTTCAGGGTCCGGACGCCGAGCGCCGTTTTCATGAGACGGGAAAGTTTGAATATGTGAACACGGGCGGATATTACCATTCGTTGCCCGGCGATGTGCTGCGCACCTTCATCGATACGACGGCGGAAGTACAGCGTGCGATGGGTTTCCAGAACGAGAAGGATCACCCGGAAGTTGCGCCTTCGCAATTCGAAATTAATTACGGCTATGGAGAAGTGGTAGCCGCGGCTGACCAGATTCAGCTCTACAAGCTGATCTGCCGCCAGGTGGCGACCCGGATGGGTTGCACAGCTTCGTTTTTGCCCAAGCCGGTGGTAGGTGTAAATGGCAGCGGCATGCATACCAATGTTTCGGTGAGCAAAGGCGGCAAGAATCTGTTCTGGGATCCGAAAGGCGAAGAGAAGCTCAGCAAAATGGGATGGGAGTTCGTGGATCGAATTCTTACCCACGGCAATGATATCTGCCTGCTGCTCAATCCCAGCGTGAATGCCTATCGGCGGCTGGACCCGCATTTTGAAGCGCCCAACCAACTTAAGGCGTCGCCGGTGGATCGCGGATCCATGATCCGGATTCCGATCGGCAACGAGAAGAGCATGCGGGTGGAAGTGCGGTCCGTGGCCCCGGACGCGAATCCCTACCTCGTGATGCTCTCTATCTTCAAGACCGGCCTGGACGGCGAGACCTCCAAGATTAAGAATTTGCGGCAGGCCCAACGCTATTTGCCGGACAACATCTACGATGCGATGGAGAATTTCCGCAAGGCGAATTGGACCACCAAACTGCTCGGAGAAGATGTGAAAGCCCGTTACGCGGACTTGAAACAGGCATCAGCGGACCGCTGTCCGCGCTTGCTGGGGACTTTCGTGAAGGCTCCGGAGGTGCAGTACCACCACGACGTGTACAACCAGTTTTTGTGGAATCTGTTTTAGAAGGCAGTGGGCAATGCCCACTTTAGCTCTGGAAGTTCCCACCCTACGAAATCCGTGTAGGGTGGGCCGCGACACTTTTCTCCACTGAGCCGGTTAGAACTTGTAGCCGAAGCCGAGTGAGATTACGGGATAGGCTTTAAAGAACGACATATTGCTGTTCAATTTGTTCTGCTGCCCGACCACGTTGCTTTGAATGCCAGGATCGGTGGCCACGTCGCGGCAGTTCGCTCCCGTAGGATCGCAGGCAATCCCGGTCAGGTTGAGAGTAGATTTCGGCGACCCTTCCACCACCACTCCAAACTCGAAGGGCACGCTGAAGTGGCGCTGGTTGCGAGGCAGCAAGTTTCCCCAACCCAGCAGAAAGGTGGGTGCGACCTTGTTGAACTCGATTTTGCCGCTCCCGCTCACCGGTGTGGCAGCGCTGGAGATGTAACTCACGTTGTTCAAGGTGAACTGATCTCCGCCCGCAACCGTGGCACTGGCAGTGATCTTGTTGCCGTTGTAAACCATGACACCCGGGCTCAAGTGAAAGCCTCCTGCGAACGGAAACCAGTCGAAGTGGGTTTCTGCCGAACGAAAGTTCAGGTTCGCGTTGTAATTGATGCCGTCGTTGCTGAATCCGCGACCATAACTGAAGGCGTTGAAACCGACGCGAACATTAGTGTGGTATGTGACCGGGGTCGCAACTTCGATGCCGGCGCCAAGCAGCGACACTTTTGCGCCCACGGCGATTCTGGAAGGCAGTGAATGATTGGGCGCGGGAGCAGGCGCGGGTTGGGCGGCTGCTGCGCTTCCTGCCGGCGCACCGGGGGCGCCTGGCCGGCCGGCATTGATCGGCGATCCCGAAGTCCCACTTGCGTCGGGCGCAGCCGGACTATTGCTGGCAACTACAGTGGGGACTGATTGTCCCCAACAGTTGGCAGTGAACAAGTTAGAAAAACTAATGAGCGATACCGCGACGAGCAGCGCAATGGAACGCACGTCACCCTCCCAGGTAGAAATTGCCGGTGGATGAGATGCATCTTGACGGGGAGAAAGTAGCAGGTCAAATCACCGAGGTACTAAGTCTGTTGCAGAGAAGCCCGGTGTGCGATAATAAGAGCCGCAGATGGGCCGGATCGGGAAACTGATCCGGCCTTTTTCTATTGCGGGAATCACTTTCAGAATTGCGGCTCGTGCTCTTGGCGCGGGCCATTTTCTTTTGGAGGAAAAAGTTATGACTGAATTTCGTGGCAAACGTGTGAGCCACACATACATCCAAATCAACTCAGCCACTCCGGAGCGAGTCTTTCCCCTGCTTTGCCCGGTACGCGAGTCGGAATGGGTTCCGGGATGGGAGTACCGATTGATCTATTCCGCATCGGGAGTGGCGGAAGCCGATTGTGTGTTTGCCACGCCGAACAAGGACGGGTCGGAGACCACATGGATGGTGACCGAATATGATCCCGCCCGGTTAGGCATTGCTTTTGCTTGGGTGAATCCAGGATTGGCGGCGGCACAGATCCGAATCAGGCTCGAAGCGAACTCCGGCGGGACAACCAGCGCACGCATCAGTTATAGCTATACCGGATTGTCGATGGAGGGAAATCGAGAGGTTGAGAGCTACGACGAGGAATGGTTCCGGCACAAAATGCAAAGCTGGGAAACGGCCATCAATCACTATTTGAACAGTGGGAGACGGATTGATAAAGATGGCTGGGAGTAGCCCTCACGCCTATGGAGCACTCTCGGCTCCATTGCGATAATGCCCTGTCCGCTTTATAGTCTCATGGCACGGAGAAGCGAGGCCTTATGCGAATGCTCTTGCATTGGGTGATCAGTGCTTTGGCGGTGTGGATTACCTCCCGGGTAGTGCCCGGGTTCTATGTGAACGGAGTCACCGCAGCCCTGATTGCGGCCGTGGTGATCGGACTGGTGAATGCAACTCTGGGACTGTTTCTGAAAGTCATTACCTTTCCGCTCACCATCCTGACTTTAGGGATTTTCTGGCTAATCATCAATGCTGTCATGCTGGAGCTGGCGTCGGCGTTTGTGCCCGGGTTTCACATCCAGAATTTTCTCTCTGCGTTCTGGGGGGCGATCGTGCTGATGCTGGTGAACATGCTGCTGAAATGGCTGGTGCTGCCGTCGCGGCCGGGGCAGTGAATCCCTGCGTTAGGCCGGCACGAGCGGGGACGCTCGCGCCTACATCTAGTGTTGGGATTTGCGCGGCTTGAAGAGCTTCCAGTCTTCCTCGGTGAGTTGCCGCCCGAGCGCGCTGAACTCGCCCGCACCCTGCAACCACTCGCCACCATCCATGGTGATTACATCGCCGTTGATGTAGGCGGAGCCGTCGCTGACCAAAAAGGCGGCAAGGTTGGCAAGTTCTTCGACAGTGCCGAACCGGCCGAGTGGAATGCGTCTTGTAGCCGCTTTCTCCAGTTCGGGGCGCGGCAGCAAGCGGGAAAATGCGCCTTCAGTTGGAATCGGGCCAGGAGAGATGGCATTCATGCGAATGCCGCGGTCGCCCCACTCGACGGCCAGGCTGCGGGTGAGTGCCACGACTCCGGCCTTGGCCACCGCAGAGGGCACTACATAGGCCGAGCCAGTGCGAATATAAGTTGCGGCGATATTAAGAACTACGCCCGGATGCTTGTCCTGCAACCAACGGCGCCCGCAAGCCATGGTGACGTTGAGCGTGCCCATGAGCACAATGCCGATGACCGCTTGAAAGGCTCCGGGCGAAAGTTCTTCTGTCCGCGCCAGAAAATTGCCGGCGGCGTTGTTCACCACGATATCGAGAGGCCCGTCTTTCCAGATCCCCGCGACCATATCTTCTACTGCCGGCAGGTCGCGCACGTCGCAGCGAGCGGAATGAATTCGGCTGGGCGCCAGAAGGTCGAACTCGGTGACCGCTTTTGCCAGGACTTCCTCACGGCGGCCGCAGATGTAGACGGCGGCGCCGAGCTCCAGAAAGCGCCGGGCCATGCCCCTGCCCAATCCGGTCCCGCCACCGGTGATCAGAATGCGCTTATGTCTCAGCAGATCTGGTTGGAACATGAGGCACGGAAGGTTACTTTTTGTCCTTATGCAGCTTGCGCCGGATGTCAGGCCAGAACTCTTTTACCACAAATGTGATGGTGTCATAGCCCACCAGCGATCCCCACACGCTGGCGGTGTTCGCCACAGTGCGGTCGGCGTGGGGATGGTAGCTGTAAGTAGAGATGGCCGCGGACAGGGCGCTGCCAACGACTTCAGAAAAGTTGAACTGGTGAGTGCCGGAATCCGAACGGGTGATGAAGATACGGCTTACAGCGTAACCGGCGCGATGCGCGAAGCCTCCGTTACTCTCCTGAAAGAATCGTGGGTCTTGATGCAGCAAAGAAGGAAAGATGGCCCCGGTCATGAAGTTTTCGATAGTTCCGTCGGCAAAGGCCGCACCATAGCGCTTGCCGTAGCCTTCCGCTCCCTGGCCATAGCCAGGTTCGCTGTTCTCCGCCTGACTGATCCCCGACAGTGCGCCGTACCAGACGAACGCCACCGGGTCGAAGGAACCGCGGGCCACAACCTTGAACTTTTGCCCAACACTGAGGGGCGGCACCTGTCCTGCGTTTTCCAGAGTAAGGAAGTTGGGCAAAGCAAAAAAGAGCCGGTCGTTCGACGTGCCTTTCGTTTGCGAGGTGCCGCTCGCCTGATCGCCGTTTTTCTGGCCGGAGTTATCTTGGCTCCCGGCCGCAGGGGACTGAGGCGCAGGGGATGACCCTGCCGAAGGCGCGGCTGGCTGTTGTCCAAAGCCCAGGCCAACCATAAGAAGAACCGAAAGCAAAGCGCTTGCGCGAGACATAACTGGTTTCAACGGAATTCATCTCCTGGCGACCTGCTAAGGCTGTACTTCGGCTCTTTGTTGTGCACAAACCGGGCCGGCGCGTTCCCATTAGAGTATCAGAGGCACGAAAACCAGAAAACCGACAGCTCCTGTGTAGCTAGCAAACTCCCGCGGTATCCGCTTTGAATAACCTTCCTTTGTTCATTCCCCCTCGAAAACTGAAGCCTAAGTTGCGGTTTGATAATCTCTATTGCCAGTAACCATCCATGAACGCCGCCCCGCGCCAAGGCCGGTTTGCCGTACTGTTCGCATTCGGCCTGGTTTATTTCTTCTGGGGATCGACGTATCTCGCCATCGACATCGCCGTGGAGCATATTCCTCCGGCGCTCATGTGCGGCATTCGTTTCCTGATTGCCGGCGTGTTCATGCTGGCTTTCTGCGGGCTGCGCGGCAAACGGATTGCCTACAATCCGCGCCAACTGGGGGAAATGGCAGTAGTTGGAATTCTGTTGCTGATGGGCGGAAACCTGACTCTGTCGTTTGCGGAGCAGCATGTAGCGTCTGGGTTGGCGGCTCTGATCATCGCCATTACACCCTTATGGTTTCTGGTGCTGGATACCATCCTGCTGGGCGACCATCATGTTTCAACCCGCGGCAAAATCGGCCTCGGACTCGGCGTCGCCGGGCTGATGGTATTGTTATGGCCGCAGTTGACGGCGACGACATCATTTGGCCGCACCGAACTGTGGTCTTCCCTCAGTCTTATCGGCGGGTCCTTCAGCTGGGCGCTGGGCTCAGTGCTGGCGAAAAAATGGAAGTCGCCGGACGTCGACGTGTTCTCCGCCATGGCCTGGGAGATGGTGTGGGCGGGTGCGGCCAACATGCTGTTTGCGCTCGCCGCGGGAGACTTGTTGCATGTGGTGTGGACGGGGCGCGGCATCGCAGCGACGCTCTATTTGGTTGTGTGTGGTTCATGGATCGGCTACACGGCATACATCTGGTTGCTGGGCCATGTGCCTACCTCGAAAGTCTCCACTTATGCCTATGTGAATCCGGTAGTTGCGGTATTCCTGGGATGGCTGGTGTTGCACGAGCCGATTGATGCCTACACGATTGCGGGTAGCGCCGTCGTGATTGCCTCGGTCGTACTGGTGACCAGCGCGGAAGTTACCCAAAAAATGAAAGCGGCAGAACTGCCCTTGGTAGAGACGACGGGGGATTGAGCTTTCAAGAGATGCAGATCCCTTGGCTTCGCTCCGGTCGGGATGACAAGCTCCGAATAGAGAACTAAATGGCCCAAAACAAGACTCCGGTTACGACTGCCCTAGTCGGCATCAATGTGGCGGTGTTCGTGGCTATGACGCTGACGGGGATTTCTCCAATCAACCCGCAAACCGGGCAGCTTTTGCGCTGGGGAGCAAACTGGGGACCGCTTTCGCTCGGGGTGCAGCCCTGGCGAATCCTGACTTCCAACTATCTTCACGCCGGAATCATCCACATCGGGCTGAACATGTGGTGCCTGTGGAACCTCGGTTTCCTGGCGGAACGCATTTTCGATCCCTGGACCTATGTGCTCACGTACACCGCGTGCGGGTTGGCGGGAAGCATTGCCAGTTTATGGTTGCATCCCATGGTCACCGGGGTGGGCGCTTCCGGCGCGATTTTCGGGCTCGCCGGCGCCTTGATCGCGGCTCTCTATCTGGGACACTTGCCCATTTCCCGAGACGCGATTCGCGGCACGCTGCGGAGCCTGGTGGCATTTGCGGGATATAACTTGTTTTTCGGAGCAGTTGTTCCGGCTATCGACAACTCGGCTCATATTGGCGGACTGGTGTGTGGCTTAGTGCTGGGGGCCTTTTTGGCAAGACATCTCACCGCGCCGCCGGAGGTGCGCCAAACCTCGCGCGCCATCACATTTGTCGCGACGGCAGTGATCCTGCTTGTGCTTTTTGAAATGGTAAAGCGAAAGAATGCGGTGCCGATTGAGCCGGCGCCGCAAGCTCTGCACCAGCCTTATTCAGTTCCAGCTTCATCATCTTCGCCGTCATTGACCGCTTCCACCGAGCGCCCGCGCACTACGAAAGTGAATGCGTGATCGGATGATGGCGCGAATGTGACGCGAGACGGGTGACGTTGCCAGACTGGTGGAGCGCACGGCGCAGTATGTTGCGCTTCACCGGTGAGTTCTGCAAGCTTTTTTTTCAGGACGGGTTTGCGGCTTCCGAGATGCAGAACCACGGCAAGAAGCTTTTTGTCGTCATCCGAAGCGCCACAATACGCGACGTAGTCCCGATACCAGGCAGCAGAGGAGTTGTCTGAATCGAATCCAGGAAGGTTGATCAGCGCAATATGGCCGGTCTCACGATCGGCCAGCAGCCATCCGTCGCGTTGCCAGCTCCAATGAGCGGTTGTCGCGGGTTCCTCCGGCAAGGCGTCATTCACCCGTAGGATGCGCCGGACCACGAAGAGGCGTTCGGTGATCTCGTGCGGCATGCCGAAGGTATATTCCCGCAGTTTGCCGTCTTCGAACAGGGGTCTGATCTTCAAGTCCAGCGGCTCATTTTCCTCGGGACCTGTGAGCAATTTGATCGTCGTCCATTTGCCGAAGACGATCACATGCGGCTTGGAGGCCGCCGATACGATTGCAGGAAGTCCCCCGAGAAGTACAACAGCCGCAGCGATGAGCATTCGGAGTCGCACGTCTCAACGCTACTCAGAATGGGGATGATAGGGCAAGGTCAGCCAGCACATTTCGAGCTCGCCTCATCCCTAAACGGGAAATGATTGAATCGGTATTGCGAAACAAGACTCTCGTCCGAAGGGAGGTCACGCGTTTTGACAAAATCCGTTACAATAACCACGGCTTGAATCGTTTCAGTAATGGACCCGTCTCCTAAGCTGCGTACAACTGTTTCCTCCCGCTCCCAATCTCAACAGAGTATGGGTGAAGTTCCGGCCCGACGCCGCGCGGCGCGAATTCTTGTCGTGGACGACAATCCTGACACCATGCTGCTGATGCGGGAACTGTTGGAGACCAACGGATATGACGTGACTGCGGTGTCGGATGCGGCGCAGGCGGAAATCGAGATTCGCCAACAGCATCCCGACTTGATTCTTTCCGATGTGGTCATGCCCGGCAAGTCGGGCTACGAATTGTGCCGTGAGCTCAAGGAGCATCCTTCGACGCGGCTGATTCCCTTCGTTCTTATTACCGGCCTCAGCGACCGTGAGGACAAGTTGCGCGGCATCGAGGCCGGCGCCGATGATTTCCTCAACAAGCCGATATTCTCGGAAGAATTGTTCGCCCGAGTGAAGTCTCTGCTCAAGCTGAAAGAATTTACCGACGAACTGGAAACCGCCGAGTCGGTGCTCTGCACTCTGGGGTTAAGCGTGGAGAGCCGCGATCCCTATACCGAAGGTCATTGCGAACGACTGGCAACGCAAGCCAGTAATCTGGGGCGGCATCTGGGCCTGGACGAAGAGTCGGTGGTGGCGCTACGCCGTGGCGGGTACTTACATGACCTGGGGAAAATCGCGGTTCCCGACGACATTCTAAAAAAGGGATCGAATCTGACCCCGGAAGAATGGGTCGTCATGAAGCGGCATCCCATCACCGGGGAAAACATCTGCCGCCCCTTAAAGTCTTTGCGCCTGGTACTGCCCATCATTCGCAATCATCACGAGCACTCCGACGGCAGTGGCTACCCAGACGGGATGCGCAGCGGCGAGATCCCCCTGCTGCCAAGGGTTCTGCAGGTAGCGGATGTTTATGACGCTCTCCGTACCGCCCGGCCCTACAAACCGGCGTTGAGCCACGAGCAAGCCGCCTTGACCATGCGGCAGGAAGCCAGGACCGGGCTTTGGGATGAAGAACTAGTCGCCGAGTTCTTTTCCATGCTGGCGCAGAGGCGAGTGGCCTAGCGGGAGCTCTCAACTTTCAGCCTTTCCGCTCTGTGGGATCAAGCTTGCCTTTCACTGTGCCCAAGCCCCGACTTGGTTTATACTCCGCTCTCTTCCTCCTCGATGCCAGACTTTGTTCAACTTGCGCGCGCCTCCAAGTCCGCATCCGTAAACGTGGGCAAACTTGAGGCCGCCCTGCGCCGCAACGTGCGCGGGGAGGTTCGCTTCGATAACGGCAGCCGCGCGCTTTACGCTACGGACGGATCGAACTACCGTCATGTTCCCATTGGCGTGGTCATTCCCCGCGATAACGACGATGTGATTGCTGCCATCGCTCTGGCGCGGGAGCTGGATGCTCCCGTTCTGTGCCGCGGAGGCGGCACCTCGCTCGCCGGACAATGCTGCAATGTCGCCCTCGTGCTCGATTTCTCCAAGTACATGGCGAGCATTCTCGAGATCGATCCCGTGCGCCGTATCGCCCGCGTCCAGCCGGGAGTCATTCTTGACCATCTGCGCAACGCAGCGGAGAAACACCATCTCACCTTCGCTCCGGATCCCTCGACTCATGATCGCTGCACCCTCGGCGGCATGATCGGCAACAATTCCTGCGGGGTGCATTCGGTCATGGCGGGCAAAACCGACGATAACATCGAGGCGCTGGATATCCTGACTTACGACGGGCTCCGCCTAAGCGTGGGTCAGACCAGCGAAGACGAGTTGGAGAAGATAATCGGCGGCGGTGGCCGGCGCGGGCAGATCTACGCCGGTCTGAAAACTTTGCAGGAAAAGTATTCGGCATTGGTCCGGCAGCGCTTTCCCGATATCCCGCGCCGGGTCTCGGGGTACAACCTGAATTACTTGCTTCCCGAAAATAATTTCCACGTGGCCCGCTCCCTGGTGGGGTCGGAAGGGACTTGTGCCACCGTCCTCGAGGCCACATGCCGCTTGGTGGAGAGTCCGCCCGAGCGAGTGCTGCTGGTTATCGCTTACTCCGACATTTATCAATGTGCCGATCGCGTGCCGGAAATTATGGCATTCAAGCCGATTGGGCTGGAAGGATTCGATCGCCTGCTCGTTGAATATACCCGGCGCAAGAAAATTAACTCCGAAGGACTGGCGTTACTCCCTGAGGGCGGCGGGTGGCTGATGGCCGAATTCGGGGCCGACACTCTACCGGAGGCAGAAGCCCAAGCCCGCTCGCTGATGGATTCTCTGGGAAGAGGCCCGTCTGCCCCTCAGATGCGGCTCTTTACCGATAAGGGGCAAGCCAAAAGAGTGTGGGAGGTACGCGAGTCCGCTCTGGGCGCCACCTCTCACGTGCCCGGAGAGCCCCTGGAGTGGGAGGGCTGGGAAGACTCGGCGGTGACTCCGGCCAAGCTGGGAAGCTACCTACGCGATCTCCACAAGCTGATGGCGGGCTACAGCTATCACAGCGCGCTCTACGGGCACTTTGGACACGCCTGCGTGCACATGCGCATCAATTTCGATCTGCAGTCGAGGCCGGGCATTGCCAAATTCCGCAAATTTATGGAAGAAGCTGCAGACTTGGTGCTCGGTTACGGCGGGTCGCTTTCCGGCGAACATGGGGACGGCCAGGCGCGGTCCGAGCTGTTGCCGAAGATGTTTGGCACGGAGCTGATGCAGGCCTTTCGCGAGTTCAAGCACTTGTGGGACCCGGATTGGAAAATGAATCCCGGCCGCATCGTCGAGCCGGACAAGATGGACGAGGGCCTTCGGGTGGGGGATGATTATCGCC
>Ga0335076_10002451_pt1 | contig 18439 bp, 20 predicted proteins | sample Lox_Sample_25_FD_206717 | JGI IMG/M metagenome (GOLD analysis project Ga0335076, IMG submission 206717) | Soil microbial communities from Loxahatchee National Wildlife Refuge, Florida, United States - Lox_Sample_2.5 | ecosystem: Environmental > Terrestrial > Soil > Wetlands | place: USA... | reverse complement strand
CACGGCTGAGGACCAGGCTGAGTTCCTGCGGGTCGCCATCGGGGTGATGCGTGGCGTTGACGCCGGGGTGTTCGTGCCGGTGAGGTCGTGGGCGTGCCGTGGCTGCCCTTACGCGCATGTCTGCCGACGCACCAGGCCGAAGCCAGCAAGGGAGGCGTAGGGATGCAGTTGGGAATGCTGGGCCAGAACTGACCGGCTTCCCCTTGTCTTTGATCAGCAACGATCGACCGGACTGCGTGCCTCTGCTCTAAGATAGACACCTCCCGCTGCTATCCCTTGATGAGGCGCCACTGACGGCCCCGCGGTCCACTGCCTGGCGTCCCTCCGAAACGAACCGGAGCTCGTCCGACACCGCCCCCTTCTCCCCGGCCCAGATGACGCTGGCGATATGCCTCGGCGCTGGCGCGACGGAGGGCTCAGAACGGCTGACCCTCTTCGTCCCTGGTGCAATCTGAGAAGCCGTGATTGGACACGGTCGCTTGGCCACACCAGTAGCCGCTGGAGGTGCCCCCGGTCAAGACGATGCCGCTGCGGTCGCGGAGTTATCAGCGCAGCGGGCTCCGTCGAGGCTCTCTCGCTACAGGGAGTAATGGCTCATACCGAAGTGGAGCGGGATAACCGCGCTTCTACGGAGGAGGCACCACGCTGTAATAGACGCCACCGGGGCCCTCGAACGCCCTCATCCAGTTGACTCCGCACTGGTAGTAAGCTCGCCCATTCGCAGTCAACGCATTGCAGCCACTTGGCAGCGTGGAGATGTTGGTGCCGATAGGCAGCTGGGTCGTAAGCAAGCTTGGTGCTGCCGGAGGAGGGACGTAGACGGGCGCCGGAGCGACGTAGACCGGCGCCGGAGCCACGACAACCACGGGCCGAGGTGCGACGTAGACCGGGGCCGCCCGGACGACCACCCAGGCGCGAGCTTCAGGTGAAGCGGCCAGCCCGATCAAGGCGAGAGCACCTGCGACGATTTGATTGATTCGCATGCTTGGCCTCCTTACTGGGCCGCGCTCGCAGCAGCGCGGAACTCGACTTGCGTAGCGCCCGCTGGCTTCGGCAGGGCGAAGGTGGAGGGCGGCAACTTTGGGTCAAGCCGCCAGTCCAGGTACTCGATGTAGAAGTGCGGCTCGTGCGGGTCATCCACATACACCACTGCCTCCTTGACCGGCAGCGCTGTCTTCGCGTCGAGCCATAGCTGCAACTCGAGGCTCGGGTTGGCCAGCGCGATGTGGTCGGTCTTGTGCCCGGCAACGGTGGTGTGGCCCACCAGCGCGATGTACGTGAGGTCCTTGGTGATGGCGGCGAAGGGATCAGCGACCAACAGCTCGTCGACCGGGAAGGAGAGGTTCGCCTGTTCGTAAGCGGCAACGATCATGGCATCGATTGTGGAAGGCGCCGTGGCGGTCGCCCAGCGCCCATTGCCCGGCGCATAGACCGTCATCGACTTGCCGTCATAGGCGAACCGGAACTCGGGCAGGTCGCCAGTCCTCGTTGCCGCCACCTTGTCGGGGCGCTCCACCGCCACCCGTACGTCGTTGAAGACAGTTACATCCATTCTGCCGTCCAGAAGCACGTCGCGACTGGTCCGGGCCCTGAAGCTGAAGCTCTTCGCTCCCGCCAACCGGTCGCTCATCCTCCGTAAGAGGACCAGAGCCCTTTCGTCCTTCACCGGTGCGGGCGCCGAAGCGGGCCCAGCGGGAGTCGGAGGTGGAGCGGTGTCGCCTAGCGCGCCGAGAAAAACGGCTGAAACCCATATAGCAAGTGGCATGCTGTCTATCCCCTCATCCTTTCGTTTGATTGTCCGTATCGATCAGAGCTCGACCACATCACTCGCGCTAGCGCTGCCTCAAGATCGTCAGTCGTAAGGTTGCTCTTCGCCTTCTGCTTGGTCGCGCGGTCTGCTGGCATGGGCTGATCTGGCCCGAGCTTGACCGTCAGCTTGTCGATCTTGCTGTTGAAGCGGAACGGCACCTGGTAATCCTTCTCGTTGACCGAGAGCAATGGAGGAGCGAGGCAGACGGAGGCTTTTTGCTGTGATGAGACTCCCAGATGTTCTGGATGGCCCGTAAGCATTACTCCTTACTTTAGCAGAAGCCCAGCCCGGTCCCTTGAGCGGGCGACGCAGGAAGCGAATGTCCTTTCCAGCAGGCTCGTATCGATGCTGCCTGCCGCACCAATCACCACGATCTGAGTGCGCCGTGCGCGTTGACCCCATTCCTCTTGAATTGAAATGTCCACGCGCCTGCCGACGACGTGCAACACCACCCGCTGCTGTGGCGCTCCGGTGCCTGGACCCGGAGGAGCCGGACGGGCCGTGGGGGCCGGCCTAACTTGGATCGCGAACTGGTGGGCCTGATCCGAAGGATGTCGAGGACGAACGTGACCTGGGGCGCACCGCGCATCCGCAATGAGCTCGCGAAGCTCGGCATCAAGGTCGCGGTGTCGACGGTCGCCAGGTACATGGTGAAGCAGCGGAGGCCGTCGTCGCCATCCTGGCGAGCGTTCTTGGACAACCACGTGAAGGACCTGGTGGCGATCGACTTCTTCACGGTGCCCACAGCGACGTTCGGAGCGCTGTTCGGCTTCCTGGTGGTGGCCCACTACCGGCGGCGGGTACTGCACTTCAACGTGACCGCGAACCCGAGCGCAGAATGGACGGCGCGGCGGTTGGTGCAAGCCTTCCCCGAAGAGAGGACTCCACGATTCCTGGTGCGGGACCGAGACGGGATCTACGGGGACCGGGTTCGGCGCACGCTGGACGTCCTTGGTATCGAGGAGGTGGTCGCGGCGGCGAGGTCCCCGTGGCAGAACTCGTTCGCGGAGAGGCTCATCGGTTCGCTGCGCCGCGAATGTCTGGACCACATCGTACTACAACCGGGCGTCTTGAGGTTCATCGATAAGCGGCCACCTCTCTCGAGCCACGAGTGCCCGACTCGGGAGTATTTCGGATGCTAGACGGGCGACAAAAACCCGTACACGCGGACCGCGTCGCCCGCTGCGGGTCGCACTCTCCCGCCACGGACATCCGTCCCGACAATGCTGGCTACCGCAGCGGAACGCGAGTGGACCGGCTACTGCTGACCGGTGAGTGCCTTCACATTCATTACCTTCTTGATCTGCTCCTCCGTGAGGAGCCTTTGCTCTCGGACCAGCTGCAGAACGCTCTTGTTGGTCCGCATCGCCTCGGCGGCAAGCTCGGTGGTCTTCTCGTATCCCAGCAGCGGATTCAACGCAGTCACGATCCCCACGCTACGGTCGAAGTGCTCTTCGCAGACGGCTCGGTTGGCCACGATCCCGTCCACGCACTTCGTGCGGAACGAAGCGATGCCGCGAATCAGGATGTGCTGCGACTCGAGGATGGCTATCGCGGCGAGCGGCTCATAGGCATTCAGCTGTAGCAGGCCGAACGAGGTGGCAAGCCCCAACGCAACGTCGTTCCCCATCACCTTGAAGGAGATGCTATTCATGAGTTCCGCCATCACCGGGTTCACCTTGCCGGGCATGATTGAAGAGCCCGGCTGCACCGGCGGAAGCGCGATCTCGGAAATCCCCGTCCGCGGGCCGGAGGAGAGGAACTGGAGGTCACTGCTCACCTTCACGAGCTTGGCACCCAGGTTGCGCAGGGCCGACGAGTAGGCCGCGAAGGCGTGCAGGTCCGAGGTCGCTGCGATCAGGTTCGGCGCCAGCGTGATCTTCTTGCCCGTGAGCTTGGCGAGGTGCGCCACGCACTTATCCGAATAGCCCTTCGGCGCGTTGAGTCCCGTGCCGATCGCCGTGGCGCCCATGTTCACGACGTAGAGTCCCTCCTCCGCCTTTCGCAGCGCCGCCAGCTCCGTCTCGATGGCAGCGGCGAAGGCGTCGAACTCCTGCCCCAACGTCATAGGCACGGCGTCCTGCGTCTCGGTGCGCCCCATCTTGATGATGTCGGCAAACTCCTTGCCTTTGGCTCGGAACGACGCCGCAAGCTGTTCCACCTCTGGCATCAGCTCTTGGTTGTAGAGGACCATCGCGACCTTGAGCGCGGTCGGGTAGAAGTCGTTCGTCGACTGGGACATGTTGAGATCGTCGTGCGGCTCGATCTTGTCGTAGCGGCCCTTTGGCAGGCCCATTGTCTCCAGCGCGATGTTGGCGAGGACCTCGTTCGCGTTCATGTTCGTCGAGGTGCCGGCGCCTCCCTGGTACATGTCGACCGGGAACTGGTCGAGGTACTTGCCGTCCATGACAGCGAGGCACGCCTTCTCGATGGGCGCGAGCTTCGCTGCGGGCAGGGCCCCCACGTCGTGATTGGCCCGGGCGGCGGCGAGCTTCACCAGAGCGAGCGCGCGAACGAGTTCGGGGAAGTGCTTCAGGGTGATCCCGGAGATCTGGAAGTTCTCGAGTGCGCGGGCGGTCTGCACCCCGTAGTAGGCGTCGGCCGGGATCTGCTTCTCACCGAGCAGGTCCTTCTCCACCCGGAACTGAGATGCCTTGGCCTGCGCACGGGCAAGGCCGGGAAGGGCAAGAAGCGAGAGAGCGAGCGTGGACGCGAGGATACGGCGCATGACTGGACCTCCGTTCGTGTTCACTTCAAGAGAACTGATGACAGTCCAACCGCGGCGAGGGTCGCCGTGGCCGTCGCGACCAGGCCCGGAATCATGAAGCTGTGGTTGACAAGCCACTTCCCGATCCGGGTCGTCCCGGTCTGGTCGAACGACACCGCGGCTAGGGTGGTACCGTAGGTCGGCAGGAAGAAGTACCCGTTCACAGCCGGGTAGAGCCCGACGAGAAGCCAGGGGGAAAGGCCCAGGGCCACACCGACCGGCATGAGCGTCACCACTGTGGCCGCCTGGCTCATGAGGAGGATGGAGAGAACGAAGAGCCCCAGGGCGAAGACCCACGGGGCCTGCTGGATGAGACCGGAGATCCCGGCCACGAGAGCCGTCCGGTTCCCCTCGAAGAGGGACGATCCGAGCCAGGACACCCCGAGGATCGAGACGAAGGCGGTGACTCCGCCCTTCATGATGCTGCCCTTCACCGCCGCCTCCGCGCTCGCCTTGAAGAAGATCATGCAGAGCCCGGCCACAGCGAGCATGACGATCATGATGATTGCTGCGGTGTTGATCTCCTGGGGCTCTCCCTTGATGATCGGCTGAGGCTTCAATCCCGGGAAGATTCCCAGCACCACCACGAAGGCGATGGCGGCGAGGAAAAGCGCCGTCGACCCGCGCGCGCGCAGCAGCGCCTTCCCGGTGATCGCGGGCAGCGCCTCCGAGGGCTTCACCTTGCCGCTGGCGAGGCGCTCTTGGTAGCCGGGATCGGCCTCGAGCGGCTTCCCCCTCCAGGCGACCGAGATGGCGCCGAGGATCACGGCGAGCAGCGTGGACGGCATGACAACCATCGCGATCTGCGGGAGTCCAATCTTCGACCCGCCGAGCACCGCGAGCAGCGCCACCGTCGCCGCGGAAACGGGCGAAGCCACGAGCCCCTGCTGCGCGGCGATCACGCTGATCGACATTGGCCGCTCGGGCCGCACCCCGGCCTTGCGCGATACCTCGGCGATCACCGGGAGGAGCGCGTAGATAACGTGCTGCGTGCCGGACGCGGCGATGAGGACGTAGGTCACGAGCGGGGCGACGAAGGTGATGTACTGCGGCCGGCGCCGCATGACGCGCTCGGCGACCAGGACCAGGTAATCGAGCCCGCCTGCAGCCTGGACGCCGGCGAGTGCCGTGATGACGGCGATGATCATCCCGAGAACGACCGTCGGCGGGCTGCCGGGCGGCATCTGGAACGCGAAGACAAAGATGACGAGCCCGATCCCCGCCACTGCGCCGAGCGCGATCCCGCCGAGTCGGGCGCCGACGACGATGCACGCGATCAGGATGCCGAGTTCAATCCAGAGCATCGCCTGCTACCCTTTCTGGACGCGCTCCCGCGCCCTGACAGCGCACCCATCGTGGCGGCTTCCTTCCCGCCACTGATTCCAGCGCCGGCCGATGCGCCAACCCGCGCTATGTGGGCTTCCAGAAGTCGAGGCTCGAGAAGCTGAACTTGAGCGAGATCTGGAGACGGAAGTCGTTGCCGGTGGCACCGCCGTTGTCCTTCCGCTGGCCCCACAGGAACTCCGGGCCGGCCATGAAGTTCCGGAAGGGATGCACGAGCAGGTTCACGTTCGTGTACTGGCCCATCTTGAAGGCGCTCGACGGCTGCAGGCTAGTGGGGAAGATGATCGTGGTGCTGTAGCCGATGGAGCTCGTCAGGAGCGCGCTCCAGTAGACGTCCAGGTAGGCCGCGATCCCGAGCATGGGCACCGCTCTCCCCGTCGGGTCTACCGCGGTGCCACCTCCGGCCACGTCGGGGGTAGCGTCGTTCATGTAATTCTCCATCCCGGCACCGCCCACCACCGCGACGAGCAGGTTCAGCTTTTCCGGAAGGAGCTTCACTGTCGAGCTGGCGTTGAGGCCCCAGCCGAGAGTGCTGCCCTCCGGGACGGGGGGGTTGGGTGTACCGGGAATCGGCTCGTATCCGAGATACCGTAGGATGCCGGAGAGCTGCACATAGCCCCATCCTTGGGCGAATCGATATTGAGCCGTCAGATCCGGCAGCACGTTGTGGGGTTGATATTGCGCCACGTCCGAGTAGTTGGGGATGTCGGCGCCGGGCCGCTCGATGGCGATGGCGAAGGAGTGCTCTCCCCGAATTGGTGTGTAGCGGATCTGCACGTTCCGGAAGAACACCATGCCGCAGGGTCCCCAGTAGTCGATGATGTTGGGCCAGAAGTCGTCGTCCATGAAGAGGCTCGCCGTGAGTCCACCCAGGACCGGGCCCCATTCGCCGTAGGCCTGGCGCAGCCGGATGGTGTTCTGTCCACCGGCATCGGGCGTCCCGCTGCCCCGGCCGAAGAAGTCGAACTCGATCCGCGCCTTCAGGTCGTAGTCTCCAGCTGGCAGCGAGCTGCGGACTCCGAGGCGGCTCTGACGGGCGCTGAAGATCGCCTCGCCATTGCTGCCGTAGAGCCCGGGCTCGGTGGGGATCCGGGTGGGGCGCAGCGTCGCATTCCAGTCCGGCGGCATCCGGTCGAAGTCCTGAATGTAATCGACCTGGGCAAAGCCGTAGATCTCGAACGACGGCTTCCGTTCCGCCTCCTGGGCTTGGGCGGGGAATGAAGTTAGGGCGATAGAGGCGAGCACCGCCAACGTGACGGTCCAGTCCATAGGGCCCCCTCAGTACTCCTCGAAGATCTTCTGGACCGCCGCCACGTCCTTCGTCTTGGTCAGCGCCTGCTGCAGGAGCACCCGCGCCTTCTGCGGGTTCAACTCCAGCGCCGCCACGAAGCCGAGCTTGTCGTCGTCGAGCTCCACGTTGCGGGCCACCGTACCCGACCCCACCCGCGAGCTGCGGACGACGACGACGCCTTTTTTCGCTGCGGCCGCGAGCGCGTCGATCATCGGGGCAGTGGCGTTTCCGTCCCCGACCCCGGCGAGGACGATCCCCTGCGCACCAGCGGCGAGCGCCGCCTTCACCTGCTCCTTCCCCACGTTCGCGTAGGCGTACACGATGAAGACCTTCGGCAGCGCGTCCGGAACCGACCCCGCGAAGGCACTGCCGCTCGTGTGCTTCGGCACCGGCGGGGAGTAGAAGCGCGCCTTCCCGAAGTTCACGATCCCGGCAAGCCCCCGATTCGGCGAATGGAAGGTCTGCAGCGATGTCGTGTTGGTCTTTTCCGATTCACGCGCATAGTGGATGTCGTCGTTCAAAACGACAAGCACCCCACGCCCCCTCGCCTGCGGGTTCACCGCGACGGCGGTGGCGTTGTAGAGGTTCATCGGGCCGTCGGCGCTGATCGCCGTCGCCGGGCGCATCGACCCGACGAGCACGACCGGCTTGTCCCCCTTCACGACGAGGTTCAGGAAGTAGCCCGTCTCCTCCATCGTGTCCGTCCCGTGGGTGATCACAATGCCATCCACGTCCGGTTGCGCCTGCAACTCGTTCACCCGGCGCGCGAGCTTGATCCAGACCGCGTCGTTCATGTCCTGGCTGCCGATGCTCGCCACCTGCTCGCCCTTGACGGTGGCGATCTTCTCCATCCCGGGCACGGCCTGGATGAGCGACTCCACCGAGAAGCTCCCGGACTTGTAGCCGGCCTCCCCCGCCTTCGGCTGGGCGCCGGCGATCGTCCCGCCGGTCGCGAGGACCATCACGTTCGGCTTCGCAGGTGACGGAACCGGCTTCGCCGCCTGCGGGGCGCCGCGGGTTGCGGCCAAGGCCACAGCCAGAGCCAGGGAGATGCGGATCCAGCGATTTGTACTAGTCATTTCGGTCTCCTCGGAGCCGGTTGGCGCATCTCAGCGTTCCAAGTCGGGAAACAGTCCCGAGCGTTCACGTCCGACGCGCTGCGCCGGCGCGGACGGACGCGCCCAACCATGAGCGAACGATGGTCACCCGCCGCGGCTTCGGGTCTTGATCGTCGGCAACTCAACCCTCTTGGGCGCTGCGGCCCGGGGGGAGTCCCGCCAGGCGAGCGCCCGGAGTGGTAGCGCCGCACCGGGCAATCGCGCCGGTGGGGCCGCGAGCGGTGCAGGAATGAGCAACCGCCCCGGCGGTGCTACGGGCGGTGCCGGTGGAGCTGGGGTGAGCAATCGCGCCGGGGGTGGCGGTGGAGACCAGATCGGTAACCGAGGCATCCCGAGCGGTGGATCGAAGGGCTCCAGCGCATTCCATGGCGGCTCCGGCGGCTACAACGGCAACAGCGCCCGGGCGAGCAGCTCGCGGGGATCCTCGAGCATGGCCCGCTCCGGGTCCGGCTCGCGGGGCGGCAGGTGGACTTTGTCGTGGAAGGCGTGATGATCGGCGGCTTCGCGCTCGTCGCAGCGCCGGCCAACTAGCGCGTGACCGGCGTGAAAACCTTCATCGTGAGCCAAGACGGATTCGTCACGAAAAGCAGCCTCTGGATCATGCTGCCGTTCGCGGCCGCGATCATCTGAGCGACGATGATCGTCATCGCCACCTGGCCCATGCTCGCCTCCGTCCAGGTTCACCTCGATGGGCGTCCGGCACCGGCCGTTGCTGTGATGGTCGTCGCGCTCCTCGCGCTGATCGTACTTCCCGTATGGGTCGGGATCTCGGCCATCGCAGACAACGCAGATCGCGTCGCCGAAACGGAGGGGCTGCCGCCGCCGCCGGCTTGGGTGGAGAGCATACCGCTCGCCGGGGCCGCGACTGTCGGCTGCCTGGCGCGGCGCGGCCGGCGACCCCGACTCGCTCGCAGCGGGGCTCGCCCCCCATCTCGGCGACCCAACTCGATGGCTCGCTTCCAAGGCCGGCGGCCTCGGCACGGCGATCGTCCAGTTCATCCTCACGGTGGTCGTGTCAGGCGTCCTCTACTCTTCGGGCGAGAAGGCTGCAGTGGGGGTCCGCCGCTTCCTGCGCCGCCTCGCCGGAGAGCGAGGGGACAAGGCCGCACAGCTCGCCGCCAAGGCGGTGCGCGCCGTGGCCTTTGGCATCGTCGTCACTGCACTCGCCCAGACGGCGCTCTCGGGCATTGGACTAGGTGTCGCCCGAGTGCCACACGCGAGCCTGCTCACCGCGGTCGCCTTCGTCCTCTGCATCGCTCAGCTCGGCCCCCTCCTCGTCATGGCACCGGCGACGATTTGGCTCTACACGTCGGGGGCGGCCGGTCGCGGCACGGTGTTGTTCGTCTTCGCCCTGGTCGCAGCAACCCTCGACGCCTTCCTGCGGCCGGTCCTCATCAAGCGGGGGGCCGATCTGCCCTCCTTCTTATCCTCTCCGGCGTCATTGGCGGGCTAATCGGGTTCGGGATCCTCGGCATGTTCGTCGGCCCGGTGGTACTGGCCGTCACCCGGACATTGCTCGCGTCCTGGGTGGCCGACCTGGACCGCGCCCCGGTCGAGCCGTCGCCTCCCGAGCCTTGAGCCGTGCGCTTTCACCTTCGAACGCATCGCGATCGTGGTCGCCTGGCGCAAGACTTTCGTGCCGGTCGAGCTCTCTGCAGACGCGCGAAGCGCGGGTAGAGCAAGATAGGAACGGGCGAGGCGCCCCGGACGGGTTCGTCAAACGACGCAAGACTTATTGCAAAGAGGCCGAGCATGGCGAAGACAGGCAAGGTCGTTCCGCGAGAGAACAAGGAGAGACTCAAGCGAAAGGAGTATGAGGCGGAGCTGGCCAATCTCCACGTCGAGCTCGTGAAGCTCCAGGAATGGGTGAAGCACGCAGGCCTCAAGGTCTGCGTTGTGTTCGAGGGGCGCGACGGGGCCGGCAAGGGCGGTGTCATCAAGGCCATCACCGAGCGGGTCAGCTCGCGCGTGTTCCGGGTTGTCGCGCTGCCGGCCCCCACCGAACGTGAGACGACGCAGATGTACGCGCAGCGCTACGTTGTTCATTTCCCCGCGGGCGGCGAGGTCGTGCTCTTCGATCGCAGCTGGTACAACCGGGCCGGGGTCGAGCGGGTGATGGGCTTCTGCAGCGACGAGCAGGCAAGGGAATTCTTGCGGGCTGTTCCCCTCGTGGAACGGGCGATGGTCGACTCCGGCATCATCCTGCTCAAGTACTGGCTCGAGGTCAGCATGGAGGAGCAGACACGCCGGTTGCAGGGACGCATCGACGACGGACGGAAGATCTGGAAGCTGTCGCCGATGGACCTCCTTTCTTACAGCCGCTGGTACGACTACTCACGGGCGCGGGACGAGATGTTTTCGGCTACCGACACGTCCTTCGCGCCCTGGTATGTGGTTCGGTCCGACGACAAGCGGCGCGCGCGCCTCAATGTGATCCGCCACCTGCTTTCCCGTGTGCCGTTCAAGGACGTGACGCGCAAGGCCGGGCGGCCGAAGTTGCCAGAGCGGCAGAAGCGCCGCGGCTACGTCGAGCCCGATTACCCGTTCAAGTTCGTCCGGGAACGCTATTGAGCGATCCGGCCCGCTCACCGAGCGACCTGGCGCAGTCCTACGTGGCCGTGAAGGAAGACGGCGCGCCTCCACCTCTCGGGCTCGTGACCTACGCGTTCCGCGATGCGTGGGAGCGCGAGCTCGAGGGAGACCTGCCGCTCCGAGCAGACGCTGTACGTCTGGCGGAAACGGTTCGGGACGATGAGCCCCCAGGATACGAAGCGCCTCAAGCAGCTCGAGGCGTAGAATGGGCGGCTCAAGAAGCTACTGGCCGAGCGGGATCTCGAGGTCGAAGTCTTGAAGGAGATCTCCGCAAAAAAATGGTGAGCGCGCCCGCGCGGCGTCGGCAGGTGGAGTTCGCCAGGCGGCGGGGACTGTCCTGCCGCCAGGCCTGCCGGCTCCTGTGCGTTGCGCGCTCATCGCTGGCCTACGAATCGATTGAGGAAAGGGCCGACGCTCCCGTGCGGGTCGACGACAACGCCTCCCTCCGAGGCTGGCCCACAAACGAATTAGCTAACCCGCTTGGGGCGCTGACTTGAATCAATACGGTTGGCTACTGGTGAAGATATTCTGCGGGCGAATCCAAGCACTGGAGGTCAAGCATGAAGACGTTCGCCCGGATCGTGTCCATTGCGCTCATCGTTCTCGGCGTCGCGAACGCAGACGACGCTTGCCGCACTGACGTGGAAAAGCTGTGCGCTGGGATCCCGCAAGGAGGCGGACGGATCCTGAGCTGCCTCAAGGCGAACGAGGCCAAGGTCTCGCCAGCATGCAAGCAGGAGGTCTCGGCCTTTGTGAAGAAGGTCAGAGAGTTCGGCGCCCCCTGTCAGGCCGATGTGAACCAGTTCTGCGGGGACGTGACGATGGGTGGCGGGGCCATCCTGAAGTGCCTGGCGTCGAACAGCGCCAAGATCTCCCCAGGGTGCCAAACGGTCGTTAAGCGCGTGGAAGAGAAGAGCGGCGAGTTCAGGAAGGCGTGCGCAGATGATGCCCTCAGGTTCTGCCAGGGCATCCCGAAAGGTCACGGGCGGATTCTGGCCTGTTTGAAGTCGAAGAACGCGGAGCTGACGCCAACCTGTCAGGCCATGATGCAGTCCTTGGCCGCCCTGATGGCCGCCCCAACCGCGACGCCCGCGACAACGGCGAGCGCACCGCTGGCTACGCCGGCCACAAGCGCTTTAGCGAAGTGACGGAAGGCACGCGCGTCGGCGGACCCGGACAACCGGGTCCGCCGACGGCCCCCAGGCCAGCAGGCTCCGGATTCATGCCGGCTCGCTTACATATGACTGTGGACTGCGCTACCTGATCCCGAGTACGCGACCCGAGCCGGCGCCAACAGCGCCCAGTTCCTGCTCCCGAGGTCCGGCGACGACCTGCGCGCGTACGTCCAGACCTGCATCGCCGAGGGTGCCCCCCTCTCAACGCACTCGGGCTCTACGCCCAGTACCATATCGCTGCGCTCGCTCTGGCCCAGCGCCTCGCCTCGGGGGCTATTCCCTCGGCCGAGCGCGCCTCGGCCGCGCGGGACGTCCTCGCCCTGGAGGGGTACTCCCTCCACTGGCTGGAGGACATCTACTCCTCGGGCACGATGTGGGTACCTGGGGAAGCGACGCTTGGCGCAAGGGAACGCACGACGCGCACCCTTCTGCATCGGAGGGAACTCGATGGCGGTCTGGGCGACCTTTGCCACTTCCTTCTGCACGAACTGGAACCGCCAAAACTCGAATGCGAACCAGTTGTAGTAGGCAAGTGACCCGCTGCCGGCCGAGGGGAGCCCCGTCCTCTCGAACGGATCGAGCCGGATGTTGGTGAGGATTGGCCAATCCAGCTTGACCGTTCCACCTAACCAGCCTTGCGGCTGATCCGTGAAACGGTACTTGAAGTCGTCAATGCGCACCGCGCTCAGCGTGCCCTCGGTGAAGGAGAAGAGCTCGTGGCGGTTCGACCGGCCCTTGCCTGTAATCAGGTCTATCTGGTTGTAGCCGTCGAGGTGCACCTTGTAGGTGCGGTCGCCTAATGCCTTTCCCTTCTTCAGCTCGTCAGCGATGTTGGGGTCGCCAGCCGCCGCGACAAACGTGGCGAACCAGTCCATCCCGGACACGATGCCGTCCTCGACCTTGTCCACCCGCCTTGGAGGCGAGCCAACCCACTGCGTCCTTTTTCGGTCAGCTTCTCGCCGACGAGCGGCACGCAGTCCAGCCATCCTGACGGTGGCGGGATTCCCCCAGAGGCGAGGGAGTGCGCGAACTGGGCGAAGCTGAAACTGGCACTTTCCGGGTCCTCACGGATTCGAGTGGGTTGAAATCGCTGGCCGCACTGGCCGCGCCGCGCAAGGTTTTTCGGCCCGAAGGCGAATAACGCGGGCGTACGGATCTTCGAAGACGCCACGGAGCCTCGTCTCGGCGACCAACGAGGACAGGGAGCGAATCGAGGCGGTGACCTTCACCGGCACAGCCTGCCCAGAAAGCTGCACCACTTCCAAGCTCTTCCCGAACGCTGGATCTGCCCGTCAGGAGCGGGTTTCCTGCTTCACCGACCCCTTCCAGGACCCATTAGATCCCGTGAAGCCCCCACTTTCCAAAGACGCTGCTGGGGCGTCATCCCGAACGTCGGGAGGTCTCCAGTGCAGAACGACTGTCTCGCCGGTCACGGCGTGAGAACGCTCCAGAGGGCCAGAAGACCGGCCACGGCCAGCAGCATGGCCAGCGTGATGCTCAGGGGCCACCTCGCGAGGGAGGCGCCCTCGCCTCGGCGTAGCCTGCGCAGGGCGACCCAGTGAGCGATCCCCGCCAAGATAGTAGCTGCCACGCTCAGCACGATGAGTGTGGCGCCGAACCGTATGGCGCTCTGATGGAGCTGGATGGCCTCCGGCGTTGGGGATCGCTCCCGCATCGTCCTGAAGAAGCCGACCGTACCAAAGCCGAAAGTGGCCATCGTCAGCGTGGTTCTGACCCAGGCCAACGTAGTGCGGTCGAGGGCGAGCTGCGTCCGGAACTTCGCGAGTCCCGTCCGATCGCGGGCCAGGTCATTGTTGGAAGGTCCTGCCGTCTTTGGGTCCATGGATGGATGAGGCTCTCTTTCCGGGGGGGCGCTTCAGGCAAAGCCAATTCTGGCATGAGCTAGCCCACGTCCGCCGGGGCCCCTCACTCGCGGGGGCCGCCGCCTCGGCGCAGCTCGCGAGGAGCCGATTCGCACGGACAGATGTGGCAACACCTGGGGCGAAGCCTTCAGTGGGAATACGGGAGCGGACGGAGCGCGATGGGGAGAGTGGAGCCGACGTACGCGATCGCGTGGCACGAGAGTTTTCCCTGACCACAGACCTCACTTGGGTGCGATCGTTTGGCCAAGGTGGAAGAGAAGGAAGACCTGGACAGGTACCTCGACTGCCACTTGACAAGGATTCGGTCCTTGTTAGGGTAAGGATATGGCCAAGGTCACAAGCAAGCTTCAGGTCACGATGCCCAAGGCCCTAGCCGAGCGCTACCACATCGAGCCTGGCGACGAGATTAAATGGGAGGCGGCCGGGGACGTAATCCGCGTCGTGCCTCCCCGCGCGAAGCCAGCGGGGGACCTGGCTACTCGCCTCAAGATTTTCGACCAGGCCACCGCGCGGCAGCGAATACGCGAGCATGCCAAGCCACTTACTGTGGCCACCGACCGCGGCTGGACGCGCGAGGAACTGTACGACCGTGGCCGCCCTCGTTGACACGAACGTACTCGTTTACCGCGTCGACCCGCGCTTTCCCCAAAAGCAGCACCGCGCCGACGAGTTGCTGCGCAGCGGGATCGCGGAAGACAGGGTGCGGGTACCCCATCAGGCCGTCATCGAGTTCGTGGCAGCAACCACCCGACCGATGCCCGGGGGGGCGTCGCTTCTCTCTCCTGAGGACGCACGACGCGAGGCCGAGGAGATGTTGAGCCAGTTCGAGGTGCTCTATCCCAACGAAGCGCTCGTGCGGACGGCGCTGCGCGGAGCCGCCGCGTACCGGCTGGCCTGGTTCGACGCGCACCTGTGGGCCTACGCCGAGCACTACGGCCTCGACGAGATGCTTTCCGAGGATTTCCAGCACGACAGGATGTACGGGACGGTCCGTGCCGTGAATCCCTTCCTCTGAGCGGGATAAAAGGTCGCCGATCCGCCGCCGGTTCTAGCTGTCTCCCGTATGTCTGTCCCGACATCCCGCCTCACGTCCGCCGCCAGGTGGCCATACCGAGAGTCACGGCCAGAGCGGTGCCTGCTCACCGAAGACGCTGTTGTCTTTGCGCGCGCTAGCTTCCACATCGCTAACACAGCCGCCGAGATGCGGCGCACCATCGTCACCTTCGCCAGGTTGGGCTTGAGCCCTCGCTCGAGCAGGCGCTGATACTCCGCGCGGAGCGGATGACCTGTCATTCTCGTTGCCAGCAGGTGCGCGGCACCCTTGAAGACCTCCTTCAGCGTGCCACAGCGGTCCTCGACATAGAAAGGAACTGGTGGCCGCCGGGTCATCGGCAGGAAACTCGCCAGTGCATGCGAGGTGTGCCGACCAAATTACGGCCAAGCCCGGTTGGACCCCGGGCAGGCTAAGGTCGGGCGGTGGGCGGCATGTCACCCGCTGGCCGTGGTGGGTAAGGGACTCTTCTCAAGGTTTCGTCCGGAGCGGTCATGCAGCGTTCGCCGTTAGAGTGCGATCCGACGAGCGCCAGCGTCGTGACCGCGGCGCCGCGCGCGCCGCGTCCTAAGGACGGCAGGTTCCCCGTCGACTCGTCGTCCAAAAACGGCCCCATCCCAATGTAGTGGTGAACCCGATAGCGGGGATTGAAGAAATACTGCGCGAGCAGCAGGGTCCACGAGCGAATCCCAAAGAGGTGCTCGTAGTGCTCGCGCGCCACGCTGCGCAGCCGTGGCAGGTGCCTCCAGGGCACTGCTGGGAAGTCATGGTGCTCAACATGCAACCCCACATTGAAGGAGAGCCAGTTCAGGATGCCGTAATACGAATTAGTAGGTTGCCCGACCCGCACAGGGAGGTGTTCCGAGAGGCGGCGCGCGCCCAGTGGATGCGGGCCAAACGCGGCAAGAGCTGACACGACCAGGTAGACGAGCGCTCGGGGGCCCGCGTACAAAGTCAGAGGAACCATGGCTGCAATCTGCGTCGCCAAGTTCAGGATCAACCAACCGTCCCGGGGCACGCGCGCTGCTGGTCGCCCTCGGAAAAGGAACCGCCCGAAGGTAAAGCTCAGCATTTTCAGGACCGCCGAGGAGCCAACGAAGCGCGCCTCTGCACGAGTCGGCGCCTGCGTGTCGAGGCCGCCTGCGTCGCCCAAATACCGGTGATGCAGGAGGTGTTCGAATCGGAAACCGATGGCGGCGGGTGCCACCAGCGGCACGTTAGCGACAGCGGCCCATAGCTTGTTCACCCAAGTCCGACGAGAGATGAGGTTGTGAGCGGCTTCGTGTATCAGCACGCCGAGTCCGTGGCTTAGGAGCGCGCCGACGAAGTACGCGGCCAACAACACCTCGGTCCAGCGGGCAGCTCGCAACTCAACCGCCAGCACCATCTGAATGGTGCCGACGACTAGGATCGCCGCCCCCGACCACGCGTCCGGTCGCATGAGTGCGCGAACCTCGGGGTGGCAATGGAGAATGCATCGATGTCGCTCGAGGTGCCAGGCAACAGCGGTGGTGGCCATGAACCCCTCCTCGAAAAAGTGGGGCGAGACCTCTCGGAGCCACTTTCGAGCGTGGCTGGTCCCCGGTTGGCATCATTCACGCCGCACCCGCGCGCACGTCGACAAGGGGCCACACCGGGCGCTTCGCGTGGCGACCGGTGCGGGTCGAACATACTCCCGGACACGAGACAATCAACGCACCGACGGGTCGCAGCTTGCGTGCTCACGAAGAGAAGACTTCGAGACGGCCGCGCTAGGTCGAGTTCTAGACCGGGATCCCCGCTGCTGCCCTCCCTCAGCGAGCCGTCTTCGCGAACTCCCCCACAGGCAGCCAAGTTTGGTCACCCCATCGACCCCGACCAGCGAAGTTGCGCGAGAGGAACCAAGGGTTCCTCGGCTCAAAGCACTGCAACGCAACCTGTCATCGTCCGCTTCCTAAAGGGGCAGCTCACCGCATGGCCGCTGAAGCAGGGCGCCTAGCTCAGCCGAAGGCCTCCCGAAGGGCACTACCTAATTGGGGCGTGCGACCGGGCGAGGGCCGTTGCGAACGGTCTGAGCCTGCCCGGGGCAAGCCCAGGGCGAGCTCGGTTCCAGACATGCGCGGCTACCGGCGCCTTGATGCGCTTGCCGAAGGAGCGAGCCAGCACCAGACGCTTTCTCGCCGGTCGAGAAGCCGAGCACCTGCAGACCTCCAGCGTGCGGAGGCCATTGGCGCGCAGAAGCGGCTCGTCCTCCGCCATGAGTGCCGTGCAGCGGTCGAGGGAAGCCGCCTCGCGAAGGTGAGGCGTCGGGAAGGCGGCCGGCCTCCGCTCTTTGCCCGAGACGGAACGACGCGAAAGCGGCTTGCCGGTATCCTCGACTTCCAGCACGAAACGGGCGCCGGCCGGGCGACCGGGCCACTTCGGCCGAGCAGGAGCTACCATTACGGGTAGTCATCGCCATGTAGGGCTTGGACCGACGCGTTCTCTTCCTTGGATTGGGGCGCGAGTTCCTCGCTGAGGGGAAAGCCTCTCGAGCGAGCCCGCCGGGCTCGGACAGGGGGCGCCAAAGCTAGCGCTTGTGCTTCAGTCGGGCGATCGGAACACTGCGCGTGTCGCTTGACTGGCGTGTGAGGATGACGCGGAGCAGTCGCCTACACCGAGCTATCAAGTGGACGCCTCCGGCATAGCTGGAGCAAATGTAACCTTGCAAGATACTCTGTCCGTAGAAGACCTCTCTGCTCGTCAAACTCGCGGTGAGCTATCCTTCGAACATTACCGGGGCGATAGAAGCCGGCCGGAGAAGGCACCAAGGAGGAGCAAATGAACAGAGACGCGTTGCGATATCTGGCGGCGCTTGTCGGTCTCCTGCCGTGTCCCGTTATGGCGGCACATGACTTCCTGCAGGCCGATGTTCCTCGGATTGTGAGGGTCCAGGTCGACGACGTTCTTCCGAACGTACTAGACATCGAGGGCGTCAACTTCGGCGTCGCGAAGAGCCCGCTCGTCCTGCTAGGGCAGGCAGGGACTTCACACGCCCTTACAGTGCTCGGGTACACCCCAGGGGCCGTGTCGGTCGCGCTGCCGGGAGCATCCTTCCCGCCAGGCTCGTATCCGCTCTGGATGAAGACATTTAACCGCCATGGCGACGATGGGTACTGGGTTTCTCTCGATGTGACTTTGGGAGCGACGGGCCCAAAGGGCGCCACGGGATCCGCCGGACCACAGGGTCCCAGCGGTCCGCAGGGACCTTCGGGCTACAGCGCGAGCGTTTCCGGCCCCGATCCCGTTACCGGCTGCTACAAACTCACCATTGTCGATCAAGCGGGCGTGCAGGTGCCGGGCAGTGGGGCCGCCACGGTGTGCAATGGCGCAACCGGCCAACAGGGACCTCCGGGCCCCCAGGGCGCACCAGGTGCCTCAGGGGCAGTG
>Ga0335076_10002450_pt1 | contig 18442 bp, 14 predicted proteins | sample Lox_Sample_25_FD_206717 | JGI IMG/M metagenome (GOLD analysis project Ga0335076, IMG submission 206717) | Soil microbial communities from Loxahatchee National Wildlife Refuge, Florida, United States - Lox_Sample_2.5 | ecosystem: Environmental > Terrestrial > Soil > Wetlands | place: USA... | reverse complement strand
AGCGGCCGGACGCGTGGCTGGCGTGGACCGATGCGCCGGTGACCGCCATCGTGGGTGCCCGGTTCACCCTGGACCGCGGCGGGCGCGCCGGCGGCCCGGTCCGTGGCGCGCTGGCAGGCACCGTGCTGGCGGTCCTGGCGGTGACCGCCGCCTTCACCTTCGGCGCTAGCCTGCTCCAGCTGGTGCACTCTCCTGGCCGCTACGGGCAGCGCTGGGAAGCCGCGATCGACCTGCAGTTCTCAGGCATCACGCCAGCCCAGGCGGACCGGCTGATCGGCCGCGACCCGGTCGTTTCCGGCTGGTCACTCGGCGATCACGGGACCGTCAGCATCCACGGCATCGTGGTGCCCGCGATCGGGCTAACCGCGGCCCGGGGACCGTTGCTCTCCCCGACGCTGCTCCGGGGAAGCCCACCGCGCACCGGCCACGAGATCGACCTCGGCACCTCCACCCTCCGGCAGCTCGGCCTGCACCTAGGGCAGACCGTCACGGTGACTATCGGCGGGCGGCCGTTTCCCGACCGCATCGTGGGCCAAGCGGTGTTCCCCAACTTCGGCCAGGGCGGCTTCACCCCAACCGACCTCGGCGATGGCGCGGAGACGACGGCCGCCGTATTGCGGCCGCAAGCGGGGGCCCTCGGCGCTGGGCCGGGTTTCCAGATCGTGCTCGTGCGCTTCCGGCCAGGCCAGAGCCGGGCAGCGGACCTGACCGGGTTCCGGCGGGCTATGGCCGGCTTCTGCCGGAACGTCCAGCAGAGCACCTGCGTGGTCACCGACCAGCGCCCGAACGGCGTCGCCGACTATGCGCGGATCGACGGCATCCCGCAGGTGCTCGCCCTGCTGATCGCCGCGCTCGGAGTAGCCGTGCTCGGGCAGGCCATGGTGGTGTCCGGGTGGCGTCGGCAGCGCGACTTCGCGACGCTGAAGGCGCTCGGGCTGGTGCCGCGGCAGATCCAGGCGATCGTTGCCTGGCAGGCGACCACCATGACCGGGCTCGCCCTGCTGGCCGGCCTGCCGCTCGGGGTGGCGACCGGGCGCTGGGCCTGGGCGCTGTTCAGCGGCGGACTCGGCGTGCCGCCCGGCGCCCTGATCCCCGTGCCGTTCGTGCTGCTCATCGTCCCGGCGGCCATCCTGCTGGCGAACGCGGTCGCCTTCTGGCCGGCCCGCACGGCCGCCAGGCTGAGACCCGCGCAGGTACTCCGGGCGGAGTGAGCGAGCCGCCGGGCCCCCCGCTCCGTAGCTGCTCCCACGAACCGCTGCCCTGGTGCTAGGCACACCGGCAACTCGCCAGGCAGCACCCTGGCCCGGCACGGCCGCGGGGACGAGGCTGGCAGCAACAGGATCCCCCAGGAAAGGGGGCGGAGACCATGTCTGCACTGGCAGCACGGGGCATCTGCAAATCGTTCGGCCGGCGGCAGGTGCTGAACGGTCTCGACCTGGACGTCGCTTCGGGGGAGCTGGTCGCGGTGGTCGGCGAGAACGGAACCGGGAAGACCACGCTGCTCCGGATCCTGGCGGGCGACCTTCGCCCGGACGCGGGCAGCGCCGTGGTCGGTGGCAGGCCGGGCTACTGCCCGCAGACGGTCGTCCTCGATGAGGCGCTCACCGTGGACCAGAACGTGCGCTACTTCCAGGCCGCTTACGGGATCGCCAGCACCGGCCGGGCCGACGAGCTGATCGAGCGGCTGGGCTTCGCCGCCTGCCGCGGCCAGCGGGCCGGCACCCTGTCCGGCGGGACCAAGCAGAAGCTCAGCCTGACCCTGGCCCTCATGCACGACCCGCCGGTCCTGCTGCTCGACGAGCCCTACCAGGGTTTCGACTGGCAGACCTACCTGGCCTTCTGGGACCTGACCGGCGAGCTCAGGGAGAAGGGGACCGCGACCGTGGTCATCAGCCACCTGGTCTTCGAGCACGACCGTTTCGACCGCATCTGCCACCTCACCGGCGGGCGGATCGAGGAGGAGGCGAGCAGCCATGCGACGGCAGTTTGAGACCGCGATCCGGCTCACCCTGGCCGCACAGGTCCGGAACCGGTTCGCCTGGATCCTGCTGGTGGCCTTTGTCCCGGTCTGGTACCTCTTGGCCGGCTCAATGACCGGGCACACCGGTGCGGTGTTCAAGCTGCGCGCCACGGGCGCCACGCTGACGGTGGACGGCCACAACCTGATCCTGGTCACCGCCGGGCTGAGCGCGATCACCCTCATCACGGGGTTCGTGGTGTTCGCCGCCGTCCGCCGGTCGCTGCCCTTCGACCGGCGCCTGGTGCTGTCCGGCTACCGGCCGGCGGCGCTGATCGCCGCCAAGACCAATGCGGCGCTGGTTCAGGCCGTGGCCATCGGGGCCTACGCCGCGGTCGTCCTCCTGTTCTACTGGCGGCCCCCTGGCCTGTGGACGGTCGCGCTCGCGTTCATGCTGGGCGCGGCCACCTACGCCGCGTTCGGCCTGCTCATAGGGGTGCTGGTGCGGGGAGACCTGGAAGGCTTCTTCCTCATCATCATGATCTCGCTGCTGGACACGTTCTTCCAGAACCCGGTGGACAACCCACTGGCGAACAAGCCCGTCCTGGAGTTTTTCCCGTCGTACGCGCCCACCCAGTTCGCCGCGGCGGGAGCCTTCCACCACCAGGTGCTGCCCGGCATGATCGCCCTGTCGCTGGCCTGGACGGCCGCCCTGGCCCTGCTCGGCCTGGTCGTACTGCGCCTGCGGATGCCACGGCCGGCCCGCGTCACGGGCCCGGAGCGGCCCAGGCGAGAGGCGCCGGTCCCGGGCCTGCCCACACCGTCCACCGGTAACCACCATCAGACGCTCACGGCGGCCGTCGCGCAGGCAAGCGGAGGTTCCGGTCGCAACCCGGGTGAAAGCGGTTTGCCAGCAGACCAGCGCGTGGTCCCGCCTCCCGCCGCCAGGGCCGGCTAAGCCGGCCGCAGCGTGTGATGGTCCGGGCCGGGAAGGCCGAGGGGCCGCTTCCCAGCCCGACGCAGCGCGGTGGGGGATGCCGCCCGGGGTGCCGGACGTCGGCCAGGTTCCTGTTGTGGTGGATACCAGCCGTGGTGATAGAAGGCTTCCTGAGCGCGCTGGGCATCGGCGGCGCCGACCTGGTCATCGAGTATGTGGCCGAGCTGGGAGCCCGGCCGGTGCCGACCATCCTTACCATCAGCGCCCGCAAGCGGCTCCGGGAGGCCCCTGATTGATGGCCGCCCCGCGTTGATCCCAGCCGCGGATCCCCTCTACTCGCTGTGCAAGATCAGCGCCGGCCGGATCCGGGCGGCCGTCCAGCCGGGGAAGGCCGCGAGCAGGATGGCCATGATCAGCGTCACCGGGATGACGAGCAGCACCAGCAACACCGGAACGTCGGCCTGGCTCCCGACCCCGGCCGAGCCGGCGAACAGGAGCCACGCCCAGCGGCCCGCCAGCAGGCCCAGCGGCAGCCCGATCAGCAGCGCCGCCGCGGCCAGCGCGGCGGCCTGCCACGACACCACCCGCAGCAGCTGCGACCGGAGCAGGCCCAGGGTCTTGAGCATCGCGAGGTCGCGCCGCCGCCGCCGCACCCCGGTGACCAGCACGTGGGCGAGCGTCCCCACCGCGAGCAGCGCGAGGACGGCGCCGAGGGCGAGCGGGGTGTCCCGGACCCCGGTGTAGTTCTGGATGTCGCCGGGCCGCTGGTCGGTGGTCACCAGGCACAGGCCCGGAGGGCACCCGGCGCGGGTAGCGGCCCGGCTCACCTGGGCGGCGGCCGCCCGCAGGTCGGTGCCGGGCCGGTACCGCAGCAGGAAGAAGTTGTAGCAGGTCGCGCCGCTGGCACAGCTCGGGGGGTTGCGCTGGGAGAGCACCGGGGCCGCCACCGCCGCTCCGGTCCCCAGGTCGGTGGCGCTGCCGCCCCCCACGCCGAACGAGGCGAAGATCGCCGAGCCCACGATGCGCATCGGATACGTACGGCCATTGGCGTCCACCTTGACCAGCTGCCCGAGGTGCAGGCCCAGCGTGCGCAGGGTGCGTGGGCCGAGGGCGATCTCACGCGGCCCGGCCGGGGCCCGGCCCGCGAGCAGGGTGAGGAATCCCTTCCCGTGCAGCTGGTCGAGGCCGATCGCGGGCACTACGCTGCCGCTGCCGCCGCCCGGGAGCGCGACGCTGACCTGCCCGTAGTTGCCGCCCGCATACTCGGTCAGGCCCTTGACCTGCGCCAGTACCTTCTTTCCCATGGCCCCTGTGACGGAACCGACCTGAAGGTCCAGCTGCTGGGGCCAGTTCTGCCCGTAGAGATGCGGCGTGCCGACCAGCGCGAGGAAGCTGGCACCGAAGACGGTCGCCGCCACCACCGCGGCCACCGCCACCGTCGTCCCCACCAAAGCGCTGCGGACCGGCACCGCGGTGCGTCCATGGCCGGCCTCGAACGCCATCCGCACCCCCAGGTTGCCTGGCACCGAGCCGGCCAGCCCGAGCACCGGGCCCAGCCGGGACGGGTGTGCGGGTGCGGTCGGCTCGGCCAGCCCGAGCGTGCCTTGCGCCCGGCCCGCGGCCCGCAGCGCAGCGGGCAGCACCACCAGCAGCGGCGCGACGGCGATGAGGGCGAAACCGGCGCCGAGGATGGCCAGGTTGACCTCCACGCCGGGGCTGGGCTCGGCGGCCCGGGCCGGGCCGATAGGCATTAGCGGGGACGCCGCGACGGCGATCCCCACCGCGAACACGGCGCCCGTGGCAGTCACGACGGCCACCCTGGCCAGCGACAGCGCGGCCAGCCGGGACCTGGGCATGCCGAGGGCACGCAAGACCGGGAATTCCGCCGAGTCGAGGACGAGCTGGCGGCTCAGCAGCTGCCCGATGATGGCCAGCGCGATCAGGCCGGCGAGCGCGGCGAAGACGGCCAGCGCGGCCGCTTCCGGGCGTATCGCCCGCTGCGCGGCCGCGTACTCGGTGGCCAGATGGACGACCGGGGTGTTCCCCACCCGGTACCGCACGGCGAGGGCCGCCGCCTGGCGGGTGAACGCGGCGGCGTCGGCGTGCGGCCGGAGCACTACGTAGAGGGCGCCGCCAGCGGGATTGAACGACATCGCCTGCCGGGTCCGGGCGAAGGCCGGGCTCAGCAGCAGCCGCGGGTACCCGAGCTCCTTGGAGGCGGCCACGATCTGGTCGTCGAAGACCACGATCGCCGACACCCGCAGCGCCAGCCGCGCCGCGTGCTTGACGTCGGGGCTGGCGCCCCGCTGCGGGAACGCGATCAGGCGCAGCGTGCCGCCGGGACGCAGGTGCTCCCGGTCCGCCACCTGCTGGTCGATCATGACCGCGTGCGGGTCGGCCGGGTCGAAGAGACGGCCGGCCACCACCTTGACCCGGTCGATCGAGACACCCTCGCTGCCCGTGGGGCTGCCCTCGGCGCTCAGGTCTGAGAACGGCGACGCGCCCGGGCCCGGGAAGGACATCTGCAGGAAGGCCGCGGACGCCGACGACGACACCTGCGGAAGGCGGCCCACCGCGCGGAAATAGCCGCGGAACCCGGACAGTGTCGGCAGCACGGCCAGCTGCGCGGCGTGGCTGGCGCGCAGGAAGCGGGGGTAGGCGGTGTCGGTGCGCCGGGCACCGGCCGCGGCGGTCAGCGCGATGCCGCCGATCACGCCGAGGAGCACGGCCAGGGCGAGCCACGCCCGCCACTGGTGGCGCAGCTCGGCCTGCAGGCGCAGCCACACAGCTCCCATCGGTCCCTCCCGGCTCATTCGCTTTTCAATACCCGGGCGGGCCGGGAGCGGGCGGCGGACTCCCCCAGCGGGACCGCGGCGGCCAGCGCGAGCACGGTCGCGACGGCCGCCAGGGCCGCGAGGGTGAGCAGTGGGACATCGATGACCGGCACGATGCCAAGCTGGCGGGTGAAGACCAGCCAGGCCAGCCGCCCGCAGATGATACCGGCCGGGATGCCGATGAGCAGGGCCACCACGGCGAGGGTGGCCGCCTGCCAGGCGACCGTGGCCCGCACCTGGCGGCGGGTGAAGCCGATGGTGGCCAGGATGGCCAGATCGCGGCCGCGCCGGCGGACCGAGGTGCTGAGCAGGTGGCCGATAGTCAGCAGCGCGAGCAGACCGAGCGAGCCTCCCAGCAGCAGCGGAAAATCCTGCACCCGGCCGAAGTCCACCAGGTCGGTGGGGGTGGCGGGCCCCAGCACGGCGTAAGGGCCCAGCCGGTCGAGCCGGGCGGTGAGCGCCCCGATACGGGCCTGCTGACTGGCGCCAGGGCGGAACCGGACCAGCAGCGTGCCGGCCGGTGGCAGGCGCAGGCCCGGCGGCAGGAGCCGGCGCAGCCCTCCCGGCGTCATCGCGACTCCGTGCCCGAGCCCCAGCGCGTTGGTCACGGCCGGGAAGACGGCCACCCCCACGACCGAGAACCGCGCGGGACGTCCGCCTGCCAGTGAGAGGCGCACGCTGCCCCCCAGGTGCGATCGGGCCATCGCCAGCGTCCGGGCGCCCAGCGCGACCTCGACTGGGGCGGCCGGCAGGCGCCCCGCGAGCAGCACCGGCCGCAGCGAGCCACCGGGTCCCGGGCTGGCCGCCAGGGCATCCTGTTCCACGCCGCCGACCTCCACCGGGGCACCCATGTCGGCGGTGGCCCACACCTTCACCTGGGGGTCGTGCTCGACCGACGCGATGGCTGGCTGCACGCCGTTGAAGGCGGACTCCACGTTCTGCACGGACGCGTCCCACCTCACCCCGTACAGCGGCGGTGTGGCCAGCAGGTGGGCCAGGCTCGCGGAGAACACCAGGGCACCAGTCAGTGCGGCGACCCCGACGACGGCTGCGGCGATCGTGCTCGCGACCGGCAGCGCGGTCCGGCCCGCGCCACGCTGCAACGCCAGCCGGACGCCCATCCCGGCGGGAACCGGCCGCCCGGCCGCGAGCCGGGTCAGCGGACCGGGCCGCTCCCGTTGCGGCACGGTGCCGCCCGTCCCGGGAGCGCGAGCAGACGCACTGGCTGCGGCGCGCCAGGCAGGCCAGGCCGCGCAGGCCAGCGTGACGAGCACGGTGCCGCCCAGCCCGAGCGCGAGCGCGGGCCAGTCCGCGGCGAAGCCCGGGTGCGGTTCGGCGATCCTGGCCAGCCCAACCGGGAACAGCGGGGACAGCGTCAGGGCCAAGGCGACGGCGGCGAGCCCGCCGGCCACGCCGATGACCGCCGCCCGGCCGAGGCCTGCCGCGAGCAGCTGGCCGCGGCTGGCGCCCAGCCCCCGCAGGCTCGGGTGGTCGGCCGACTCCAGAAAGCTCAGCCGGGCCAGCAGCTGCCCAAGCAGCAGCACGCCGATGACCCCCAGCAGCGCGCAGAGCAGCCAAAGCGCAACCGCCTGCAGGTGGATGGAATGCTCCGACCGGGCCCACTGGATGCTGTCGGCGCTGAGGTAGCCGACCTTGCCGTGGGCCAGCCGGGCAACCTCGTGCTGGACGGTGGGAACGTCGGCGCCGCCGTGCCGCAGCCATAGCGACACGTCGGCGAAGCCCTGCAGCCCGGACCGGTGGGCGCGGAAAAAGGCCGGGCTGGCCGTCACGATGTTGGTGCCGGTCCCCGGCCCGTTCGGGAAGTCGTAAGGGGTGGCGTCGACGCCGACGATGCGGAACCGGAATGGGACCGGTGTGCTGGCGGGGGAGAGCAGGACGAGCCGGAGCATGTCCCCCACCGCCAGGTGTGCGGACTGCGCCAGCGTGAACGAGATGTCAACCTGATTCGCGCGGCCGGGGTCCGGCGGCCGGCCGGCCAGCAGCTTGTCCCGCATGGGCGTGGTGCCGCTCTCGGTGGCGTCCAACTCGTCGGCCGCCGGGTTCAGCACCGTCCACCCGGCCGTGCTGGCCATGGCGCGAACCTGCGGCAGCCTCGCCAGCGCCGCGGTTTGGACCCGCCCGATCAGCGCCCCGGTCACCCAGTACGTCTCCGCGTCCGGTGCGTTGCTCCAGGCGAGCAGGCGCGGGAAGGCGCCGTCGGTCCGCCGCGCGCCCGCGGCCGTGGCCGTGACCAGGCCGCCGAACAAGCCCACCAGCAGCGCCAGCGCCAGCCAGGAACGCCAGCGCCGGCGGAACCCGGCCCGCAGCAGCATCCCGGCGGCGGTCATCGGCGGCCCTCCAGGGTACGCATCCTGGCCACCGTCACCGCCGGCTCCCTCATTCGTTGCGCAGGACGGCGGCGGGCCGTACCCGGGCCGCGGCCCGCCCCGGGACGGCCGCGCTGAGCGCGGCCAGCAGCAGCGCCACCACCGCCACAGCCAGCAGCAGCAGGAACGGGATGCTCGGGTCGGTGGCCACGCCGACGGACCCGGCGAACAGGGACCACGACCATCGCCCGGCTACGATGCCCAGCGGCACCCCGATGGCGAGGGCCACCGTGGTCAGCGCGGCCGCCTGCCAGGACACCACCCTGAGCAACTGGCGCCTGCGCATCCCGAGGATCTTGAGTATGGCCAGGTCACGACGGCGGCGCCGGACCCCGGTGACCAGCACGTGGACGAGCGTGGCCACACCGAGCAGGGCCAGCAGCCCGCCGAGCAGGAGCGGCACGCCGCGGATCCCGGTATAGCCCTGGATGTCGCCTGGCCGCTGATCATCGGTCACCTGGCAGGACCCAGGCGGGCACCCTTTCGCGGTCACCGCTGCCATCAGCCGGGCTGCGTGCGCGCCGAGGCTGCCCCCCAGGCGGTAACGCAGCAGTACGAAGTTGTAACAGACGGCGGGGCTAGGGCACCCGGTCTGCGGAGATGGGACCGACAGCACCGGTGGAGTGACCACGGCGCCGGTACCCAGGTCGGTGCTGGTAAACGCGCCGCGGGTGCCCAGCGAGGGGAACACCGCCTCGCCCACGACGCGCATGGGGTGGGCCGTGCCGCCTACCAGGCCGAAGCCGTAGCCGGTGACCTGCACGGTCTGGCCCACCTGCCGGTGCAGCAACCGCAGCGTCCGGGCGCCGAGCGCGATCTGGCCGGGACCCGCCGGCAGGCGGCCGGCGACGATGGTGAGGTAGCCTCGCCCACGGACCGAGGCCAGGCCGACGGCGGCCACCGGCTGGCCATCCACATTGAGCTGCCCGTAGTTACCGTACGCGTACCCGGTGACACCGGGCTGCGTGGACACGACCCGATCCAGCAGGGGAGCCGGAACGGCCCCGAACTCCAGGTCGAGCGTCTGCGGCCAGTTCTGCCCATACCGGTGCGGCGTGCTGACCAGGCGGACCAGGCTGCTGCCGAACACCGCCGCCGCCGTGACCGCCGCTACCGCCACGACCACGCCGACCAGCGCACTGCGCACCGGCACGGCGGTGCGGCCGTGGCCGGGCTCGAAGGCCATCCGCACCCCGATCCCGCCGCTCACCGACCCCGCCACGCTGAGTGCCGAGGCCAGCCGGGACACACGAGGCAGCCCGGCCGGCTCGGCCAGGCCGTAGGCGCCCTGGGCGGCGCCGGCCGCCCTCCACGCGGCCGGGGCGACCACGGCCAGTGGCAGCAGGATGATCAAGGCCAGGCCGGTAGCCAGGATGGCCACGTTGACTTCGATGCCTGGAGCGGGCTCGGCCAGCCGGGCCGGCCCGATCGGCGTCAGCGGCGAGGCGGCGATCGCGGCCCCCACCGCCAGGCAGCCCCCGAGCGCGGTGACCGACGCCACCCGCGCCAGCGCCAGCGCGGCCAGCCGGGGCCGGGTCATCCCCAGGGCGCGCAGGATCGGGAACTCGGCCGCGTCCATGATCACCTGACGGCCGAGCAGCTGCCCGATGATGGCCAGGACGATGATCGCGGCCAGCGCGGCGAAAAGCGCCAGCGCCACGGCGTACGGGCGGATCGCCCGCTCGGTATCGGCGATCTCGCCGGCCGGGGAAGCGCTGGCGATGCCGCCGCCAGCAGAGGGGTACCGGTGCGCGAGCGCGTCGGCGTGCCGCAGGAACGACGCCACGGCGACACCGGGCCGGAGGCGGACGAACGCCTCATCGCCGGAGTTGGTAACCCGGCGTGCAATGGAGGTCCGCAAGAACGCCGGGCTGAGCAGGGCTGTGGGGTACCCACCGGTCACGGCGGGCACGATCTCGTTGTCGAATACCGCGATCCCCGCGACATGGAACGTGATCGGGAACGCACGGGAGAGCAGCGGGTTGCCGTGCCGGTCATTCGGGACGGCGAACAGCCGGATCGTCCCGCCGGGCGCCACGTGCTCGTCGTCCGCCATCTGCTGATCGATCACTGCCGACCAGGGATCGGCCGGACGGGGGAGCCGCCCGGCCAGGATCTTGACCCGGTCGATGCTGACGCCCAGCCGGCCGTCCGGGCCCGCGTACACCGAGACGCGGTTGGGCGGCAGGTAGTGACTATGGACCCGGATCGCGAAATTCAGCACGATGCCGGTGCCCATCGCCGACACCTGCGGGAGGGCCCGCAGGGCCCGGTAATAACCGCGCAGCCCGGTACCGGTCGGCACGACCTGCAGCTCGCTGGCGTGGGCCCAGCGCAGGAGCCGGGGGTAGGCCGTGTCGGTCCGGCGGGCGCCGGTCGCGGCCGTCAGCACCACCCCGCCCATCACCCCCAGCAGCAGCGCCAGGGCCAGCCAGGCTCGCCATCCCCGGCGCAGCCCGGCGCGCAAGCTGAGCCACACCGATGCCATACGCTGATTCACCCGCTTGCGGCGGCACCCGGTCAAGGATAGAAACCCCCTTGCCGTGGGGATGCTGGCCACACGGCCGAACACGCCAGGCAGCACCCTGGCTGCCGGCGATCAATGCGGCCAGGATGGGATCATGCGATACGAAAGCAGCGTTAGCTCAATCTCCTGGATCCCGTCGGAAGCGGTCAGCGGGAGCATGCGGGTGGCCTTCGACGCGGGTTTCACCCACTACGACGACCCGCCGCCTGTGCAGATCGATGACATCGAGGCACTGCGGGCCGCCAGCAAGTTCCGTTTTGCCAACGTACTGAAGGGCTGGATCGAAACCGGCAGCGCCGGCGAGATCACCGACTGCGGCTACGGCGGGGGCGGGCTGATCGGCGATACCACGGTCCAGCTGGGCGGCCTGAGCCACACCTTCCAGAACGCCATGCTGCCCGACCTGCGCCGCGACCCCGAGCGCGGGGACGGCTGGGTACGGTTCGTGCAGACCGTGGGCGGCCGGACCTCCCTGCCCGCGCCGCGCAAGGTACGGCACCGGCCCTACATCCAGTGGCAGGCGCCGCTGGTGTGGACCACCCTGTCGCTCACCCTGCACGCCGACGGCAAGGCCGAGTCGGCCATGACCGGGGCGAGCAAGTTCCCGCGCCATTGGCTCTACAGCGACGCGGGCGCGCTCACCCACAAGTCGGGCCTGACCGACTTCACCGACTGGATGGCGGTGTCCTTCGGCCCGCACACCCCCTGGGGCGATGAGGACTCCGAGGCGCTGGTCACCGCGGTGGAAACGGCCTTGGAGCACCAGCTGTCCGTGCAGCTGATGCACGGGGCGGCCAAGCCCAGGGTGGAGAAGCTGCCCGCCGGGCACGTGCTGGTCCGCCAGGGCGACCCGGGCAGCGAGGTCTACCTGGTCCTGGACGGGGTGATCCGGGTCGAGCGGGACGGCGAGTGGCTCGCCGAATACGGGCCGGGGGCGATGCTCGGCGAACGGGCGCACCTGGAGGGCGGCACCCGCTCCGCGACGCTGGTGACCGTCACCCCGTGCCGGGTCGCGTCGGTGGACGCGAGCCAGTTCGACCGGTCGGCCCTGGTGGAGCTGTCCGGGGGGCACCGGCGCGAAGACGCCGACCGAGGCTAGGGGTGCGCATACACCTGTGCGGTGTCCGCGGCTCGACCCCAGCGCCGGGCCCGGAGTTCCTCCGCTACGGGGGCCACACCTCGTGTGTGGCCCTCGCCCACGACGGCGCGGCCGCGCCGACGCTCGTCCTGGACGCCGGCACCGGCCTGCGCCGGGTCACCGGGCTGCTCGGCGGCCAGCCGTTCGCCGGCACGATCCTGCTAACGCACCTGCACTGGGACCACGTCCACGGGCTGCCCTTCTTCCAGGGCGGCGACCGCGACGACGCGCGGGCCGTGCTGCTGCTGCCGCAGCAGCCGGGCGGCACCGCGGCGGACGTGCTGGCCCGGGGCATGTCCCCGCCCCACTTCCCGATCACGCCCGACGGATTGCGGGGGAACTGGACGTTCGGCATGATCGAGCCCGGCCAGCTCAAGGCCGAGGGCTTCACGGTCGAGGCGCGGGAGGTGCCGCACAAGGGCGGCCGGACGTTCGGCTACCGCGTGGGCGACGGGCAGTCGGTGATCACCTACATCCCCGATCACTGCCCCACCGCGGCCGGGACGGGGCCGGAGGGATGGGGGGAGTACCACCCGGCCGCCCTCGACCTGGCGGCCGGGTCGGATCTGCTGATCCACGACGCATTCCTGCTGCCGGAGGAGGTCGCCGCCGAGGCGTCGTTCGGGCATGCCGCGGCCGACTACGCGGTGGGCCTGGGCGAGCGGTCCGGGGCCCGGCGGGTCATGCTGTTCCACCACAAGCCGGCCCGGACCGACGCGGAGCTCGACCTGCTGGCCGCGCGGCTCGGCGCCAGGCGGGGGGACCGGCCCGGGCAGCCCGGCGTCATCGTGGCCGCCGAGGGCGGGATACTTGATCTATGAGCGCGCGCCCTACGCCGTGGAGGCGGATGCCCGGTGGGTAGCCCAGCGGGCATCCGCCCCGCCGACGCGGTTGTCGTCGGCGCCGGGCCGAACGGGCTCGCGGCGGCGGTGACCCTGGCCCGGGCCGGGCTCGCGGTGCAGGTCATCGAAGGAGCGCCCACGCCCGGCGGCGGCTGCCGGACGCAGGAGCTCACCCTGCCCGGCTTCCAGCACGACGTGTGCTCGGCGGTGCACCCGCTGGCCGCGGCCTCCCCGTTCTTCCAGAAGATCGACCTGGCGGCGCTGGGGGTCACGCTGCGCACGCCCAAGGTCGCGTTCGCTCACCCCCTGGACGGCGGGCGGGCGGCGCATCTGGCCGGCTCGGTCGAGGAGACTGCCGGCGGGCTCGGCGCCGACGGCCGGGCCTACCGGCGGCTGTTCGGCCCCCTGGTCCGTGAGCTGCCGCATACGCTGCCGGAGATCCTCGTTCCGATGTTCCGGTCCGTGCCCGGGCACCCGGTCGCCCTGGCCCGGTTCGAGCTGGACGGCGTCCTGCCGGTCAGCCTGCTGGCCCGGCGGTTCCGCACGGAAGAAGCGCGCGGGCTGCTCGCGGGCGTGGCCGCGCACGCCATGCTCCCGCTCACCGCGCCGGCCACCTCCGGCTACGGGCTGATGCTCATGATGATCGCGCATGGCGTGGGCTGGCCGCTGGTCGAGGGCGGCAGCGGCCGGCTCATCGATGCCCTGGTCGCCGAGCTGACGTCGCTAGGCGGCCAGGTCGAGACCGGGCACTGGGTCAGATCCCTGGACCGCCTGCCGCCTGCCCGCGCCGTCCTGCTCGACGTCACGCCCCGGCAGCTGGCCGCCATGGCTGGCGGGCCGCTCCCGGGCTGGCAGGGCCGGGCACTGGCCCGCTTCCAGTACGGGCCGGGGGTCTGCAAGGTCGATTGGGCGCTGTCCGGGCCGGTGCCCTGGGAGGCGGCGCCCTGCCGCGAGGCCGGGACGGTGCACCTGGGCGGCACGCTCGCGGAGGTGGCGCGGAGCGAGGCGGAGGTGAACAAGGGCCGGCACCCGGAGCGGCCCTATTGCCTGGTCGCGCAGCCGGGGGTGGTGGACCCGACACGGGCTCCGGCCGGGCGCCACACGCTGTGGGGGTACTGCCACGTTCCGGCGGGCTCGGACGTGGACATGTCCGGCCGGATCGAGGCGCAGATCGAGCGGTTCGCACCGGGCTTCCGCGATCTGATCCTGGCCAGGTCGGTCAAGACAGCAGTCGGCATGGAGCAGTACAACCCGAACTACGTGGGCGGGAACATCAACGCCGGGGTGGGGTCGCTGCTGCAGACGGTCTTCCGGCCCACACCGCGCTGGAATCCGTACCGGACCCCGTTGCCCGGTGTCTACCTGTGCTCGGCGTCCACTCCGCCGGGCGGCGGCGTGCACGGCATGTGCGGCGAAGGCGCCGCCCGGGCCGCGCTCGCCGACCTGGGCGTCAAGGTGCCGCGGTAGCGCGACCGGCAGGCCCCGGCCGCCAAGGCCCGGCAATGCGGCGCGTTCAGGAGGTTCTGCCGCCATGGGCCGCGACAGGTGCGGAAGGCGTGCGGGTGCTAGGGCTCGGTCGCCTCCGGGCCGCCGCGCAGGCGGACGAGGTGCTCGCGGAACACCTGCTCCATGCGCGCGTAGAAGTCGACGATCAGCCGGAGCTCGTCGTCGGAGTAACGGGCCGCCATCTCCCGCCAGGACCCGAGCATGGGCGCGAAGATCTTGGCCACGTCCTTCATCGCCCGGTCCAGGTTGATCCGGACCACCACCCGCCGGCGGTCGTGCGGGTCGCGCTCCCGGCTGACAAAGCCCGCCTCTTCCAGCCGGTCAACCACCCCGGTGATGGACGCCGTGGTGAGGCCGGTGGCCCGGGCCAGCTCGCCGGCCGTCATGTGCCCGCTGAAGCTGAGGATGTTCAGGCAGTTCAGGTCCGTTGCGTTGACGCCGATCTTGTCGGCGGCCGCCGTACCCATGAGCTGCATCAGCGCCCCGGTCCGCCGCAGGCCGGCCGCGAAGGCCACCTCGAGATCCGCGCGCTCCCGCCGTCCCGTCCCGGTGGCCGGTGACTCGGGCCACGGCGTCTCCCAGCCCGGCTGGGTCCCCCAGCCCGGCGGCGCCTCCCCGTCCGGCTGGCCATCGCGCCCGGTACCTGCCTCGGCGGGGTTCTCGGACATGCTTTACCTACCTATTATCTAAGAAGACTAGATATCTGACAGTCAAGATGTTAGCGTCCCTAGTGTAGTTCAGAGAACTCCATGTGAGCGGAGACCACGATGACTTCGGACGCTCAGATCCTGGCACGTCCCGCGGCCACGGGCGAGACCCCCGATCCGCGGCGCTGGCTGACACTCGTCATCCTGCTGCTGGCCGCGTTCATGAACCTGCTCGACGTATCGATCGTCAACATCGCGATACCGTCCATTCAGCGTGACCTGCAGGCCAGCTACGCCGACGTGCAGTGGGCGCTGGCGGGCTACACGCTCGCCTACGCGCTGGTCCTGATCACCGGCGGCCGGCTCGGCGACACGTTCGGCCGCAAACGGCTGTTCCTGATCGGCGTCATCGGCTTCACCATCATGTCGGCCCTGTGCGGGGCCGCGCAGAGCCCGGGCCAGCTCATCGCGTTCCGGGTAGTGCAGGGCGCCATGGGCGCGATCATGGTCCCGCAGGTGCTGGCCGTGATCCAGGTCATCTTCCCGCCCGCCGAACGGATCAAGGCGCTGGCCGGGTTCGGGGTGACGGCGGGGCTCGGCACCATCAGCGGGCCGCTCATCGGCGGGCTGCTCATCCAGCACAACCTGTTCGGCCTCGGCTGGCGGCCGATCTTCCTGATCAACGTGCCGGTCGGGATCATCGCGGTGGCGGCGTCGGCGGTGCTCGTCCGCGAGTCGCGGTCACCCAGCCCGCCCAAGCTCGACCCGGTCGGCGTCGGGCTGATCACGGCGGCTCTGCTGCTGCTGCTTTACCCGCTCGTGCAGGGCCGTCAGCTCGGCTGGCCCACCTGGACGTTCGTCTCGATGGCCGCGTCAGCGCCGGTGTTCGCCGCGTTCGTCTGGTACGAGCGGGTCAAGGACCGGCGGGACGGCTCCCCGCTGGTGCCGCCGCGCCTGTTCGGCGAGCGCGGGTTCAGCGCCGGGATGGCCATCGCGGTGACGTTCTTCATGGGCATCGCCTCGTTCGGGCTGGTGCTGACCCTGTTCCTCCAGCTGGGCCTGGGCTTCACCCCGCTGCACGCCGGGCTGACCTTCCTCCCGTTCTCGGTGGGCGTGCTGATCTCCTCGGGCGCGGCGGCCCGGCTGGCGCCCCGGTTCGGGCGCGGGGTCACCATGGCCGGTGCGCTCGTCATCGCCGCCAGCATGGCCGGCATCATCGCGACCACCCACCACTACGGGCCGGCCGTGACCACCTGGGAACTCGTGCCGAGCCTGGTCGGGATCGGCCTCGGCCTGGGCGCGGTGATCGCGCCGCTGGCCGACATCGTGCTGGACCGGGTGCCGAAGCAGGACGCGGGCGCGGCGTCCGGGGTGTTCAATACCGGCCTGCAGCTCGGGAACTCGATCGGCATCGCGCTGATCGGCGTGATCTTCTTCGGGATCATCGGCAGCCAGTCCGGGCCGGCCGCGGGCGCCGTCGCGCCGGCGCTCCGCTCGGGGGCCGTGGCCGCGGGGGTCCCGGCCAGCTACGCCGGGCAGATCGAGGCCCAGTTCCGCGTCTGCCTGCACGACCGGCTGGTCGCCGCCGACCCGACGGTCACGCCCGCGTCCTGCAAGCCCAAGGCCGACCAGGTCATCACGCCCGCCACGCGGCGCGTCCTGGCCGGGGCGGGCGCGAGCGCGGTACGGCACGACTTCGCCGCCTCGCTGGTCCGCACCCTGTGGTTCCAGGTCGGCGTGTTCTTGCTGAGCTTCCTGCTCATGTTCGCCCTGCCCGCCCGGGCGGGCAGGCAGGAGGAACCGGCCGTCACGGGCGGCCTGCCGGGCTCGCCGGCCGAGGCCACCGCGGGAGCGCACGGAGGCTGACCGCCGCGGACCCCGCCGCCTGATCGCCGTCGCGGCGCCGGCTCAACGGCGCTGCGCGGCGATCAGGTCGCGGTACCAGCCGAACGAGTCCTTGGGCGTGCGCCGCTGGGTGGCGAAGTCCACGTGGACGAGCCCGAAACGCTGGTGGAAACCCTCCGTCCACTCGAAGTTGTCCATCAGCGACCAGACGAAGTAGCCGCGGACGTCCACGCCCACCTCCATCGCCGCGTGTACCGCCCGGACATGCCGCGGGCCAGCAGCGCGTCGGCCAGCCGTTCGTAGAAGTCCAGGCCCGCCGGGTTGGCCGGGCCGCTCCCGGTGGGCTGGATGCGCGGCCAGGCGAGGGAGAAGCGGTAGCCGCTGACGCCGAGCCCGGCCAGCAGTTCGACGTCCTCGCGCCACCGGTGGTAGTGGTCGTCGGCCACGTCGGCGGTCTGGTGGTCCCGGATGGCGCCGGGCTTGCGGCAGAACACATCCCAGATCGACTCACCCCGGCCGTCCTCGGCGGTGGCGCGCTCGATCTGGAACGCGGACGTGGCCACACCCCAGGTGAAGCCGCCGGGGAAGCGCGGCGGGGATGAGCCGTTCACTCGGCGCCGTCGGCCATGGCTGCGTCCACCTCGGCGCGGCGGGCGGCGAGGTCGGCCTCGTACCTGCGCCGGTCCACCTCCTCGGCGATCTGCTCGTCGTCGCGCATCACCGCGTCGAGGTCGGTCCGGGCGGCGTCGAGCACCCCGAGGTCGGCGAAGGCGCGCTGGACCCCCGCGCCCCACAGCCCGATGTCCTTCACGCACGGCACGATCCGGCTGAACAGCAGGGCGCGGAACGTCTGCTGCACCGGGGAGTTCTCGGTGAACTCGAGGCACTCTTCGACGTCGAACCCCAGCCGCTCCCACACCTCCTGGGCGCGGAAACGGTTGCGCATCAGGTAACAGCCCTCGACCACGAACTCCTCGCGGTCGGCCCGCTCGGCCTCGGTCAGCTCGGAGTAGTAGTCGCGCAGGGCGAGCCGGCCGAACGCCACGTGCCGGGCCTCGTCCTGCATCACGTAGGCGAGGATCTGTTTGGCCAGCGGGTTGGTGGCCATGTCCCGGTGCACGCCGAACGCGGCCAGCGCCAGCCCCTCGATCAGCACCTGCATCCCGAGGTAGGGCAGGTCCCAGCGGGCGTCGCCGAGCGCGTCGGCCAGCAGCCGCCCCAGGTCGGTGTTGATCGGGTAGTGCATGCCGATCTTGTCCCGCACGAACCGGGAGAACAGCTCCACGTGCCGCGCCTCGTCCATGGCCTGGGTCGCCGCGTAGAACTTCGAGTCCATGTCCGGCACCGACTCGACGATCCGGGCGGCCACGGTCAGCGCCCCCTGCTCGCCGTGCAGGAACTGGCTGAACAGCCACGAGGACAGGTGCAGGCCCAGCTCGTCGCGCTGCGCGCCGGACAGCGCCTCCCACTGCCGGGAGCCGTAGATGGGGGAGAACTCCGCGGAGATCCCCATGACGTTGGTGGGGTCGACCGGGAGGTCCCAGTCGATCCGCTTGGTGGCGTCCCACTGCTTGTCCTTGCCCCGCTGGTACAGGTCGAGCAGGCGGCCCCGGCCGCTGCCGTACTCCCAGCTGAAGCGGGCGGCCCCGGCCGCCGGGACGTCCCAGGTGCCTGGGGCGACGGGGGTGGCGTAATGCTCGTATGTGCTCACGGCAGGCTCCAGGCTGGCGATGCCCACATATTACTGGCCGGTACCGCCGCGCTCCAGAGCCGGGAAGCCCAGTGCCGACGCAGGAAGCCCGGTGCCGGCGCAGGAAGCCCG
>Ga0335076_10002449_pt1 | contig 18442 bp, 17 predicted proteins | sample Lox_Sample_25_FD_206717 | JGI IMG/M metagenome (GOLD analysis project Ga0335076, IMG submission 206717) | Soil microbial communities from Loxahatchee National Wildlife Refuge, Florida, United States - Lox_Sample_2.5 | ecosystem: Environmental > Terrestrial > Soil > Wetlands | place: USA... | reverse complement strand
CGAGGTCGAGGGGTATTCGAAGGCGGCGGACTGGGTCTACCGCACGGCCGCCGACTACCGCGACGTTCCCCGAAGCGTCGTCTCCGAGATCCACAAGATCGCGATGGAGCTGCCTTGGGCGGTCGAGGCCCCGCCGACGGGAGACAAGCCGGGCGCATCGCGGAAGACCAACGTGCGAGTTCGAAGCGTCACGGTGTCGGTGCCTGCGGCGATTCCCGCAGAGATCGACGCTTGGAGCTTCGAGACGGGGAAGGCATCAGATCAGCATCCGATCGTCCGCGCGGCGATCCACCACGCGTGGTTCGAGCGCATCCACCCGTTCGTCGATGGCAACGGCCGCGTGGGGCGCCTCTTGCTCAACTTCATGTTGCTGCAGCGCAGCTATCCGCCGGCGATCATCTTCGCGGAGGACCGCGGCACGTACTTGCACGCGCTGCGCCAGGCGGACAGCGGCAAGCCGATTCTGCTCGCGGAGGTTGTGGCGCGCGCAGTGAGTCGGACGCTCAGCCGCTTCCTGATCCCACGGCTCGCGGGCAACGCCAAGCTGATTCCTCTGAGTGCGCTCGCAGCCTACGGCCCGTACTCGGCGCCCTACTTGAGGCAGCTCGTGCTGCGCGATCGCCTGCGCGCGGTGCGCGATGGGAACCTGTGGCTCAGCTCGCGCGCCTGGCTCGACGAGTACATGAAGCACCGCGATCCGCGCGGCAAAGCCACACCCGCTCGCCGCAAGCGACGCAATTCGGTGTAGAGCGCGCTATGCCTCGAACCTTCTGCCTCAATGACCCCGTAGTTGATGATTGCGAACGACTTTCATCACGATCAACGGAGAGATCTACCGCGGTAATCGCTTCCTCTTCACGGCAAACCCCCCGGCCGCTCTTCGGCCTGGTTTGCCGAAAAACTCCCCCTTGAATGCCGGGCTCGCCGCGCTGGTCACGGAGAACCTCGATTGCGAGCTCGAGCAACAGGGTGCCGACGGCGCCTGGAGCCCGAACTGGAACTGGCAGGGACACCTCCCCGCGGAATGGCAGATCGCCCGGCGCGAATGGCAAGGCGAGCTCACGCTGCGCATGCTGCGCAGCTTCCGGGCATTCGGGCGGCTCGAGCGCGGTTAGACCTGGACCACCGCTCTATGAGCGATCCAACGGTATCCGATCCAGGCGGTGGCCACGTAGAAATACCCGACCGCGAGGACCACGAGCAGAGACCATACGGCGGTTTCAGTACCCAGCATGAAGGCGTAGAGGGGCATGAACAATGCTGAATAGGCAATCGGCGCAACCCAGAGCCATCGCCTGAACCAGCCTGGTCCCCGTCGCCGCAGCATGACGAGGGCCGCGACCGCCATCGGCAGGTACACGGGCAACCCGAACGGAACGGATGCCATCAGGTAGAACGCGACGACGCTGAAAATCGGGTTGGCGACACTGTTCGGACTGAGTGGCCGCACGGCGGCGGTCACTGCGAAGACGATGGCGGGAACCAAGATTGGCAGCGTCAGACTCAGTTCCCAATAGCGCCTCTCGTTCATGAGACGTCTCTCGCGCGCGACCCGGCTACTTCACGTAGACCTGAGTGAGATTCCGGTTCGCGGTCCTGCACGAGCAGCACTGTGCGCATGATGTCGCGCTTATCTAACAATCTTGGTGTCAGGTATCTACGCCTCGAGCCCATTCCTCCTCGCGAGCTCGCTGAAGAACGCCGCGCTCTCTTTCGGAATCCGCTCCTGCGTTGCGAAGTCCGTGTACACGATCCCGAACCGCTTCGAGTAGCCGAACGCCCACTCGAAGTTGTCGAAGAGCGACCACACGTAGTACGCGCGCACGTCGGCCGCGCCGTCGGCGATGGCCGCGTGCATGCCCGCGATGAAGCCGCGCAAGAGCTCCGTGCGCGTGGCGTCGGCCACCTGGCCACCCGCCGGCTCGGTGTTGTCGCACACGCCGTTCTCGGTCACGTAGATCTTCGGGCGGTCGTACTCCTTCGACACGAAGCGCAGGAAGTCGCCCAGCGCGAACGGCGCGGCCTCGTAGCCCATGGGCAGGAGCGGGAGCGTCGGCCGCGCGTTGCAGTAGCCCACGCTGCGGCTCGGGTCTGCGAGCACCTGGCGGCGGCTGTACAGGTTCACGCCCAGGAAGTCCGTGGGCGCGGCGATGGTGCGCAGGTCGTCGGGCAGGATGGGCAGCGGCGCGCCGTGCTTCTCGTAGTAGCGCAGCACCGACTCGGGATAGCCGCGGCCGTACACCGGGCCGTGCCACGTGCGCGTGTCGAAGTCGCGCGCCAGCTCGCACGCCGCGCGTGACTCGGGCGTGGCGTCGCCGGGCTCGTAGCTGGTGTTCGCATTCGTGATGCCGATCTCGCCGCGCTTTCCCGACGCGCGGAACGCCGCCACCGCGAGCCCGTGCGAGAGCAACAGGTGGTGGATCGCGCGCCCCGCGAGCCGCACGTCGCGAATGCCCGGCGCCAGCACGCCCGCGCGGTAGCCCATCATCGACGTGACGATCGGCTCGTTGTGCGTGATCCAGCGCGTGACGCGGTCGCCGAAGCGCTCGAACAGGAGCGCGCCGTAGTCGGCGAAGCGCTGCGCGATGTCGCGCTCGGGCCAGCCGCCCAGGTCCTGCAGCGCCTGCGGCAGGTCCCAGTGGTACAGCGTGAGACATGGCTCGATGCCGGCGCCCAGCAGCTCGTCGACGAGCCGCGCGTAGAAGTCGATGCCGCGCTCGTTCGGCTCGCCCGCGCCGTTCGGCAAGACGCGCGGCCACGACACCGAGAAGCGGTACGTCGAGAGCCCCAGCCGCTTCATCAGCGCCACGTCGTCGCGGAAGCGGTGGTAGTGGTCGCACGCCACCTGGCCCGTCTCGCCGCCCTGCACGCGCCCGGGCTGCAGCGAGAACACGTCCCAGATCGACAGCCCCTTGCCGTCTTCGCGCCACGCGCCCTCGATCTGGTACGCGGCCGTCGCCGCGCCCCACTGGAAGCCCTTCGGGAAAGACAGGAAAGCCACGCAGGGATCGTATCATCGCTGGCGTGAAGGACGTCCGTGCGCTCTACGAAGCGCGTTTGCAGGAGAGGCGTGCGAGTGCGGCTCTCGCGGCGCGTCGCGCGCGCGCGTTGTCGAATGCGCGGCTCGCGGTGTTCCTGCTCGGGCTGGCGCTGACGTGGCCGGTGTTCGTGGCGGGCGTGTTGTCCGCGCTGTGGCTCGTGCCGGTGGGCGCGGGGTTCGTCTCGCTCGTGTTCGCGCATGACCGCGCGCGCGAGCGGCGGGAGCGCGCGGCGCGCGGCGCGGCGTTCTACGAGCGCGGGTTCGCCCGGCTCGCGCTCGAGGGCGTGGACTGGGGCAACACCGGAGAGCGTCACGCGGATCCGCACCACGCCTATGCCACGCAGCTGGACTTGTTCGGGCCCGGCGGGCTCTTCTCGCTGCTGTCGCAGGCGCAGACGCCCGCGGGCGAAGCGACCCTGGCGGGCTGGCTCCTCGCGCCGGCGGAGCCCGAGGAGATCCGCGCGCGCCAGCGCGCCGCGGCCGAGCTCGCGCCGCGCGTCGAGCTGCGCGAGGACCTGTTCGCGCTCGGGCCCGACGACGCTCGGCGCGTGCATGCGGAGCCGCTCGTCGAGTGGGCCGAGGCGGCGCCGCGGCTCGGCGGGGCGGGGCTGCGCGCCGGGCTCGCGCTGCTCGCGGCGGCGTGTGCGGTGGCGCTCGTGGCAACGCTCGTGCGCGGCGAGGGAATCGAGCTCGCGCTCGCGCTGCTGGCGCTGCAGGGCGCGCTCTGTCTCGCGCTGCGCGGGCGCGTCCGGGCGGTGCTCGGCGCGCTCGCGGCGCGCACGCGCGATCTCCAGCATCTGGCGCACCTGTTCGAGCGCGTGGAGCGCGAGAGCTTCGACGCACCGCGCCTGCGCGAGGTGCGCGCGCGGCTCGACTCGGCGGGCGCCGCGCCGTCGCGCGCGATCGCGAATCTACACCGATGGGTGTCACTCCTCGACTGGCGGCGCAACCAGTTGTTCGCGCCGCTCGCCCCGGCGGTCGCCTGGAGCACGCAGCTCGCGTTCGCGCTCGAGGCCTGGCGTGCGCGGCACGGACCCGCGGTGCGCCGCTGGCTCGACGGGCTGGGCGAGCTGGAAGCGCTGGCCGACCTGGGCGGCTACGCCTTCGAGCACCCGGGCGATCCGTTCCCCGAGATCGCCGAGTCGGGCCCCGTGTTCGTGGCGCGCGGACTCGGCCATCCGCTGCTCGATCCCGAGCGCTGCGTGCGCAACGACCTCGAGCTCGACCCGGACCACGCGCTGGTCGTCGTGTCGGGCTCGAACATGTCGGGCAAGAGCACGTTCCTGCGCAGCGTGGGCAGCGCGGTGGTGCTGGCGCTCGCGGGCGCGCCCGTGCGCGCGGACTCGCTGCGCGTGTCGGCGCTCGCGCTCGGCGCGGTGCTGCGCGTGCAGGACTCGCTGCGCGACGGCGAGTCGCGCTTCTACGCCGAGCTGCTCGCGCTGCGCCGCGTGGCGGAGCTGTGCGCGGGGCCGCGGCCCGCGCTGTTCCTGCTCGACGAGATCCTGGCCGGCACGAACTCGAGCGACCGCCGCGCCGGCGCCGAGGCGTTCCTGCGCGGGCTCGTCGCGCGCGGCGCGGTCGGGCTCGTGACCACCCACGACCTCGCGCTCGCGGCCATCGCGGACGAGCTCGCGCCGCGCGCGAAGAACGCGCACTTCGAGGACCAGCTCACGGACGGCGTGCTCCGCTTCGACTACCGCCTGCGCGACGGCGTGGTCGCACGCGGCAACGCGCTCGCGCTCATGCGCGCGCTGGGGCTCGACTTCCCAGACACACGCGGATAGGCTCGCCCGCGGCGCAACCAGGGAGCTCCAGTGACACTTCTCCGTGTGCTCGCCCTCGCCCTGCTCTCGATTCCCGTGTTCGGCTACTGCGCGTGGGCGCTCGCCGCCATCTGGATCGATGGCCCCACCTCGCGCGCGCTCGCGGGCGTCGCGCTCGCGTTCGTCGCGCTCGTGTTCCTGTTCCTGTTGATCCGGGTGCGGCCGTACCGCCGCGCGCTGCTCGCCCTGGTCGCGGTCTCCGCCGTGGTGATGCTGTGGTGGTTCACCATCCCGCCCAGCAACGACCGCGATTGGATTCCCGACGTGGCGCAGACCGCGCGCGCGCAGTTCGACTCCGACGGCCACCACGTGACCGTCTCCAACATCCGCGACTTCACGTACAAGAGCGAGACCGACTACGAGCCGCACTGGGAGACGCGCACGTTCGACCTGGACAAGCTCTTGGGCGCGGACCTGTTCATCTCGTTCTGGGGCCCCACGCTGTACGCGCACACGATCATGAGCTGGGAGTTCAGCGACCAGCCGCCACTCGCCATCTCGATCGAGACGCGCAAGGAGAAGGGCGAGTCGTACTCGGCCCTGCTCGGCTTCTTCCGCCAGTACGAGCTCTACTACGTGGTGGCGAACGAGCGCGACGTGATCGGCGTGCGCGACCTGTTCCGCGGCGAGCACACCTATCTGTACCGGCTGGCGGCGCCGCGCGAGAACGCGCGAAGACTGCTCGTCGACTATCTCCGCGATGCCGACCAGCTCGCGCAGACCCCGCGCTGGTACAACGCGCTCACGCAGAACTGCACCACGTCGATCCGCAACCGCGTCATGCACGCGGGCGGACAGGTGCCGCTGTCCTGGAAGCTGCTCCTCAACGGACGCCTCGACGAGCTGATGTCGGAGCGCGGCAGCTTCAAGTCGAAGCTGCCGCTCGCGGAGCTGCGCGCGAAGAGCGAGATCACCGAGCGCGCGAAGGCGGCGGGCATGAGCCCGGACTTCTCGGCACAGATCCGTGTAGGCCTGCCGGACTGAGCGATGGCCGAGCGCGACGACGAGCTCGCGATCGAGACCGGCGGGCCGACGTGGCAGATCTGGCTGCGCATCGGCCTCGCGCCCGCGCATCCCGCGCCGCTCGCGCGGCGCGCGCTGGTGCTCGCGGGCATCGCCTGGCTGCCGCCGCTCCTGCTCTCGCTGCGCTCGGGCCTGGCGTACGGCGACGCCGTGCCCGTGCCGTATCTGCGCGACTTCTCGGTGTACGCGCGCTTCGTGTTCGTGGTGCTGGTGCTCACGTTCGCCGACGCGTCGGTCGGCGCGCGGCTGCGCACCACCCTGCTGCGCTTCGGCGAGGCGAAGCTCGTGCTGCCCGGCTCCGAGCGCGCGTTCCTCGACGCCGTGCTGCGCGCGCGCCGGCGCGTGGCGTCGCCGCTCGCCGAAGCGGTGATGCTGGCCGGCTCGTACGCGCTCGCCTGGCTCGTGCTGCGCCGCGAGCTCGGGAACGGCGTGTCGACGTGGCACGCGCTCGCGTCGGGCGACGGCGAGGCGATCACCGGCGCGGGCTGGTGGTACGTGCTCGTGAGCCTGCCGATCTTCTACTTCCTGTTCCTGCGCTGGGCCTACCGCGGCGCGTTGTGGACGGCGCTGCTGGGGCGCATCTCGCGGCTCGAGCTGCGGCTCGTGGCCACGCATCCCGACCAGGCCGCGGGGCTCGGCTTCCTCGCGCACGGCCAGGCCGGCTTCGCGCCGCTCGTGCTCGCGGCGTCGGCGTCGCTGTCGTCGGCGCTCGGCACGCAGGTCATCTACGAGCACGCGCCGCTCGAGCAGTTCTACCCCACGCTGGCTGCGTTCGTGGTGCTCGTGCTCGTGGTGGTGCTCGCGCCGTTGCTCGCGTTCGCGCCGCGGCTCGTCCGCCTGAAGCACGAGTCACTCTTCGAGTACGGCGCGCTCGCCACCGGCCACGACGACGCGTTCCGCGCCAAGTGGGTGCGCAAGGACGCCGACCGCGCGGCGCTGCTGGGCGATCCGGATCCGTCGTCGCTCGCCGACCTGGGCACCGGCTATGACCGCGTGGAGGCGATGCGCCCGTTCCCGTTCGACCGCGCCGCCATCGGGCCGATCGCGGTGGCCGCCATCCTGCCGATGCTGCCGCTCATCGCCACCAAGGTGCCGCTCAGCGAGATCCTGAAGGACCTGATCAAAGTCGTGATGTGAGTCTCATCTACAGATAGGTGAGTCGGATTCCGACGCCTTCCGGCTTCTTCAAGCGGATGTTGATGCCGATGAGCAGCGCGGTGATCTGCTCCACGTAGCGCGCGTTGTAGAGCGGCCCGCCGTCGACGGCGCGCGTGCCCGGCACGTCTTCGCACAGCGCCATCACGCGCGTGCGCGGCTCCTTCTCGCCCGACACGATCACGTCGCACTCGACCGGGTGCGCCAGATCGAGCAGGCGGTGCGCCGCCACGTTCTGGAACGCCGACACCACGGGCACGCCGTCGGGCGCGAGCGCCGCGACCAGCTCGGCGCACGACCCCTGCGACACGCCGACCGTGCGCGACGCCACGTCGCCGATCGCGCTCGCCAGCGGCACGCCCATCGACACCAGCACCGTGCCCGGCGCCAGCTCCGGCTTCACGGCCTTCACCGTGCCCGCCGTGTGCTCGAAGGGCACGGACAGGATCACGATGCCCCCGCGCGCCGCGCGCACGGCGGCGGCGTTCTCGTGGCCCGACACGTCCGCGCCCGGCAGCTTGGCGAGAACTTCCTTCGCCGCCTCGAGCGCGCGCTCCTCCTTGCGGCTGCCGATGCGCACCGGCCGCCCGGCCGCCGCGAAGCGGTAGGCGAGCCCGAGCCCCTGCTCACCGGTTCCCCCGAGAATCGCCACGATCTCTTTCGCCATGTGTCCTCCGCGAGGCGGGGATCTTATCCCAGCGGTCGGCTAGCTTTCCGACGATGAGCGCGACGCCGCTCTCCATCGCCCAGGCCGGCCCCGACCGCCTGCGCATCGTCTGGTCGGACGGCCACGAGAGTGTCTATCCGGTGCGACTCCTGCGCCTGGCGTGTCGCTGCGCGCATTGCATCGACGAGCACACGGGCGCGCCGCTCCTGCGCGCCGACGACGTGCCCGCCGGCGTGCGACCCGTGCGCATCTCGGGCGTCGGGCGCTACGCGCTCGCCTTCGCCTGGAGCGATGGGCACGACACCGGCATCCACACCTTCGAGAGCCTCCGCGAGCTGTGCCCCTGCTGCGCACCGGCAGCTCAAGAGGCCAAGTAGGCGAGTCGATGGCAGGGTCGGGATGGCCGACCTAGTCGCTTGGGCGGAGCGGTTCATCGCGACGCCGTCCGAGTCGAAGCTCGGCAACGCGGCGATCGCGGACCTGGCGCGCGAGCTGTGTGCCGAGCTCGGGCTCGCCGGCGAGCTCGAAGCCGTGCACGCCGGCGGCATCCAACACCATATGGTGTCAGTCGAGGCGGGGCCGGCCGCGGGCGCGGGCGGCGGGCTGTTGCTGGTGACGCACCTGGACACCGTGCCGCCCGGCGAGCTCGCGGCGTGGACGGCGACGGGCGGCGATCCGTTCCGGCCGACGCGCGAGGGCGACCGGCTGTACGGGCTGGGCTCGGCGGACGCCAAGGTCGACTTCGTGTGCAAGGCGCACGCGCTCGCGGCCGAGCGCGCGCGGCTGGCCCGGCCCGTGCGGCTGGCGGGCACGTTCGGCGAGGAGATCGGCATGCTCGGCGCGCGCTGGCTGGTGGAGAGCGGCGCGACCGAGGGCTTCCGCTTCGCGCTCGTCGGCGAGCCTTCCGAGCTCGCGGTCATCCACGCGCACAAGGGCTACGCGGTGTACGAGGCGCGCGTCCGGCTGGAGCCGCTCGCGGAGACATGCGCCTGGGCGCTCGAAACGCACGACGTGCGCGGCGCGGCGGCGCACTCGAGTGCGCCCGAGCTGGGGAAGAACGCGGTGCTCGCGGCGCTCGAGCGGGTGGAGAAGAGCGGCGCGCTCGGCGTGGCGGCGCTGGCAGGCGGGGGCGCGGTGAACGTGGTGCCCGACCGCTGCGAGGTCGCGCTCGTGCGCGAGACGCGCGGCGCGGGCGATTCGGTCGAGACGCCGGTGTTCGCGGCGAAACCGCTCGTGAGCTTCCTGGCCGCGTGGCGCGAGCTGGAGGCGAAGCTCGCGTCGCCCCGCGACTCGCGCTTCTCGCCCGACCGCAGCGTGGCCAGCCTGGGCCGCGTGGCGCTCGACGGCGAGCACGCGGTGTTCGGGCTCGACGTGCGGCCGATCCCCGGCGCAGACGCGGAGCTCCTGCTCGCGCCGCTCGCGCGCGCCGCCGAGCTGCGCGTGGTGCGCAAGAACCCGGCGCTCGAGACGCCGCGCGACGCGGAGCTGGTGCGCACGCTCGAGGCCGCGCTGCGCGAGGCCGGCGTCGCGCCACGCGTGGAGACGAAGGCGACGTGCACGGAAGCGGGCGTGCTGGCCGCGGCCGGGCTCGAGGCCGTCGTGCTCGGCCCGGGGACGTCGGTCGGGAACGTGCACAAGCCGAACGAGCACACGAAGGTGTCGCAGCTGCACCAGGCGGTGTCGATCTATCGCGCCGCCATCGCGCGGCTCGCCGGCCCGGGAGGCGCGCCATGTACCTGATGCGTCCCGCACGGCCGAGCGACCTGGACGCGATCCTCGAGCTGGCGCGCTTCCTCGACAGCCCGAACCTGCCGCACGACGCCGAGTTCATCCGCCGCCGGCTCGAGCGCTCCGAGCGCGCGTTCCGCGCGCCGGGGCCGCCCGCCGCTGAGCGCGAGTACCAGCTCGCGCTGGTCGACGAGGCCGAGCGCGTGGTCGGCACGTCGGCCGTGCTCTCGAAGCACGGCACGCCGGGCATGCCGCACCTGTACCTGCGCGTGGGCGAGGAGACGCGCTTCTCGCCGAGCACGGGCGTGCGCGTCACGCACACCACGCTCCAGCTCGGCGCGTCGCACGACGGCCCGACCGAGCTCGGCTCGCTGGTGCTGCATCCCGACGCGCGCGGCAAGCCGGGCGCGCCGGGCAAGCTGCTCTCGTGGGGCCGCTTCGCGTACGTCGCGCGCCACCGCGCGAGCTTCGAGAACCGCATCCTCGCCGAGATGCGCGCCGCGATCGACGCGCACGGGCGCAGCGCGTTCTGGGACGCGTTCGGCAAGCGCTTCACCGGCATGAGCTACACCGAAGCGGATCACCGCAGCGCGACCGACAAGAGCTTCGTGCTCGACCTGTTCCCGGACACGCCGTTCTACGCCTCGCTGCTGGACGCCGACGTGGCGGCGCAGATCGGCCAGGTGCACGAGGAGACCGCGCCCGCGCTGCGGCTGCTCGAGGCGGCCGGGCTGCACTGGATCGACGAGATCGACCCGTTCGACGGCGGGCCTTTCGTCGGCGCGCCGACGTCGCGCGTGCTGCCGATCGAGCACACCGCGCGCGGCATCGTCTGCGAAGCCGCGCCGCCCGAGGGCGCGCCGCTCGCGATCGTGTCGACCGAAGAGGGCGGCGCCTTCCGCGCGGTGATCGCGCCCGCCGAGGCCGCGGGCGCGGAGCTCCGCGTGGCGAAGGAGGCGCGCGAGCGGCTGGGCATCGGCACGGGCGACGAGGCGGCGCTGACGCCGTTGCCGCGCCCGTCGGGCCGGCGAGCGGACCGTGGCTGACGCGCCGCTCTTCGAAGCGCGCGGCGACCTGGTGGACGGCCGCCTGCGCCTGCCGGCGCACGCGGACGGCGAGCTCGTCGCCTGGGATCCGGGAGACACGCGCGAGTCACTCGGCGCGTTCCCTTTCGCGGTCGAGTCGGTCGGCGAAGCGGTCGCAGCGGCGCGCAAGGCCTGGCCCGCCTGGCGCGACGCCGCAGCCGAGCTACGCGCCGCCGCGCTCGTGCGCTTTCGCGACGCGCTGCGCGCCGACGCCGAGCGCTTTGCCTCCGCAATCGCGCTCGAAGTCGGCAAGCCGCTCTGGGAGGCGCGCAGCGAAGTCCAGGCCATGCTCGCGAAGTTCGACATCACGCTCTCGCAGGGCCTCGAGCTCGTGGCGGAGCGCAGCTTCGAGCTGGGTGCGGGGCAGGTCGGCCGCTGGCGCGCGAACGCGCGCGGCGTGTTCGGCGTGATCGGCCCGTTCAACTTCCCCGGCCACCTGATGCACGGCCACGTGGTGCCCGCGCTCGCGACGGGGAACTGCGTGGTGGTGAAGCCGTCCGACAAGACGCCCGCGACGGGGCAGCTGTACGCCGAGCTGCTGCAGCGCGCCGCGTTCCCGGCCGGCGTGGCAAACGTGGTGCAGGGCGACGCGGCGGTGGGCGCCGCGCTCGCCGCGCATCCGGATTCGGACGGCGTGCTCTTCACGGGCTCGTACGCGGCGGGCCGGCGCATCCTCGAGGCGACGCTCGACCAGCCGTGGAAGCTGGTGGCGCTCGAGCTCGGCGGCAAGAACGGCGTGCTCGTCTGCGCCGACGCCGACCTCGACCACGCGGCGTACTCGATCGCGTTCGGCGCGTGCGTCACCGCCGGCCAGCGCTGCAGCTCGACGAGCCGCGTGTTCGCCGAGCGCTCGGTCGCCGACGCGCTGGCGGAGCGCCTGGTGAAGCTGTTCCGCGGCATCGCGGTCGGGCACTCGAGCGATCCCGGCGCGTTCATGGGGCCGGTGATCTCGCGCGCGGCGCGCGACCGACACGCTTCGGTGTTGGCGTGGGCCGCCGAGGACGGCGGCGAGGCGCTGGTGCGCGGCGGCCCGTGCGACGGCCCGCGGCCGGGCCACTGGGTGCGCCCCAGCCTGCACGGGCTGCGCGCACCGCAGCCCGCCAGCCGCTACCAGCGCGAGGAGCACTTCGTCCCCGACGCATTTCTGTGTGCCGTCGATTCGGTCGAGGCCGGACTCGCGGCGATCGACGCCAGCGAGTTCGGGCTCGTCGCCAGCGTTTTCACGCGCTCGCGCGGAACGTTCGAGCGCGCCACGCGCGCGCTCCGCGTCGGCTGCCTGAACTGGAACGCGCCCACGGTCGGCGCCTCGTCGAAGCTTCCGTTCGGCGGCATCAAGCGCAGCGGGAACGACCGCGCTGCGGGCGCGGCGTCGACGCTCTACACCACCTACCCGCAGGCGAGCCTCGAGGTCGCCGAGCCCGGCGCGCCCGCGCGCCATCCGGGCTTCCCGAGCCTCGCGTGACTCAGGTGGTGCTCATGGGCGACCCCGCGCATTTCGCGGTGGTCGGCGGCGCCAACCCGCACACGCGCGACAAGTACGGCCGCAAGAAGTCGGTCGACCGCGCGCTCGCGATCCGCCAGTGGGGCCGGCTGCGCGACCTGCTCGGCGAGCTGGGCGTCGCGGTCGACGTGATTCCGGCCGATCCCGCGCACCCGGGCCTCGTCTATCCCGCCAACGCAGGGTTCCGACACGGGGAAGTGTTCGTGCTGTCGAACCTGGTGCCCACGCGCGCGGGCGAGAAGCCGGCGTACCGCGCCGCCGCGGAGCGGCGCGGGCTGCGCTGCGTGGAGATCGAGGCCCGCTTCGAGGGCGAGGCCGACCTGTTCCCGGCCGGCGACGCATACGTGTTCACGTGGGGCGCGATCCGCCGCCAGCGCTTCGTGCCGCGGCTCGGCTGGCCGCCGTGGAAGCGCGTGTACGGCTTTCGCAGCGAGCCGCGCGCGCTGGGCGAGATCGAGGCGCTGGCGCCGCTCGGCAAGCGCGTGATCCAGGTGCAGCTGTGCGACGAGCGCTACTACCACGGCGACACATGTCTGTGTTCGTTCGGCCCGGGCCGAGAGTTCCTGCTGGCGTACTTCGACGCGCTGCACCCGCGCTCGCTCGAGGAGCTCCGCGAGCGATTCGGCGAGCGGCTCGTGCGGATCGGCGCCGCCGACGCGGCGATCTACGCGGCCAACTCCTTCGCGCTCGAGAGCCGCGGCGAGTCGCTGCTCGTCATGCCGCGCGGCGTGTCGGGCGAGCTTCTCGGTGCCGTGCGCGCCACCGGCACGCGCGTCGTGGACGTCGACGTCTCGGAGTTCCACAAGAAGGGCGGCGGCTCGGTGAAGTGCATGATCGGAGACCTGGGCGAGCGTCCGCAGTAAGCTGCGCGGGTGACTCCGATCGAAGTGCGGCGCTGGGGCTCGGCCGGGCCCGAGGTCGTGCTGCTGCACGGCGGCCCGGGCGCACCCGGCGGCCTCGCGGCGCTGGCGCGCGACCTCGCCGCCGGGTTTCGCGTGCTCGAGCCGCTGCAGCGGCGCGCGGGCGAAGTGCCGCTCACCGTCGCCCGCCACGTCGCCGATCTCGCCGAAGTCGCGCCGCCGCGCGCGCACGTGGTGGGCCACTCGTGGGGCGCGATGCTCGGCCTGTCCTACGCCGCGAGACACCCCGAGCGAGTCACATCGCTCGCGCTCGTCGGCTGTGGCACGTACGACGCGGCGACGCGCGGCGAGTTCCAGCGCGCCGTCGAAGCGCGCACCGACGACGCCATGCGCGCGCGCTACGCCGAGCTGCGGCTCCGCCTCGCCGAAGCGCGCGACCCGGCCGAGCGCGACGCGCTCCTGGCCCGGCGCGGGCGCGTGTCGGCGGCCGTGTACGCCGTCGACTTGCTCGACGAGGACGACGGCGGCCTCGGCGTCGACGAGCGCGGCCACGTCGAGACCTGGGACGACGTGCTGCGGCTGCAGGCCCAGGGCGCGGAGCCGGCCGCGTTCGCGGCGATCCGTGCGCCCGTGCACATGTTCCACGGCGACGACGACCCGCATCCCGGCCCCGCGATCCGCGAGCTGTTGCGCCGCTGGATCCCGCAGCTCGAGTACACGGGCTTCGCGCGCTGCGGCCACGAGCCCTGGCGCGAACGCCACGCGCGCGAGCCGTTCCTGCGCGCGCTCGAGGCGTGGCTGCGCGCGGCGGGAAATCCCGGCGGCTCTCCGGCTATGCTGCGGCGAGGAACGGAGGAACCCCCTTGAGCGAGATCGACGAGCTCTTCAGTCTGCGCGGCAAGGTCGCGCTAGTGACCGGCGGCAGCCGCGGCCTGGGCCGCGAGATGGTGCTCGCCTTCGCGCGCGCGGGCGCCGACGTGGTCGTCGCGAGCCGCAAGCTCGACGCGTGCGAGGCGACCGCGAAGGAAGTCGAGCGCGAGACCGGCCGCCGCGCGCTCGCGATCGCCGCGCACGTGGGGAAGTGGGGCGAGGTCGAGCAGCTCGCCGAGCGCGCGTGGCGCGAGATGGGGAAGATCGACGTGCTGGTGAACAACGCCGGCATGTCGCTGCTCTACGACAAGGTCGCGAACGTGTCCGAGACCATGTGGGACAAGGTCGTCGACTTGAACCTGAAGGGTCCGTTCCGGCTCACCGCGCTGCTCGGCTCGCGCATGGCCGAAGCGGGCGGCGGCTCGATCATCAACGTGTCGAGCGTCGCGGCGACGCGCCCCGCGGCGAACGTGATTCCGTACGCCGCCGCGAAGGCGGGGCTGAACGCGATGACGATCGCGTTCGCGCAGGCGCTCGGGCCGAAGGTCCGCGTGAACTGCATCATGGCGGGACCGTTCCTCACGGACATCTCGAAGGCGTGGGACATGGCGCAGTTCGAGAAGCGCGCGAAGCTGTTCATCCCGCTGCAGCGCGGCGGCGAGCCGCACGAGATCGTGGGCGCGGCCCTGTACCTGGCATCGAACGCGTCGAGCTACACGACGGGCGCGATCCTGCCCGTGCACGGCGGCGAGGGCTGATGCCGGCCGATTCACTCGCGCTGCGAGTCACTCACAAGGCGCCCGAGCCGCGCGACGAGGCGCCGCCGACCGGCCACGTGCAGGTCGAGCGCGGCGACTCGCGCGCCGTGCTGCTCACGCCGACGGACGTCGATCCCGACCGCCTGTACCCGCTCGTCACCGTGCTGCACGGCGCCGGCCGCCAGGACGAGATGCTGGTGAAGGCCGTGCGCGACGAGCCCGACCGGCGCGGTGCGTTCTTCCTGGTGCCGCGCTCGCTCCTGCCCACGTGGGACCTGATCGCGAGCCCGGAGCGCCCCGACCTGGACTTCCTCGAGTTCGCGTACGACCTGATCTACCGCCGCTATCCGATCGACCCCGCGCGCCAGGCGCTGCTCGGCTACTCGGACGGCGCGAGCTACGCGCTGTCGGTCGGGCTGTCGAACCCGGAGACGTTCCGCGCCGTCATGGCGTGGGCGGCCGGCTTCATCGCGCTCGAGCCCAGCTTCGACCCCGACGCGGCGCGCAAGCCCGACGTGCTGCTCGAGTACGGCACGCACGACCCCCTCTTCCCGTTCCAGCACGTCGCGCTGCCCATGCGCGCGAACCTGGAGCGCGCGGGCTACAACGTAGTGTTTCGCGTCGACGAGGGCGGCAAGCACTGGCCTTCGCCCGACTTCCTGCCCGAAGCGCTCGACTGGTTCTTCGCGCTCCGCTAGGCGTCGGGCGGCCGCGAGCGCTTCGCCGGGTCGACCGGGCTCTGGAAGCCGACCAGGTTGCCGTCGGGGTCGATCACTTCGGCGTAGCGAGCGCCCCAGAACGCGTCGTGCGGCGCGAGGTGACCTTCGTGACCCGCCGCCGTGAGCTCGGCGTAGATGCGGTCGGTCTCCGCCCGCGAAGCGACGCTGAACTGCAGACAGTTGGGGCTCGCGCCGCTCGGCTCGACGAAGCGTCGGTCGTAGCCGCGCGTCAGCGCATACGTGCCGAACGCCAGGTCGACGCCGTCGTGCGTGATGCCCACGAAGGCGCCGTTCTCGGCGCCCGCGGGGAACTCGAGCCCGAGCCGCCGGTAGAAGGCGATGGTCTTGCCGAGGTCGCGCACGAAGAAGTGCAGGCCGGTGAGCTTCATGCCCGGGAGTCTACGCGCACGAGGCGGCCGCGCGCGACGACCAGGATCGGGCGCAGAAGCGCGCCGAGGTCCTCGAGCGGGTTGCCGTCGACGACCAGCACGTCGGCGGCGAGGCCGGGGGCGAGGCGGCCGGTGACGCGCTCGAGGCCGAGCGCGAGCGCGGCGTCGGAGGTCGCGGCGCGCAGCGCTTCGACGGGCTCGAGCGAGGCGATCCGCGCGAACACGGCGAGCGCCTCGGGCAGGCGGTGGTGCGCCACGTTGGGGATGCCGGCGTCGGTCGACGCCACGAAGGGCACGTTGGCCCTACGCAGTGCGGTGTAGACCTCGGCCATGCGCGTCGCGAACTTGCCCGGCGTGCCGTCCTCGGCCCAGAAGCGCGCGAAGCCGGTGTTCACGGTCGGCGAGACCCACGCGCCCGCGCGGGCGATCTCGCCGACCACCTCCAGGTCGAGCGCGCCGCCGAAGCCGTCCTCGCTCGCGAAGGAGCAGTGCTCGATCGTGCGCACGCCGGCGCGCGCGGCGCGCAGGATCCCCTCGGTGCCGTGGCAGTGCGCGGCGGTGTGGCGGCCGAGCGCACGCGCTTCGGCGACGATGGCGTCGAGCTCGTCCTGGCCGAACTGCGCCGCCGCGGGAGTGGTGCCCTTGGTCAAGACGCCGCCCGTCGCCATCACCTTGACGCAGTCGGCGCCGTGCTCGACCTGGCGGCGCACGGCGGCGCGGAGCTCGTCGACGCCTTCCGCTTCGCCGCCCCAGTACCAGCAGTGACCCCGCGGCGAAGTGAGTGGCTGGCCCGCGCACAGGAGACGCGGCCCCATGACTTCGCCGCGCGCGATGCGGTCGCGCAGCGCCAGCGCCTTCCACTCGGGGCCGCCGAGGTCGCGCGCGGTCGTGATGCCGGCAAGGACCATCTGCCGCGCGCGCGCAGCGAGCGCTTCGCTGCCGTCCGAGCTGGCGTCCTGCGCGACCTCGCGGCGCTCGGGGTCGAGCGACACGTGCACGTGCGCGTCGCACAGGCCGGGCAGCGCGACTGCGCCGCGCAGGTCGATGCGCTCGCCGTCGACCGGCCCGCTCACCAGCCGCTCGCCCACCGCGTACAGCGTCTCGCGGCCGGGCCGCAGCGCGTCGCTCGCGCCGTCCCAGACTCGAACTTCCGCGAGCGCGAGCGCCATCGCGGTCATCCTATCTCACGCGATACTCTCCCGCGCCGTGTCCGGGGGTCGGGCTCGAACGCAGAGCGCCGCGGCGGCGCTGGCACTGGGGATCGCCGCGTTCGCCGCGGGCGCGTGGCTCGTGTTCGAGGCCGAGCGCGCGCCCGACGTGCCGTTCCTCTCCGCGCGCGCGCCCGCGGAGTGGCTGATCCGCGCCGAGCCGCCGGTGAGCGTGGCCCGGCCCGTGCGCGAGCGGACCGTGGCGTTCCGGCGCAGCTTCGCGCTCGCCGCGACGCCGCACGATGCCCGCCTGCGCGTGCGCTTCTTCCGCGCCGGCAGCGCGGAGCTGAACGGCGCGCCGGTGCCCGCGGCGACCGTGGCGCCGGGCGCCGACTGGAAGGAGCTCCGCGAGGCCGACGTCGCCGCGCTCCTGCGGCCGGGCGACAACGAGCTGGTGTTGCGCGCGAATACGAGCACCGGACCGCCCGCCGTGTGGGCGGTCCTGGAATCGGAAGCCGGTGTGATCGTGGCGAGTGACTCGAGCTGGACGGCGCTCGGCGACGACGGGAGACAGCAGCGCGTGCGCCTCGCCACGAGGCCCATGTCGGACTGGCTGGCCCGCCCGCCGGCCGACGCGCTCGCGCTGCTGCGCGCGACGTGGATCGCGCTCGCCGCGTGTGCGGTCATCGCGGGGCTCGGGCTCGACGCCCTGCGCCGCGTGACGGCGCGGATCGACTTCCGCTCGGCCCCGGCCGCGCCCGTCGCGTTCGCTGCGCTCGCGCTCGGGCTGCTCTGGTGGAACGATCGCAACCTGGACCTCGGCTACGGCTTCGACTCGGGCGCTCACCTCGACTACGTGCGGTACATCCTCGCGAACCACCGCCTGCCGTTCGCCGACGAGGGCTGGTCCATGTACCACCCGCCCCTCTACTACGCGGCCGCGTCGGGCGTCGTCGCGCTGTTCGGCGAGAGCGCGCCGGCGCTGCACGCGCTGAACGCACTGGCGGCGGTGGTGCAGTGCGCGGCCGTGTGGGGCGCGCTCGGTCTCTCGTTCCCGGAGCGGGCGAAGGCGCGGCTCGCGGGGCTCGCGCTCGCACTGTTCCTGCCGATGCAGCTCTACCTGGCGCAGTACGTGACGAACGAGCTGTGGAGCGCTGCCCTGGCGTCGTGCGCGCTGTGGCTCGCTCTGCGCATCGCGGTGCTCGACTTGCGCGGCGCGCGCGTACACGCGGCGCTGGGCGCGCTGCTCGGGCTGGGTCTGCTCGCGAAGTTCTCGGGGCTGGTCCCGGCCGTGGTCGCTCTCGCGGTGCTGGCGGGGCGGCTCGTCGCCCGCAGCGAGCGCGCGCCGCGCGTCTGGCTCGCGACGCTGGGCAGCGCGCTCGCGGCGCTCGTCGCCGTCGCAGGCTGGCACTACGCGCGCGTCTGGTGGCACTTCGGCTCGCCGCTCGTGGGAAACTGGGACGCGCTGGCCGGCCGGCCGTGGTGGCAGGACCCGGGCTACCGCACGGCGGGTGACTATCTCCGCTTCGGCGAGTCACTGACTTACCCAGTCTTCGCCGCGTGCAACGGCTGCCTCGACGGCCTGTACTCGACGGCGTGGGGCGATGGCCTGGTCGGCGGCATGGCGAGCCCCGCGTACGCGCCCCCGTGGCACTGGCAGCTGCTGCGCGCCGGCG
>Ga0335076_10002448_pt1 | contig 18444 bp, 21 predicted proteins | sample Lox_Sample_25_FD_206717 | JGI IMG/M metagenome (GOLD analysis project Ga0335076, IMG submission 206717) | Soil microbial communities from Loxahatchee National Wildlife Refuge, Florida, United States - Lox_Sample_2.5 | ecosystem: Environmental > Terrestrial > Soil > Wetlands | place: USA... | reverse complement strand
GTTTACGTGTTGAACGCTGGTGGGACCAGCAATGTCACAGGCTTCCGTTTGGAGCGGAGCGGCAGACTCAGGCCGATCCCACACTCCATCGCATTCCTCACCACCAGCAACTCCGGGCCCGGTTCGCTGTCGTTCAGTCCCGACGGTCAGTTTCTGTTGGTAACGGAGAAGCTCAACAACCGAATCGACGCCTTCCATGTCCAACTGGACGGCACACTCGGTCCGATCGAGGCAACACCCGCAGTGGGCCCCGGCACATTCGCGGTGGCGTTCGCGCCGAACGGAGCAGCGCTGGTATCGGAAACCGGGCCGGCGGGCGGAAACAACGCTTCAGCGATTTCCTCGTATGCGGTGCTTCCCAACGGAACACTCTCTCCGATTAGCGCGAGCGTACCGACTCAGGGTGCGGCCACTTGCTGGCAGGCGGTCACTCCTGACGGTCGTTTCGTGTACACGTCCAACTCCGCAACATCAACCATCTCAGGATTTGCGATCGGCACCGACGGAGAGTTGACGCCATTGCCGGGAACCATCACGGCAACGCTGCCCGCCGGCAGCACAAACCTCGACACGGCGATCAGCTCCGACGGCAAATTCCTCTACACTCTGGATTCCGGAACTGGCTCGGTGAGCATTTTCGGTATCAACGGGGACGGATCTCTAACCAGCCTGGGAGAGGCAGGCGGTCTCTCTGCCACTGCTGGATTCAATGGCATAGCGGCAAACTAACGGCAACTCGGGCGAGCTGTGGCAATCGCAGCTCGCTTGACTTTCTTCATCCCTCCAGTGGCCCGTTCGAGGGCTGCAAGTGGACCAGCGACCGGGGTCGTGTACGTCGAGCACATAGGAACTAAGCCCCATTCTTGCGGCCTCCAAATACCACATTTGGGAAATTGCGAGCGCGAATCAGAGTCTGGAGAACGCAACCAGAGAGTTGTCTCGCTTGAGGGGATTCTTCTGAGAGGCAGCGATCCTCCGGGCAGCCGATGACAATGCCTTCACCGGCTAGCCCGAAGTGAGCTTTTGGGGAAACGCCGGCGGGAACTAGTTCTGCTTCATGCCATCGTCGTGCTTCATGCCGTCGTCTTTCTTCATATCGTCTTTCTTCAACTTGTCTTTCTTGGTTTTCTTGGACTTTTTGTCCTTTTTCATTTCGTCTTTCTTCATCTGGTCGTTGTTCATCTGGCCTTGTTTCATGTCGTCCTGCTTCATGCTGTCCTGCTTCATGTTGTCGCCGGACTGGGCAAACGCTGCCAGGGAAACTGCCACCACACACACCGCCATCAACCTGCCGAACATCTTCTTCATGAATATCCTCCGAGTCTTTCGCCGAATTTACGCCGACAGACTGCGGCGCACACATGGGATGCGCTCGTGGCGGCAAAGTTACAACATCGACGGTGAGATTTACTCCTGCAGTTGACCTCGACCACGGCCAAGGGGCTACCATGTCGCATGCGTGAGTCCGTGGCGTGCGAGGTCGATCGCGTTGTGTTCGATAGCGGGCTGGTCCGGATCGGTGCATTCCGCTGCCATCCGGATGATCCGTCTTTTCATGATTCTGGACCGGCAAGAAACTGCTGCTTCGTGTTTCCACGAACTGCGGTCGAGATTCAGCATGAACACGAACCCGCCTTTGTCGCCAACCCGAATGTCGTGACCTTCTACAATCAAGGTCAGGCCTATCTGAGAAACGCGGTCAGCCTCGAGGGCGATCGCTGCGACTGGTTCGGCGTGGAAATCGATGTTGTGCAGGAACTGGTGCGGGCTTTTGATCCAACCCTTGACGCACGTCCGGACCGACCTTTCAACTTCACGCGTGGCTGGGCTGACGCCTCCACCTATCTTGCCCAGCGGAGACTCTTTGAGCAGGTAGTGGCCGGGTTCGTCAACGATCCACTGATGATTGAAGAGTCGATTGTGGATCTTCTGGAGCAGGTTGTGAGATCCGCATACAAGACAACGGCAATCACGAGGCCAAGCATTGTGGGCGGCAAGCAGCGCGAAATGGTCCACCACATTGAATTCGTTCTCAGCCGGCAATGGGGAGAGTGTCTGTCGCTGCGCGACCTCGCCGGCGAAATCGGAATATCCGTGTACCACCTATGCAGAATGTTTCGCCGCGCGACTGGATCAACCCTTCATCAATACCGCCAGAAGTTACGGGTTCGCTGGTCTCTTGAGAGCGTGATGGAATCGAGCAGATCGCTGGTGGATATTGCCCTGGACGCTGGATTTTCCAGCCATAGCCACTACACGAGCTCGTTCCGCCAGGAGTTTGCTCAAACCCCATCGAGCCTTCGAGCCGGCAAGACGCGAGAAACGGTACGTCGCCAGAGAGCAATATTCTGATAGCGAGATCGCGCAGGATCGGCTAGTAAGTTAGGAACTATGCCGATGAAGGCTCCGCGCATCACAACCCAAGTATGTCTTGTTGCAATTCTTGTCATTGGAGTCGGATGTTCCTCGCAGCCCAATTCCGCCACTGTTGAACCGACACTGGCCGCCGGCGTGGCACGCCTGCAGGCGAACGACAGTGAGGGTGCAGCGAAGATTCTGGAACAAGTAACTGCACACGAACCAAACAACGGACGCGCGTGGCGCAATCTAGCCCTCGCTTACCAGAACCTCAAAAACTGGGATCGGGCTATCTCGGCAAATCAACATGCGCTCGATGTGGACCCGTCAGTTCCGACCCCGCTCATTAGCCTGGGCGTCCTCTACGCCCGGAAGGGAGACAAGGATCAAGCATTCACTTGGCTCGCCAAAGCTAAAGCAACCCACAAAATTGACATGACGCAGATTGACGTGTCACCGGAACTGGCAGAACTGAAAGCTGACTCGCGCTTTGCAGCCCTTTTGCCGTCGCGATCGGACTTTGACAATCCGTTTGTCGAACCGGTGAAGATCATCCGGGAATGGGATGGCGAGAAACCGAACGATCAGTTTGGCTGGATTGCTCGAAACATCGGTGATGTCGATGGCGACGGAGTAGCAGACGTCGTCACCTCCGCCCCGACGAGCAGCAAAGGCGGCGAGAAGGCGGGCCGCATCTACGTTTACTCAACGAAGTCAGGCAAATTGCTCTGGACCGCGAATGGCCGTGCGGGCGATGAACTCGGCACCGGAGTCGAATCCGCAGGCGACACGAACGGTGATGGCATTCCCGACGTAATCGCCAGCGCCCCCGGTGGCGGCTATGCGAAGGTCTACTCGGGCCACGACGGTCGCGTGCTCCTGACTCTGCGAGCGGAAAACTCCGGTGATGAATTCGGGCGACATGCCTCTGGCATCGGCGACGTAAACCATGACGGATTTGCAGACGTGATTGTGGGCGCGCCGGGGAATAATGGCCCGGGCCAAAAAGCCGGACGGGCGTACGTCTATTCGGGAAAGAACGGACACCTGCTACTGACGCTCAGCGGAGAACGTGCTGGTGACGCGTTTGGCAGTGCTGTCGCAGGCTTCGCGGACAACGAGCACATCTTTCTATTGGTCGGCGCGCCCAACGCAGGACCTAAACAAACCGGTCGAACCTATGTGTACGACGCACTCTCCTCCAAGCCAAAGTTCACGATTGAATCCGACGAAACGGGAGTTGCATTCGGCGCGATGTTCTTGTCCATCCCCGGCGACGTCGATGGCGACGGGGTGCCGGACATTTACGTGTCCGACTGGTCGAATGCTGCGAAAGGGCCCTCCACTGGCCGAGTGTACGTGTACTCCGGGAAGGACGGACACCCTCTTTTCACGCTGACTGGTGAAACCGCTGGTGAAGGGTTTGGCACGAGTCCGTCGGTGGCGGGAGACGCGGACCATGATGGCCACGCCGATCTGATCGTGGGTGCCTGGCAGTACAGCAAGGAAGCCATCGGTGGTGGACGCGCCTACCTCTATTCCGGCAAGGACGGTCATCTCATCAAAACCTTCACCTGCCGGATACCAGGAGACACTTTCGGATTTGATGCCGTGACCATGGGCGACGTGGACAAGGACGGCACCGCCGACTTTCTGATTACTTCCGGATGGAGCGGGGTTCACGGCTTCCATTCGGGGCGGGTGTTCATTGTCTCCAGCGGGATTCAGCCTAACTGACCGGATCTCCTCGCGTTTGTTTTCCGCTCGACTTCGGCGACCAATCGACGGGTAACCGGTACATCCAGATTGTGGCGAGGAGCGGCACGCAAGATGGGGCCCGCGATCGCGTCGAGTTCTGGCAGGTTCCCTTGTTCTAGGTCTTTTTGCATCGAGCTGCGGATGTTGTTTGGCAGGCCTTTGATCGTCGACATTACAGAGTCGGAATCAACCTTGGCGCCTTCGGCAAGCGCGACCCCGCAGGCCTCACGAACACAAATCTCCAGCTCCCGCCGCCAAGTCGCATCCGCTGCGATTTCGCCGCTAGTTTTGCCTGCGGCCGTCGTGACCAGTGCCATCGGTCCTAGAAATACCAGCTTGCTCCACAGCAGCGTTTGCTCGTCCTCTATGAACTGGCAATTGAAGCCGACCTTCTGCAAGTCCTCAAGGGTCGTCTCAATCAGGCTGCGCCCGATCGAGGACACGTTCAACCGGGCAAATGGGGAACGATGCACGATGTGTCCGGGAGCAGTTCGCTCGGACTCGACAAATATTGTGGCCGGGACAACGCGACTGGCTCCGTATCGCGAACGAAGCATGGCTACGTGGTCGATACCATTGAGCAACGGAATGACGGCCCTGACGGAATTGCCGCTCGGAAAAGAATCGAGCGCACTCTCGAGCTGCGTGGCTTTGACAGCGATCCACAACAAATCCACCGCCGGAACGGTTGTAGCCCGGTCCACCTTAGCACTGAATTTCCCAAAGGGACTCTCCAGCCGCAATGTATCGGGATATTGATTGATCGCGTCCTTTCTCAACACGAGTGTGACGGACGCTCCCGACTGCGCCAATGAGGCTGCGATCAATCCACCCACTCCACCCGGTCCCAGTATTGCGTGGCGCATCAATGGAGACTCCCATCAAAAACTTTGTTTGGTACCCAACCAGGCCGCAATCCAAACCACCTTGGAGAATTCGCTGTCTTCAGCGTCGTCGGCTGAACTTCGTCAGCGTTTCGGAATAGCGCTTCATGGTCTCCGGAATTGCTCGGTTGTAAATAAACTGTCCTTCGCGGCGCGAGTCGATCAGCTCCGCCTCCGCCAGAATCTTGAGATGATGGGACACAGTGCCCGGGGTCAACCCTTCCCGCTCCACCAGTTCCCCGCAGTACGTCTCCTCGCTTGCCGCTATGGCTTCATAGATGCGGAGCCGGGTCGGATCGGCCAAAGCTCTTGAGATCTTTGCAAGCTGCTCGATATCCATGGAATGTTCATTGATTCTATCTGGATGAGATGCTTCTTCCACAATCTCGACTCCGGGAGCCTGAAACTTATTAGTTTGATAGTCATCAAACTATCGAAATGCACTCGGGAGGTTCGTGGTTGCTCTTCCGGGAGATCTCGAAGGAGTGTTTATGAAAAGACTTGCAGGGAAAGTTGCGGTTGTGACCGGCGGAAACAGCGGAATCGGGCTGGCAACGGCCAAATTGTTTCGCACGGAGGGCGCGAAGGTCGTCATTTCCGGACGCAACCAGAAGACGCTCGATGAAGCTGTAAGAGCCATTGGAGGCGATGTACTCGGCGTGCGCGCCGACGTTTCCAAACCAGACGATATCCAGCGACTCTTCACAACGGTGGCCGAGAAATGGGGCAAGATTGACATTTTGTTTGCCAATGCCGGAGTCGGGAAATTCCTTCCGGTTGCCGACGCAACGGAAGGCCACTTTGACGAAATTTTCGATATCAACGTTCGCGGGCTTTTCTTCACCGTACAAAAAGCACTCCCTCATTTGAATGACGGATCAGCGATCGTCCTCAATGCATCCGTTGTGGACGAACTGGGCATGCCGGGAGCGAGCGTCTATTCTGCCAGCAAAGCCGCAGTGCGCTCTTTTGCGCGTACGCTAACGGCGGAGCTGGCAAACAGGGGCATCCGCATCAACGTGGTCAGTCCAGGTCCCGTGCCAACCGCCATCTTGGAGCGCACTGGCATGCCGCAGGATGCCATCGATGAAACCCTGCGCTTCCTGGTCTCACAAGTTCCCATGAAGCGCGCCGGTAAGCCCGAAGAAGTCGCCGATGCCGTGTTGTTTCTCTCGGGCCCTGAGTCTTCCTACATCACGGGAGTGGACCTGAACGTAGACGGTGGGATGGGACAGGTCTGATCGGTAACTCAGATGCGTTCTGACATTGCGGACTCGACGAGGACGGGCTACTCCATCTGTTTAGCTCGGGCCGAGCATATTCGAGCGCTCCCCGCGATTGAGCTAGCGGCGGCACGGATGCTCAGGGGCTGTGCGCCGGAGCCCGTCCTCGCTGAGACCACGGACGAGCGCACGTTCGTCGATGCCGCTCGCGATGGGCGGCTCTGGGTGGTTTCGGCGGGGATTTTGCCCGTGGGTTTCGCGCTGGTAAGAATGCTCGCGAATGACTTGCCCCACCTCGAAGAGATTGATGTAGACCCACCTCACGGGCGCCGCGGTTTAGGCTCGGCTCTCATCCGTGCGGTGTGCGACTGGGCGACCGTCTCCGGGTATGCCATGCTGACCTTGACGACGTTCCGAGTTGTGTCCTGGAACTTCCCCTTTTACAGGCGCATGGGGTTCGTGGAGATCCCGCGCGAAACCTTGCGTCCCGAGCTGGCTGCCGTCGTATCCGAGGAGGCGCATCGAGGCCTCGATTCTCGTACGCGAGCGGTGATGGGGTATCGATGCGAGCAGCGTCTCGTCCTTGAACCACCTAGCTAGCTTCGTTCACACTGTTCGATTCTCATCTCGCGTGAGCATTCCGGCGTTGGCGTGCGGCATAGGCCGCGACTTTCAGTCGATTCCCGCACACTTGCATGCTGCACCAGCGGCGTGTCCCCTTCTTGCTGGTGTCATGGAAGTGCAGAACGCATTGTCCACACTTGCGGACACGATTGCGATCAACACTTGAAAACAACTTCGCCGCACCATGTGCCAATGTGGCGAACAGTCGCGATCCCCACCGCGTTGGCGTCGTCGACATTGTGCGTCTCTACCTTGGGCAGGTACGCGATCCAGAGCTCCTTCACCGCGCGATGAACGTAAGCGCGCTGCCGCAGGATTGGAAGGCCGACCTTCCGCTGCGGGCACGAATGGAAGGGGCGTGACGGTTGTCTTCATTGTGGGCTGACCGGCATCGAGGCAGCCCCGAGTACTCGCCCCTGCCGCAGTTCTTGCACGAATGCTATCAACCGCAGGTTGCGCAAGTCAGACCCGGGTTCCAGCTTGAGCTGAACATCCTGCGCAAGAACTTGTCCCCGTTTCAGTGCGCCAATCTTCGTAAGACTCTTGACCACAGCGACGTGCGCCAGTCTGTGGCCGGAATTCTCGCCCGCTGACACCTGCGATTCTGCCCGGTTCAGCGCAACCGCGACGTATACTTCGGCCTCTCGTGAGCCAAAGGATGAATCGAGAGTTTCCGTTTCCAGATGAGCGTGCAGGGTGTTCGAGGCATCTGCCGAGATCGAGGACAAGTGCAACGGAAGCTTTGGAACACGCAACGCTCTTTGAAAGGCCTTGTCCGCCTGGCCGGAATTGCTTCCAACAAACTCGCTGGTCCCGTCCACCACCATTTGCGGCGTGTAGACGCTATCCAGGCCGAAACGTTTGGCGTAGGCACTCTGCCGCTGACTATAGAAACTGGCAGAGTACGGATCTTTCCAGCCGATGTGGTTCCAGTAGTCAACGTGTTCGCTGAGCACAATCATGTCCGCACCCGGTACGGGCTGCGCATCCAGCGTCTGTAAGAACTTGTCAGCCGGAGGGCAGCTGGAACACCCCTCCGATGTGAAGAGTTCCACCAGCAACGGAGTGCGAGCATTCGAGTCGGCATCTGCGCCATGGAGACGTTGCGGTGCGAACGCCAACATCCAGGCACCTACGGAAAGCATCAATATCACGGAAACGACCGGAATCTTCATTGTTTTGGCTGTCCTCATGCTCCCCTGAGTGGATGTCCGGCGGGTGCGAAAGTTACGCACTTTGTCCGCGGCACACCCGTAACTTTTCGCTTTCAGCGGACTCTAACAGAACCGGCCTCGAAAATAACTTGCCGAAGCCACCAAGGAGTTTGTTATGTCTAGCTTGTTTTCACGCTTGTCCGCCGTCATCTTGGTGCTGACGTATGCCGGTGTAACCGCGTGCAGTGCAGGTGGCAAATCGAACGTTGTTGTTCCGGCACCAGCTGTCGACGCGACAATTACGTCGACCAGCGGCCAGCAGACTGTGGTTATCGCTGGTGGCTGCTTCTGGGGAATTCAGGCCGTATTCCAACACACCAAGGGCGTGATTCGCGCGACCTCAGGCTACTCCGGAGGCTCAGCTAAGACTGCGGAATACGAACTGGTCAGCACCGGCGAGACCGGCCATGCGGAGTCGGTGCAGATCACGTACGATCCATCAAAAATCACCTACGGCCAACTGCTTCGCGTCTTCTTTTCTGTCGCCCACGACCCCACGCAGTTGAACCGGCAAGGTCCCGACGAGGGCACTCAGTATCGTTCGTCGATCTTCTATAGCACCGACGAGCAGAAGCGGATCGCCGAGGCGTACATAGCACAACTCGACCAAGCCAAGGTCTTCCAGCGCCCGATCGTGACCCAGGTCGTTCCATTGAAGGCCTTTTATCCCGCCGAAGCGTACCACCAGGACTATGCCGCGCTCCATCCGAACAACCCATACATCGTGTACAACGATGCGCCGAAAGTTGCTCATCTTCGCGAGCAGTTTCCGGATCTCTACAGCGGTAAATAAGGAGAAAGTGCCATGTTCGACTCCGATCTTGGAGCAAACGAAAAACCAGTGGTGCCTCGACGAGCATTCCTCGTGACAACGGCTTCGGCGCTTGCGGGCGCGATTCTCTGGTCGCTGCGAAGGCCAAGGCTTGTGCAAGCGGAAGCGGCGAACGGCACGTCTCAGGGTGTGTCCGGGGAAGTCACCATTGTCGAATTCTCCGATTCGGGAGAGCGACTGAATACGGTCCACGTACCGAAGGTGGTCAAGACGGAAGCGGAATGGCGCAAGCAACTTTCGCGAGGCGTGTTCTCCATCACCCGTCAGTCCGATACCGAGCTTGCCTACTCCGGAGAGTACTGGAACCTCCACGAGAAGGGCCTTTATCGCTGTATCTGCTGTGACAATGCGCTGTTCATCTCGGACACGAAGTTCGATTCCGGAACGGGCTGGCCGAGCTTTTGGGCGCCGATCGCGCCTGAGAACGTCCGAACCACGCGAGACGCGAGCATTGGCATGGTCAGAACAGCCGTCTCCTGCACCAAGTGCGACGCGCATTTGGGACATGTCTTCGACGATGGCCCAGAACCGACGGGTCTTCGCTACTGCATGAATTCGGCGTCTTTGAGGTTCGTCGCGCGACAAATGGCAAAAGAACCCAGCAAGCAAAATGCGCCGGTTACCAATACGCAATCGAACAAGAGAGGCGGCTGAATCACGCCAAGTTGGATTCCCGCTCAACAGGAAAGTTGCAGGTGCGAAAGAGGTCTGCTCAAGAGACCTCGAACAATAGCAACAATCTCGATCATGACAGACCTGCTCACCATCCAGTCATGCAGCGGCGCCGTGACATCCTTCTGATTTCACCACTCGCTTGGTTGAGGCGGGGTTCTTCAATAGCATCGCAGGGGGGCGAATCGGTCTCGGCACAAAATTCCCCCCACAGTTTGGACAAATGCCGTGCAATACATGTTGGGCGCACGCCACACAGAACGTACATTCATAGGTGCATATCACGGCATCTGTTGAATCGGCGGGCAAATCGCGGTTGCAACATTCGCAATTCGGTCGAAGTTCGAGCATCGTGTCCTCCAAAGATAGATTTTGCATGTTTCGTGAATCTCATCTATCTGTCATATCTATCGCGGCCAGGCGCACACACGGTTGTAGAGTTTTCGCTACCTCCCTTTCTACAGTTGCAGGTTGCGGCCCCAAACGCGCAGCCTTGCCGACAGTTCAAAGAGCAACATCGGAATCTCCTGAACCAGAGAAGACTATCCTTCTCTCACTTTCCTCGATTGGTGCATCGTTGATACTCGCGATTCTTCGTTGCATCAACCCCTCTGCGTTGAACTCCCACAGTTCAACACCATAAGATCGATGCCATTGGCCGACGGCATTATGCCACTCATACTCGAAGGCCACCGCCATTCGGTTTTGACGAAATCCCCACAGCATCTTCTTCAGACGGTAGTCCAGCTCCTTTGCCCACTTCCGCTTCAGAAATGCTCGGATCTCCTCGCGGCCCTTCAAGAACTCCGCGCGATTCCGCCACTCCGAGTCTTTCGTGTAAGCCAGCACCACCCGCTCCGGATCGCGCGTGTTCCACAGATCCTCGGCCATTTGCACCTTGGCGAGAGCACTCGCTTCCGTAAACGGCGGAACAACTCCGGTTGTCACCATGTTTACCTCGCTTCCGTTATTGATGGACTCGGCTGCCATTGCGGACTCACAAAAATGGCCCTCCCTGGCAGCCGCGATCCACTACGCCGCTCGCCGCAGGGAAATCTTCGGAAAGTCCACTTCCGTCGCCGCCGCAAGATTGAAATAGTTCGTGAAGACGTTCAATGCCACATGGGCGATGATCTCCGCGATCTCACCTTCGCCGAAGCCGGCTTGCCGCACCGCTTCGAAATCGGCATCCGTGACCTGACCTTTGCTGGTAAGCACCTGCCGCGCGAACGCGAGCGCCGCCGCAGATTTGGCTGTGCTCGACCGGGCATCCCGCGCCTGCTCAATCTCGGTATCGGTGAGTCCCGTGAGCTTGCCGATCGCCGTGTGCGCTGACACGCAATACTGGCAAACGTTCTGCTCGCCTACCGCAAGAGCGAGTTCCTCACGTAGTTTGGCCGGCAGGATTCCGCCAGTAAGCGCTCCGCTGAACGACAAATACCCTTCCAATACGGCGGACGAGTTGGCCATCACTCGGGTCATGTTCGGTGTCATTTTGAGTTTGGACTGCACGGCCTCGAGCAACTGCTTAGCCTTGCCGTTAGCAGTTTCGGTCTGGATTGCTGGTAGTCTCGACACTTTATTAGTCTCCAATCGGTCGCGTTTTCACTTTCTCGCGTGTCTGTTGGATTACGGTGTGTCGCGCAGGTATCACCGAAACTATGTAATCTGGATTACATTGCCTTGCCGTTCTATTGGGGCGACAATCGAGAGGAGAATCTCCTTCGTGCCGAACGCCAACGCCAAGGCATCCGAAAGTCTCGTGGAAGCCACCGCGCTCTCCGCGGTCGAACTGTTCAAGGATCTGCCCGTGGCCTGTCTCCGGACGCTTGAAAAGGGGAGTGGCCTACGCGACTTTCGCAAGGGACACACTTTCTTCCGTGCTGGGGAGAGTGGCGAGCGCTTGTTTCTCATCGAGAAGGGACGAGTGCAGACCTTTCGTACCTCCGGCACGCGGAAGTTGATCATCGCTGAGTTAAAACCGCCCGCGGTCTTCGGCGAGATGGGCTGCGTTGGCCAGCGCATGTACCACTGCTCCGCCCAGACCACAGAGGTATCGCGAATTCGTGTGATCGAGCGCTCCGACCTCGAAGCGCTACTCGAACAATACCCCGTCGTCACCCGCCGCCTGCTGGATCTCGTTAGTGACCGCTTCGTCCGGGTACTTCTCAACCTTGAGGCCACGTCCTTCCGGCAGCTGATGCCGCGTATCGCCAACATGCTCCTCGAGCAGGCGCAAGACGATTCCGTCGAAGATCTGACCCATCACGAGATCGCGCAGCACCTGCGGGTCTATCGCGAATCCGTGACTGCCGCTCTGGGCGAACTGCGCAAAGCCGGAATCATCGGCATCGGTCGCAAGCGTATCCGAATTCTTGATCGTCTTCGCCTGGAAAGAGCCGCACGCGAGTAAGGCGGTGGCTCCGCATGAACTCGTCGACCTTTCTCCGAACCCCTCAAAGCTAAATCGGTGAACTAGCGCTCGACGGCAATGGGCAAACTTAGTAACCTGCCTTCCCGCAAAGCTCCGAGGCTCGCGTCGTCCAAACAGGCGAAATCGTTTTCGCTGATCGATTTTTCTTAGGCGTTCTAGCGGCGAATGTAGGTGCCGCCTACACGGCCGATCACGCTATTCGATCAGTTTGTGCCGGCGCAAAACTGCGTCCACTTTCTCGTTTCCAGTTGGCGTGTTGCAACCTTCCATGGGTGCACCAGCGGCAATCAATAGTCGAGCCACTTCGGCGTAGTCTCCTCCGGGTTCGCCGCAGTTTTGAGTTCCATGGTGCAACCAGCCAGAAGGTGGCGCGTGGAAGGACTCGTCTTTGATATCGAGAGACGCGTGGTGATCGATCAGCAGCTTGGCCAGATCGGCGTATCCCTTCCAGCACGCCCAGTGCAAGGCGGTGCCGCCGTGTTCTCCACGGGCATCAATCGGCAGACCGGCCGCCAACAATCCACGGACGCCGGCCGTATTATGAACCGCTGCCAGATGCGGAATCAGGTGCGCATATTGCGGGAGAGCAGAGATGCCGGGTGGCGCGGGGAGTTGTTCGCCAGCGTTCGCGGAGGCTTCAACGAATTGATCGAGCGGGGATAAATCCGTGTTCGCTCCGCTCGATTGGAGGAATCTCGCCACCTCTTTTTGTCCGCTGAGAATGGCCAGTGCATACGGGGTGCGCCCGTCTCCTCTCTTGGCGTTAACATCGGCGCCACGATTGAGCACGTCGGTAATGATCTCCACGCTTCGCCCCCGCCAAACTGCCCAGTGAAGGGCGGTATCGCCTCGCTCATTTGTTCCGTTGGGATCAGCTCCGGCGTCAAGTAAAAGTCGTACCCCTTCCCTGTCTTCACGGTCGAGCATGTGTTTAAGCGCATTGGCGCGATTGGGCTCGGCTCCGTAGCGGAGCAATAGCTTCATGCATGCCAGGTCGGGATGCTCGGTTGAGTGGTAGAGAGACTCTCCGTCATTCGGGTTAGCTCCGGCTTCCAGAAGCGCGAGCCCGAGATCGGCGTTGTTGTTGAGTCCGGTGGCGGCGTACAGACAAGAGAGAGGATTGTCTGGGACATCCTCAGGAAGAAAAGAAGTGCTGGGATCGGCGCCTTGCCTGAGGAGGACTCGGGCTGTTTCGACGATTTGTGACGCCCGATTTGATCCGCCTCTGGCGTAACGGGAGAAGCACAAGTAAACGAGCGGTTCACAGTTTTGCGGGCCGCTTTTGGCATTCGTCAGAGAAGGTGTTTCGCTGAGTACACGGTCAGCCTGTTGATGGTGCCCCAAAACCAGAGCCACATAAAATCCTGCGTCTGCAATTTTGGGATGTTTGGAGAGAATCTCTTCGGCGCGTCGGAGGTCCGACGTAGCCGCGTCGATGAAGGCCGCTACCAATTCCTGAAAATTCAGATTGGATTCGACAATGAAGGCTTTGAAGAGCGGCCAACTGCGAAAACCCTGCTCGCTGGCGATAGCCAGCTGCGCGTCATGCAAGGCCGGCATCGCCGGTTTTTTCGGCAGATAACGGTTGAGGCGTTGAATGGCATTCGCGTCGCCAGACTTGCTGTCCTTCAGCAATGCTTTGGCTTGTTTGCGGTAGTACTCCAGATTCAGGCGGACGACTTCGGAATGGGTTGGCACGTGGCCTCCTTTCAAAATTGCCCGGCGTCCGCATAACGGGCTGAAAGAAGGTCCTGCGAATTAACAGATTCTAGAAGGTGGGAAAATCCCTTTCCGCGGACCGGAAGCGCCCTTACGCGCTAGGGCAATTATAGCCAATCGCAAAGGGATACCACGAATAGAATCGTTCGGTGGTAATGAATTCGTTCGCGAACCATCTGGCGTCTATCGGACGCGTTCACTCCGCATTTGAGGAACTGGATTCACGCGCTGGAGCGCTTCGGGCGGCCTGCACTGTGGACAACTTGCAATTGAGAATCGTCCAGGAAGCAATCTTAGAGCTCTTCGGTCGCATCGGTGTTCCGTCTATTTACGCAGGCCGGCCGAAGTGATCATGCGACGTAGTGCGGTCATGTCTTGAATCGCCACAAGTCCTCGACGAGACCGCACGAGGCCGTTCGCAACGAACTCTTGCATGAGGCGTGCAATCACTTCACGGGTTGTGCCGAGGTGGCCGGCGATTTGTTGTTGGGTCATACGTAGCACACTCCCGCCTGACGCTTGTGTCACTATAAAGCGGGCGAGCCGTTCGCGATGAGTGGTCGCATGGACCTGCTCCAGTTCCTCCATTAGGCGGTATACAAGCCCGGATAAGGCCTTGATCGTCAGATCTCGAATTCCGGGTTCAGAATCAAACAGGGCCCGATATACCGGGCCCGGAATGACAGCGATCTCCGCCGAGGTCTCTGCGTGCACCCAAGCCGGATAGAGCAAATCATTGAACAGGCAGTTGAGCGCGAGCACGCATGCGTCTCCAGGATCGAGGAAATACAACGTAGCTTCTGTTCCATTCGACGTCTGCGTGAAGACCCGCAACCTTCCGGCGAGGACCACATAAGCGCCGGAAACCCGTTGGCCCATCTGTAGTATGGCTTCCGAGCACTTGGTCTTTTTTGTGGTAACCCTTCCTTGCAATAGCCTTCGCGCGCCGTTGCTCATACTTCGAAACGGCTCCAGTCCATCTAGTGCGTACGCCAAGTTCATCGCTCCCCAGGGAAGAGTTGTTACCGTTTCGCGAGGCCGAAGCAAGAGTCACCGCCGGATCAGCGCTCGGACGTTCACGCTAACGCCACCGTTGCCGCGCAATCGCCGTGGCGGCGCCAATCCGGCTTCTGCCCCGCATGGTGGATCATGCTGGTGCCAGTCGGTCGCGCTCGTGACCGATATTCTAGCGGCTGTCGAGTGTACGCTTCAGTGCCTCCGCCTCCTCGAGATGGTGCTGGAAGGCGGGCAACACCTCCTTGAGGTGCGTCTTAAGTGGCTGACATGTCGCTGCCGGCAACAGGACATTGCGAACAGCGTCGATGGCTGCCCGGTGAAATGACACTTCGTGCTCGGCATAAGCCTTGTCGAAGGCAGCGCCGCTCAAAGACAGCAGGTGCGTTATCGTCTTGCTGTGCTCTGCCGCAGCGGAGCCTCGATCGGTGGGCAGCACAATTCGCACTTTGCATTGCGCGGCCAATTCGTATGCCTGCTGTCGCACGGCCAAGTGATCGGCCGCCACATGGCTGGCAACCTTGCGGACGGCCTCAGAGTCACCATGCGCCTGGCCTGCCAGAGCCGTTTCGATGTCGAAACCGTTAACCTGCAGATAGATCCCAAGGATATTGTCGTCGGTCAAAGAGGTCGGCGACGCGAGAGCGCAAACGGCGAACGCCAAGGGAACCATCATCCGGGTAATGTTGAATTTGAATGTGGTGAGTTGTCGCATATCCAGTCCTTTGAAAATGGAAATTGTCGTACATCGAGTTCAAGAGTAGGGGTAGTTGTCTTCAGGCTCAGTAGCAAAAGCTACAGATCGCTTGATACCGCGAGATCTTGGGCAATCAAAGTCAGTCTTTCCGTGTCGATGTCGAAAAGGTAACCGTAGATCTTCGCCCGGCGAGGAGTTCCCGGCGAATTACGAATGATCCGCATGTCGTGCTCGAGCGACGATTTGTAATCACGAATCGCAACACTCCGCGCGTCGTAAAGCGCGGAGATGTCGACGCCCTGCTCCCTGCGGAACGCATCAATGAGCCCCTGGGGCGTAAACGACGTCGCGCCGCAGTAGGTATGGTGAACCACAACAATGTTCTCGACACCGAACAAATGCTGTGCGACGGTGATCGATCGCAAAGCATCCACTGCGCGCCCGCCGGCGACGACTACCGGAAACACGGTCGTTGTCGATGCGACTTTCTTGCCCGCCGCGTCGCGTACGATTTCACCTGGAAACACTTCACCCGGTATCGCGTTCGCAACTGCATTGGGTATCTTCACCGCGCGCGGGTCGTAGCAATAGATCACAATCGTTCGCAGCGCGACTGCCGTTTTGAAAAGCACTCGAGTCTCTGTCTCCACAAATCCCGGCTGGCTCGAAAACGCGTAGGCCGTTAAGTCCATAAATCGCTCCTTTGTTGATTAAATGTGTTGTTCGATCATTCGGTCGCGCGACAAGACGATGCAAATGGTCCCGCACCCTACCTCGCGGACTCGCTTTGCAAGGCGCTCATCGAACTTCGCTGTTCTCGCCGAACAGCTGTACATCCTCTTCGAACGGTCGATCGTTGCGCCGCAAATCCACGGCGAGACATAGCCAGGCGCGTGGCGCTTCCGGCAGGGCCACTGTAATCGCCGTACATCAGCTCATACAGCTCTCGATCCAGTCTTTAGGTTCGCGCGATCAGAGACCCAACCACGTCAGCGCTTCCCGGGTGCCACTCGTTACCCAGCAACTTGTAATTCATGCGAGGAAAGAAGCCGTACCGTTGTCCAATCTCTCCACTGAGCAGAGTCATCCTCTCGATGGTGCGCGCATTCTTCAGAATGCCTGCGTCGACATAACGGAAAGGCGTGCCTTCCGTTAGTTTGAAAAACATCCGCTTTGCCCCGGCATCGTCGCCGACGACGAAGACATCGCTTAACGTGTCGCCGAAACGAGGCGCGTCGAAGACTTCCCACCAAACATTCTTGAATGCACCAACCACGTGCGTTTCCGGCAGGAGTGCCTGGATCTGTTCTGCGCCGCTGGTGTCCCACGGCAGGATGAAGTCACTGTAGTCGGCGTTGAAAGGATTGCTGATGTCAATGAGCAGTTTCCCCCGCAAAGCGGGACGTAGCGGCCCCAACTGGTCAAACAGGCCATCGCGGATGAACATCGCCGGCAATATAGCCGGAGCGTTTGTAGCCTGTTCATAACTGCCTGCTACAATGTTTGGCCGGCGTAATCCGGCGACAATTCGTTCCGCTCGCGACAGGTCACGTGAACCGAGGACCACTGGCTGCCCGCGATCGGCAAACATTGCCGCCAGTCGCACCCCCATTCTTCCCGTTCCTAGTATTCCAATCTGCATGTGTTTTTCTCCTCTTCGGTTGCATCTACATAGATTGAGTTGCCGTGCAGACGACTCGCTTCTCACGAAGAATCGGGTTACCGTTTGGTAAGGGGTGATCGTTCGATATGGTCAAGAGACGCAAAAGCAGGGTTCCGCCGCCTCCCACCGAATGTCCTTTGAGTCATTGCATGCGTGTGCTCGCGGGCGCCTGGACGGCCCATGTGATCTGGTATTTGCGGGAAGGCGAGCGCTGCTTTACCGAACTTCAGCTGGATATCGGTAAAGTCTCTGCCAAGATGCTCACCAACTGCCTGCGCAAGCTGGAACGTGAAGGGGTCATCGCTCGTTCGACCAAGCCGACATCCCCGCCAACGGTCTGGTATGGCCTTACGCCTGTGGGGCGGGAGCTTTGCGTAGCACTCGTCAATGTCATCGATGTCGCACAGCGGCTGCAACGCACTTAGGCGCATTCATATCGAGATGGTTTCGCTAAGCACCTTTTACGTAGTGGATGGCTGGTATTGTCCCTAAGAGTTGTGATTTCCACCGAGGCACAGACAGGCCTTTGTGCCAAGGCTGCTATCAATAGAACATACGCCGCAGTGAGAATGGTCATGGCTTCGTAACTAGTCGCGCACCATGCGAACTGCTTTGCAGGATGCCGCACCTTTCGATTCTATCGCCCTTATAGCGGGTTCGGGCGCGCGTCTGATCTTCCGATGCGATGGTTTTGCACCAGGCGAGGCGTGGCAATCAAAGCGTGAGAGTGGTCACGGACCCCACACATTTTCCCCCACAGTGGGAGCGGGAAGGATTCTCGCAGAACTCGCAAGTGTTTAAAAACATGATGAGCGCGGAAGGAATCGAATCCGCACGAGAACGTAGATTCAACGACATGCAAGTCAGCGGATGACACCTAAGACCATGAAAAGCAACCTTAGCCAAGCAAACAGAGCGCAGATAGAGCGCAGATTTAGCGCGTCTGCGCGGCTCGACGGGACCGACTTACTGCTCCCCTTGTTCCCCTGGCACTGCGCTTGGCAGAATCGGGACCGAGCAGCGGGTTGGCGACGATAGCAAGAGAAGGTGACGAAATGGTTGTGTCCGGTTTGCCGGAGTTGTTTCAATCCCCAAGGCACGATGTCAGACTACGCCCGAGGAAATCCCCACTCAAGCCAAACCCGGGCCAGTGGCGGTGAACAAGTGGGATGTCCTCAAGCTAACACTTCGAGCGCCCGCGGCGTAAAGTCTAATCGTGCCAACTTTGCGGATAGGCCCCTTCTCGAAAACCGCGAGAAGGTGATTGGATAAGAGCGAAGGCTCGATACGAACCGGGGTAGTCTTGGTTTGAGGACTAAGGCTTCTCGGAAAGGAAGGAGCCTTCGCATGAT
>Ga0335076_10002446_pt1 | contig 18452 bp, 20 predicted proteins | sample Lox_Sample_25_FD_206717 | JGI IMG/M metagenome (GOLD analysis project Ga0335076, IMG submission 206717) | Soil microbial communities from Loxahatchee National Wildlife Refuge, Florida, United States - Lox_Sample_2.5 | ecosystem: Environmental > Terrestrial > Soil > Wetlands | place: USA... | reverse complement strand
CGAATCCCCGCGAACTGACCCCAACGCAAGGGTCTGCTATGTTACAGGAATGTTAAATTTGGAAATTTCCTTCCACAAGAAAACCTCTGCTTTTTCAATCGAATACGCCTCGAAATTCCTTGTAACTTACTAGAAGTAAAAGTGTTAGTGAACGAAACCGTGTGACCACCATCACTTTTCTTTCCTCATCCCCTTGTTATCTTCCCCGTGGACAAATTCCCCAGCGATTTGTATCCTCCCCATTCCCGCACGACCTAGGTTGAATCTGTCCAAGGAGTCGTTCATGTCCGTCGAATTGTCGTCGCAACACTTCCGCGGGGTCGTTTGCCGTCATTGTGCCAAGCCTGTGCGCGTCCCCAAAATCGTTTTACAAAAGGACGGCGAAAGCCACGCTCACTCCGCCAGCGATTCCAGCTTCCAATTGATCTCGCGCGTCTTCGTTTTGCGCTGCCGTTCCTGTGAACGGGAATCGATTTACACCATTGACCAGATTGTCGATTGCAAATTTACTCCCACGCCGGAGCCCCATCGCGCGGCTCACTCCGTCGCCTGATCCGGCCATCAACCTTTCCCCAAGCCGGTTATTCCATATTCCGCCGAGGCTCACAACGGTGTCGTCGTCATTCGTACGACTTCCACCGAGCACCCCGCATGCAGCGCGATCGTTTCCGAAACGCTTCCCAGAATGAATCGGTCGAATCCGCGCCTGCCATGCGAACCCAATACCAGCAAATCCGCTGCCCAATCTTTCGCTGCCGCCAGGATCGCATGCGCCGGGCCGCTGCTCGGCTCCAGAATTTCCTTCGAAACCGTTAGCCCCGCTGTGGCCAACTCCGCCGCCCCGCTTTCCACCGCGCGCCTCGCACTCTCCACACTGCGATCCGTCAGCTCCGCGACGTGTTCCGTGGCGTAGTACGGATACTCTCCCCCAAGCACGGGAGCTTCTGGCGCGGACACCACTTTGAACTCGCTTCCGGTAGGCCACGGACGTTTCGCCACGGAATCCAAAGCTGCCTCCGCGAACGGTGAACCATCGGTGGCCACCAACACCCGCAGCCCCGTGCTGCCCTCGCGCGGATTCCGGATAATTTCCACCGAACACGTCGCATGGCGCAGTACCGCTTGCGCGGTGCTGCCCATCAACAATCGCCCAAGCGAGCCGCGTCCGTGCGATCCCATCACAATCAACTCCGCATTCCATGCCGCAGCCGCGCGTGGCAGCGCGTGGCGCGGATTGTCCAGAATCACGTTCACGCTGACCTTGTCACCCGCTTCAACCAACGGTTGCGCGGAATCCTCTAGCGCCTTCCGAGTCCCCTGCTTCGTCTCATCCAGCACGCCCGCTTTCGGAAAAAAATATGGGTCGACAGCCGTCACCATGCTGAATTCCGAACCCGCAGGCCATGGCCGTCGCGCCACCTCGCGAATCACCGCATCCGATGCGCTCGACCCATCTACCGCCACGAAGACTCTCATGGATGCTCCCTCACAAAATCACGATAAACCCTCGCCCCGGGCTATCGCTCCGCGTGTGACAACTGCACGCCAGCGGATTGTCCGTACGTACTCTACTCCTCTGTAGGCAAATTGGTATTTCGCAACTTAAAGGGAAGAAGCAAGGCGTGGGGCCAGAGCAGGAACAGGAGCCGGACTGAACTGTCGCGGGATAGAAGCCCCACGCCACACCAGTCCATCTTTACCTCTGCACCACGATCGCCGTGTAAGAATCTTCCTAACTGCTCTGCTTCCAACACAAACTGCTGGCCTTCATTCAGCACGGTGTGTTATTCGCCCCATTGTTGCGCCTTCCGGCACACTGGCTTCGCCTCAGGCGCTATTCGAGGATGTGCCGCAAACTCGCCTCGGCTCGCACCCACTTCCGTGTAGAATTTTCACCAGCCTGCAGAGGGACAGGCTTTCATGTCCGCCGCTTCCAACTCACCCCGAAAGTCATTTTCCATGCAGCAGGCATTCCTCGGCCTGCTCGCTCTCTTCGTTCTCGTCTACCTCGCGGATCTCGCCTGGTACCAGGCCCGCATCGCCTTTCCCAAACTTGGCTCCCCTACTGGCTCGGTCCACCGCATCCGTTTGCTGGCTATTCCGGCCAAGGGCAACAAAACCCAGTATGAGATCGACGCCGTCAAGCCGGAAGAGGACGTACCCTGCAGCCACTCCTTATTTCCGCAAAGCGGCAACAGCCCCTGCTGGTACGTGGCTCGCCACGCCCAGGACCCCATCTCCATGTAGAAGCGAAGCGGCTTCTTCTCCGAACTCCGCGAACCTTATGTGGTGCCCACCAGCACCTTCGGGCCCGTCGGCTGCGGCATTCCTCCCACCGGTTCTACCGTCACCGCAAAGGCTTTCGGCTCCGTATTCGCAGGTACTTCCCCGGTCCACATACTGCCCCACGCATTTCCCCCGGGTCCGATCAACCCGGCATCGATCGGCGTTCCCTTCGCCGGTACCAGCCACATCTGGTAGCTCTTGTCCGGCGGCAGCGGCGGCAGATCTGCCTGATACAAAACCATGCCTGCCTTCGAATTGAACTTCACCATCCCGCTGGACTTCGCCGCATCCCCCATTCCCTGCAGCCTTACCGTCATCGTATCTGGTGCCGCCAGCACGCTCACGAATTTCTCAATCTCCTGGCGATTTTGAATGACCGCGTCCGCTGCTTGTTTTTGCTGCTCCAACTCGATCGACATTTTGTGGTTCTGCCAGTACAGCGCCACGCTCACTGCCGCCAGCGAAACCGCCGCGGGAGCCAGCAGCCACGTCCACCAGCTCCTTCTGCGCTTTGTCGCAACCTTCGCGTCCCGCGTCCCCTCGATCTTCGAAGGCCACGCGTAGTGCCGCTCGGATTCCCGGCTCGCGCGAATCCGCGACATCAGCTCCGCCTTCACAGTGCCCGCCGGGTGGTCCTGCGGCGCAGCAAATGCCAGCAGCGCCGCGCTCCCGCGTGCCTCCGCTAAGCGTGCTGCACATTCCGGACAACTCACGACGTGCGCGCCGGCCGCTGCTGCTTCCTGCTCCGGCAAAGCGCCGAGCGCCAGCAACTCCAGGTCTTCGCGCAGAATATGTTCTGTGCTGCTCAACCCAACACCTTCTTCAATGCTTCCATCGCACTCCGGATTCTCGTTTTCACCGTTCCCAACGGCTGGCCGGTCTTTTGCGCGATCTCCGTATGTGTCATGCCTTCAAAGTACGCGCACTCCACTGCCTCCCGCTGACCTTCCGGCAGAGCTTCCATCACGGTCCGCACTTTTTCCAGAAGCAAACGCTGCGCCGCGTGAGATTCCACATTAACGCCGAGCGAAACGCTACTTTCATCCAATGCTTCGACGTGGCTGCTCTGCCGCAGCCGGGAAATGGACCGGTTGCGCGCGGCCACCAGCAGCCAACCCGCCAGGGAACCCCGTGACGGCTCGAACTTCGCAGCCGTCCGCCACACCTGAAAGAACAGATCCTGTAAAACTTCCTCCGCTGCGCCCGTGTCGCGCAGAATGCGCTTCGCTTCCGAAAACACCAACCCGCTGTAGCGATCGTACAGGGCAGACAGAGCCTCCTCATCCTGCCTTGCTACGCGCTCCAGCAGCGACCAATCCGTCGTCGTCTCGCCCGTTGTAATCGGCGTCGTCACTGCACTCCCACGTATCCGCTACCAGGATTACGCACTTGCGCACGTCTCGGTTCTGTCGCAGCCGTCTAACGTAATCCACCAGCCTCGCCGTAACCAGCACAATCCCGCCCAACATCGATCGGCAGCATGCCAGGTGTTAGATCCTGCCCCCCTAACTTGTTCGCCGCCATCCCCGCTGCCACAATACCACTATGCCATCACCGTCCTGGTTGCAGTGGGCTCGCCGCTTGCAAGCCATCGCGCAGACCGGCCTCACCTACTGTCACGACAAATTCGACATCGAGCGTTATCACGAAATCCGCGAAATCGCCGCCGAGATCATGGCCGATGGCGCCGCTCTCCCCAGCGCCGAACCTCTCGTCAACCTGTTTACAGAACAAACCGGCTACGCCACGCCAAAGATCGACGTTCGCGTCGCCACCTTCCAGGGTGATCGTGTTCTCCTGGTTCGCGAGCTCGAGGACGGTTTATGGACTCTCCCTGGCGGCTGGGCGGATGTCGGCGAACCGCCTTCTATCGCTGCCGCGCGCGAGGTGCTCGAAGAATCCGGCTACGAAGTCAAAATCACCAAGCTCGCCGCCGTGTTCGACCGCGAACTCCACGGTCATCCTCCCTATCCATGGCATGCTTACAAGTTGTTTTTCCTCGGCGAACTTGTGGGTGGTAACGCCAAATCCAGCCACGAAACGGCCGACGCCCAGTTTTTCCCCCTTCAACAACTTCCCCCGCTCTCCCTGCTTCGCGTCACTCCAACCCAGATCGCCCACCTCTTCGAGCACCTGCGCCATCCCGAACTCCCCACTTCCTTCGACTGACTCACGCGAGGGTAGTGGCCGAACTTTAGATCGGCTCTTTGCACCCTCAGCGTCTTGCCTCCCAGCCATCCGCCGGAGCATGTCTCTCCCACTCCACGTTCGTGCCCAACTGCGTTACCCTGTACCTCTCGTGAGGCCACTCTGTCTCGTTCCTTCGACGTGCTAATCCTGGGCGGCGGTGCCGCCGGCCTGTTCTGCGCTTGCGAGGCCGGCAAACGGGGACTTCGCGTCGCCGTACTCGAACACGCCGACCGCATCGGCAAGAAAATCCTCATCTCCGGCGGCGGCCGCTGCAACTTCACCAACATTCACACTACGCCGCAAAACTTCTTCTCCGCGAATCCTCATTTCGCCAAATCCGCGCTCGCCCGTTTCACCCCGCAAGACTTCCTCGCCCTTGTCGAAAAGCATTGCATCCCCTATCACGAAAAAACACTCGGACAGCTCTTCTGCGACAATTCCTCACGCGACATCACAGACCTTCTCGAATCCGAGTGCCGCGCCGCGCGCGTACAGATTTTCCTCAACACCCATGTCACCGAAATTCACCGCAACACTGAATTCGTGGCCTGCACCGGCGCTACCGACTACCGCGCGCCTATCTTCGTCGTTGCTACCGGCGGCCTTTCCATCCCCAAGATGGGTGCCACCTCGTTTGGCTACGATCTCGCCCGCCGGTTCGGACACCACATCGTTTCCACTCGTCCCGCGTTGGTTCCGCTACGTTTCAATCACTCTGACCACCGCCGTTTTTCCGAACTCGCCGGAGTCTCCACGGAAGTCATCGCCTCCATTCGCAATATCGCGTTCCGCGAAAAAATGCTCTTCACCCATCGCGGCATCAGCGGCCCGGCCATACTGCAAATCTCCTCTTACTGGGAATCCGGGCAACCCATTCATCTCGACCTGGCTCCCGATCGCAATGTCACCGCCTCTCTGCGGGCTTCGAGTCGTCGCGATCTTTCTTCGCTACGCAAGGCATTACAGGAGGTTCTCCCCAACCGTTTCGCGGAACGATGGCTGAAGTTTCACTCGCCGGCCGGCTACACCAACCCTCAGCTCGCCGCGTTCGAAAACTTCATCCACGACTGGACCGTTGTTCCAGAGGCTACGGAAGGCTACGAAAAAGCGGAAGTCACCGCGGGCGGCGTGGACACTCAGGAACTATCGAGTAAATCCATGGAATCCACTCTCGTTCCTGGCCTCTTCTTCATCGGGGAAGTTGTTGATGTTACCGGTCAGCTCGGTGGCTTCAATTTTCAATGGGCGTGGGCTTCCGCTGCGGCGGCTGCGCGTTCCTTCTAGCTTGCGCTCTATCGACTCACCAACCTGTCCTACGGTTGCGCGGTCTTCGGCAGGGAGAGCACCAGCGAGAAATTGTCACCTAGGCCCAGGTAGTCGCCGGAGGTTCCCGTTGCGCTCGCCTTCCACGTATACACAATCTTCCGGGTTCCTGCCGGTACGGCGCCGGATGCTTCGCACAGCGTTAATCCGGAGCTTCCTTTCTCAGGTTTAGGCAAGGTTTTCGTCTCGTACGGTTTCGTCTCAACCTTCCCCAACTCCTTGCCGTCGGCATCCTGAAACGAAGCGGACACCGTGCCACTGGTGTCACTCTCCAGAAACCCTCCCAGGTACGCGGAAATCTTCGCCGTCACATTTCCTGTGTCGATTTCCGCGGCCGACGGACCGACATCTAACGTTTGCGACGTCGACAGTTCCTGCGTGCTGCTATCAAACTGCAACCGCAAGTAAAACGTGCCGCAACTCGCGCATCCCGAAAGACCCCAGTCCCACTCACCTGAGACGCTCCCGTATTTCGCTCCCGTCAACCCCTCGATCCGCTTCCAATTCGCCACATCCTTCGATTCTGCCCCCTCGATCTCCCCACCTCCGTTCTTCAGCAGGTTTCGGTCGAATTGCGTCGTCAGCGTTGGCGCCTTCTTCGTCTGTGACGCGCCAGCTTTCTGCGGTAGCCCTTCCGTTCGAGCGCCGCCGCCCGAGCAGCTCAATCCGATCGCCACAAAAGCGATTGCCCAACGTGTCATTCCGTTCCTCCCAAATGGCTTCGTGCCGCTCGCTCACCGGCATGCGCCAGACTCTCATGCCATCGGAACCTTGCGCCTGCAAAATTCTGGAGATTACTCTATTGATTAACTCGAAAATGCGTTACAATTCCGATAACCCCACTCACCGAAATATCCCTTGCCTTACCCTCCTTCCCTGACTATGCTTCCTCCCACTGGTACTAACTGACTGAAAAAATCGGTACTGCAGTTCCATTCCAGCCTCCCCCAGCCGCTGGCAATCTACGGGTCTCAGACCCGGCAAGATGAGCACGAGTGCGAGGTTCCGCAGAGGACATGGCCAGCCTGCTAGCCAATCTACGCTTGCGCACGAAATTCCTGCTCTCCATGGTGTTGGTCATCGCCGGGCTCACCGGACTCACCCTTCTGGCCGTCCGCCACACCGTCCAGCAGCGTGCCCGCCAGGAACTCACCACGAGCGCCCAGAATTCCTTGGCCATGTTCCAGATCCTGCAGCAGCAGCGCCGCGCGCTGATGTCCCGCAAGGCTGACCTCCTTGCCACCTCGGCCTTCCTCTCCGACGATGACGCCAGTTCGTTTACCGATTCCACCAACAATCCCCTGGACACCTCCCGCAGTGACTTGATGGCCTTGGCCGATTCCAGCGGCAAGATCATCTCCCTCCATGCCACGCATTCGGACTTGTCCTCGCAAGTGGTTGAAGTCTTGCTCCGCGGCTCGATTAGCAAGAACCACATCTCCGACTGGTGGTTCGCCCAAGGGCGCCTTTATCAGGTCGAACTGCACACCATTAAGCCCCTCGCCCAATCCGACGTTCCCGTGCAGTCCTCCACCGTCATCGTTGGCCAGGAGTTTGATGAGCGCAATGTCCGCGATCTCGGCAAAGTGCTTTCCAGCGATGTTGCGCTCCGCTATGACGGCCACATCGTTGCCAGCACTCTGGATCCTTATCGCGAGTCTTTACTCGCCGCGAAGGTCTCCCACGGCCAGCCCCCGCAGGAATTCGCTCTCGGCGACGAAAAGTTCATCGCCAGTTCCGTCAACCTGACTCCCGATCAACCCAACGGGGCCGGTCTTATCGTTTTCCGCTCGGATGCCGACACCGCCGCGTTCCTTCAACACCTCAATCGTCTTCTTCTGCAAGTCGGCTTCCTGGCCGTGCTTGCTGGCGCCGTGGTCGCCTTCCTCATTTCCCGCACCTTCACCAGACCCCTCGAATCTCTGGTCGATGGCGTTCGCGCGCTCGAACACGGCGACTACGACTACCAGCTCCAGGTCCAGGGTGGCGGGGAAGTTGCGCGCGTTACCGGTGCATTCGATACCATGCGCCATACTCTCCAGCGCAACGAAACCGAGCGCCGCCAACTCGAAGATCAGTTGCGCCAATCCCAGAAAATGGAAGCCCTCGGCCGCCTCGCCGGTGGCGTTGCCCACGACTTCAACAACCTGCTCACCATCATCAAGGGACACAGCGAGCTTCTACTCGATCGCCTCAGCCCTGCCGATTCTTCCCGCAAAAGCAGCGAGCAGATCCACAAAGCCGCCGACCGCGCTTCGACGCTCACCCGTCAGCTCCTGATCTTCAGCCGCCGCCAGATTCTCCAGCCTAAAGTGCTCGATCTCAACGTGCTGATCTCCGACATGGATAAGTTGTTACAACGGCTGATTCGCGAAGACGTCGAATTCGCCTTCGTGCCTGGCAACGATTTGAAAGCCGTCAAAGCGGACCCCGGCCAGATCGAGCAAGTCCTGATGAATCTCACGGTCAATGCTTGCGACGCCATGCCCCACGGCGGAAGTTTGAGCATCGCCACGCAGAATCTTCTGGTCGACCCCGTCTATGCGCAATCCCGCCCTGGTCTCGTCGCTGGCAACTACGTCCTTCTCTCTGCCGCCGACACCGGTCACGGCATGGATGCGAAGACCCAGGCGCGCATCTTCGAACCGTTTTTCACCACCAAAGAAGTAGGCAAGGGAACCGGGCTCGGCTTGTCTACCGTGTACGGAATCGTTAAGCAGAGCGGTGGATTCATCTACGTCCAGTCCACTGCCGGGAAGGGAACTTGCTTCGAGATTTATCTTCCCCAGGTTGACGCCAAGTGCGAGGAGCCCGCGCCGCAAACCCTCGCCATTCCCGCTACGCCGAAAGCCCTCACCGTTTTGGTTGTGGAAGATGACGCTGCCGTTCGAGATCTGGCCTGCCGCTTTCTGGAAACCGCCGGATTCCGCGTCCTTGCCGCCCGCGACGGCGTCGAGGCCCTGCACATCGCTGGTGAACATGGCTCGTCCATTGGCGCTCTTCTCACCGATGTCGTCATGCCTCGCATGCGCGGCACCGAGCTGGCCGCCCGGCTCCTTGAACTTTTCCCTAATTTGAAAGTGATCTTTATGTCTGGGTATCTCGACCAGATCGAGCCCAATCCAGACTCTGCCAGCAACCAGTATTTTATTGAGAAGCCCTTCACCCGCGAATCGATCCTGAGCAAGGTCAACGAGGCCTTTCGCCCCGCCAATCCGCTTACGAATCTCCCTGGCCGCGACCGGCGGCCGGCGAACACCCTGCGGGCACCTCAATCGTATTGAGGCAGGTCAATGTGGTCGGCAAGGTCTCGGCCCACCACGAAATTCGCAATCCACTGCACGCGAAGCAAATTGTAAATCTGGTTGCGCAGAAACATCGAAAATTTCGACTTCGGCGCGAATGCCCCCGCGAATCGTATTGCCGCCTCTTGCTTCTTACGCACGAAGGGTCCGAATAAACTTTCATATCGTGCAAACGCCTGCCGGTAATCGCCTCGCGCTTGATGCAACTCCCCTGCCAGTAAGTACGCCGCCACCATTGCCAGGCTCGTCCCCTGGCCCGCCAGTAGCGATACGCATGAAGCCGCATCGCCCAACAACACCACGCGGCCGCGTGCCCATCCACCTGCATTGCCGTCAATACGTATCTGGCTCACGCGATCGAAATAGAACGATAACGCCGAATCAAGCCCTGCCAGGATCTGCGGGCATTCCCAGCCGCTCCCGCCAAACATTTCACGCAGCCGTACTTTCTGCGCACTCTCATCCTGCGCACCGCCTGGATCCGGAGCGCGAAACGTGAACAGAAACATGGTCTTGTCGTCCCGCATCGAAAACCGCGCTACCTGTTTACCCACTTCCGAGTACATCATGTAAACCAGTTCATCTCTCGGCCGGTAGCCTCGCATCTCAAACGCGGCCACTCCATATCCCAGATATTTCTCAAATCGCTGTTCCGGCCCAAATGCCAGTTCGCGCGTGCGCGAGTGCAGTCCATCTGCGCCCACCACGATATCGAATTCCCGTTTGCCGCCCTTCTCCAGCGTCACTTTCACCGCGCTTTCACCCGGCTCGATCTGCGAAATCGTGTCGCCGAAAATGGTCTCCACTTTTCCCTGGATTTGCTCGTAAATCAGCCGCGCCAGTTCGCTGCGTGGCAGGCTCACGAATTTCCCTTCCGTCATCGACGCGAACGCTTCTACTGGAAAACCTGCAATCCTTTCTCCCTGGCCGTTGACCACGTCCACGCGCCTTACCCGGTAGCCGCGCTCCTGAATGCCGGGCACCAGACCCATCTTCCCGGCAATCTCGAAGCCGGCTCCCCAGAAATCGATCATGTAGCCGCCGGTCCGTAGTTGCGGCGCCTTCTCCACCAACGTGATCTGTGCGTCGCGGCGGCGCAACAGCCAATACGCCAAGGTCGGACCGGCGATTCCCGCTCCCGAAATTAACACTTTCATTGTTTCAATCCCTCGCCGTTCCGCCGGAACCGCGGACGCCTCGGCTGGAAAGGGACGGCGTTTTGGTTTGGCTGGGTTACTGCTTTAATTCGAAGTGATTTTTTCCAACAACGGCACCAATTCTGCCGACAACTCGGATTTCGGAATGCTCCAACGCAACCCTGCCAGCTCCGTCAGTTTCGCCAGAACCGTGCCATCCTGCGCGCTCATCAGCACCACCTTGGCTTCGGGAAATTCGTCGCGCAGCTGCGGACCCAACGCCGTTCCAGGAACACCCGGCAGAGACATGTCCAGCAGAATCACCTGAGGTTTTACCTTTCGCGCCTTCTCAAAGGCCCCATCTGCCGATTCGCAATCATGAACGGAGAACTGCTCGCTTTCTTGCAACAACGTCCGAATAGCTCGCCGCACGATGTCCGAGTCGTCGACTACCAGCACCTGCAATTTATCTGAAGTCATCCGTTCAGCGCCTTCTGATTTGGCTTCTCAATCGCAAGCTATTCTGTTGGACGCATTCCCTCGGGCGGGGTAACCAGCAGTTACATCCATTACTGTACTCCTATTTTTCGCCTCCGGCTCCCATTTACAAAGAACTTCCCTTTCATTGGCAGGCCTCGCCCCAAGGGACTATCCTAATTCTGTGCCTCGCTCCCACTCGCCTTATGCCTCCTCCCCGATGCACCACGTTCCTGCGTCCGCGCACCCACTTCGCCTCTCACGTTGGTTAGCGCCCGCCGCCACGCTGCCACGCTCCGCCGCGGCGCAAACCATTTCCGCAACGCCGTGGTGGCAGTGGTGGAATCTTCTCAGCCTCGACGCGCCATCCGTCGCCGTTGTTTGGGCTTTCCTCTTCGCGCGTTGCTTCGGAACCCCGCTGCCACTTGCGGAAGCCGCCGTGCTGTTCTTGACGGTCTGGGTGATCTATGTTTCCGACCGTCTGCTCGATGCTAGGCACGCCGCCAACCTCTACCTTCTCCAATCCCGCCACCGTTTCTCGAAACGGCTTACTCCCCAACTACTTTGTCTGGCCGGCCTCGCTGCGGCCATTGCTCTATGGCTCGCCACAAAGTTCCTGAGCCCCCGGGAAATTCGCAGCGGCGTCTGCCTAAGCGCCGCCGTCCTGCTTTACCTTCTGACCATTCACGGCCGCCGCGGTACCGTTCTTCGCGCTTTCCCCAAGGAAATGATGGTAGGAGCCCTTTTCGCCGCCGGAACTTCCTTGCCCGTTTGGGCGGAACACGCCGAACTCAGAGGCGCTGCGTGTCTGCCCATTCTTCTCTTTGCCCTGCTTTGCTCGCTGAACTGTGTCGCCATCGAATGCTGGGAAACCACCTTAGCGGATGTTCCTCGTCTCGAGGTTTCCCAGTGGGTGCGTTGGGCAAGTTCCCGCCTCAATTTACTTGCTCTCGCTCTGGCGGCACTCGCGTGCGCCGCTCTTCTTGCAAATCCGCTGCCATCGTCTCCGTCCCTCTTCCTTGCCTCCGCTCTTGGCGCGCTCCTGATCCTCTTCTTGAATGTTTCGCGTTACCGCTATACGCTCTCCGCCCTGCGCGTCCTGGTGGATGCCGCCCTGCTCTTTGCCGGTCTGCTCTTTTTGGTACGGCTCTTATGAACGCCGATCATCTCGCTCCCTTCTACGAATTCCTCGAGCACATCTCCTTCGGCCGATCGCTCGAACGCTGCCGCATGACGTTTCTCGCCCGGGCAGCCGCCTCAAAACGCGCGCTCATCTGCGGTGGCGGCGATGGGCGTTTCCTCGTCAGCCTCCTCTCTGCTAATCCTGCGGTGGAAGTCGACTACCTCGACCTGAGCCAGAAAATGGCCGACCTCGCCGAATCTCGCGTGGCTCGCCTCGACCGCCAGTCCAGAAAACGGGTGCGCTTCTTCGTCGCCGACATTCGACAGTTTGGACCCCGCCCCGACGGCTACGACCTCATCGCCACCCACTTCTTCCTCGATTGCTTCAGCGATGCTCAACTTTCTGCTATCGTCCCGCGCATTGCCGCTTGGACCACCCCCTCCGTGCTGTGGTTGCTCTCCGAGTTTCGCGAAGCCCGGGAATCGCACCGCCGTCTGTGGACTCACTCAATCATTCGTTCGCTCTACGCCGCGTTTCGTCTAACCACCGGATTGCAGGTGCAGCACCTCCCGGATTACTCCGCCGCCATCGCTCGCGCCGGGTTTTCTCTTCGTGACCAGCAAATCTCGCTCGCCGGTCTGCTTTCCTCTTCCCTGTGGGTCAATCGCGTACCGCGGGATTGAATTTCTTTCGCCGACAAATCTTCCAGCCTACTCAATGTTTCCGCGCACGCTTAATCCGGTATTTGCTGTATTTCTCTCACTTCACGAATCGTCCGGTTTTACGTTGACCCTCTTTTTCTGCGCGTTATTTAATACCCCTGAGAACTTCTGAATGCACGAAAGTAGCCCAGTCGAGCAGGAAGTCTACGAATTTGTTCTGAATGAAATTGACAGCGTTCCTCACCTCGAAGCGCTGCTCCTTCTCTGGAACTCCAGACCGAATCCGTGGCTGACCGAAGACGTTGCCAGACGCCTCTATGTCGCTCCGCGTGTCGCCAAGACTCTTCTTCAGGACCTTGGCCGCCACGGCTTCCTGAAAAATTCCCAGGCAAATTCCGAGCAATACGTGTATGACAGCGGTTCCGAACCCAAAGATCGCTTGATGGCTTTGCTGGACACTACCTATCGCCATCAGGTCGTCCGTATTTCCACTCTGATTCATTCCAAAGCTTCTTCTGCGGTTTTGGATTTCGCACGTGCGTTCCGGTTCACAAAGGAGCGGGAATAACATGGCCTCAGCCGTCTATATTCTCGGGTCGCTCACCAGTCTCATCTGTGCGTTCTTCCTCTTTCGCGGTTACACCGCCGGAAAACGCAAACTGCTCCTCTGGAGCGCCCTCTGCTTCTTCGGCCTGGCCCTTTCCAATCTTCTCGTCTTCGTCGATCTCGTCCTTTTGCCGGAAACCGACCTGTACCTCATTCGCCTCTTGGTTACTTCCGCCTCCATGTTCCTGCTTTTGATCGGTTTGGTATGGGAGAGCCGATGACAAATCTCGTTCCATTTCTTCTCGGTGTAATTGCCACCGCTTCCCTCATCGCCGCGGTCTTCTTTCTGAAATTCTGGCGTATGACGCGCGACACCCTGTTCCTCGCCTTTGCGCTCTTCTTCCTGATCGACTCCGTTACCCGCGTGTCCCTCTTGTTCTTCGCCCATCCCAATGAGGGAAGTACGCTCATCTATGGCATTCGGCTCATCGCGCTGATCGTCCTTCTCGTCGCCATTCTCAAGAAAAACTATGGTCGACGCGGCTAGCTCGAGAGAAAAAACTCTTCACGTATCTCGAAAGGCAACCTGGCAGCCTCCATGCGCGCCTCCGCGATTATTCGCTCGCTCATTTCGCTCAACTGAGTGTAAAATGCCGTTCAACTTTCTATGACTAACCCCAAAAAGAAGCAGCCCTGCCGCTGTACCCACGCTAAATCGATTCACCGCGTCATGCGCGACAAAAAAGGCAATCTTGCGCATCCCTGCTATTTCCCCAACTGCAAATGCGGCGACTATAAACCTGCCGCCAAGTAACGCTACCGCTCGCGCCCGATACCTGCTCCCCTCTCAGGTAAGCCGTTGTGCGTCATGGTCCTGGAGCCATCCTCCGACCTCGCCACTCGCCGCGGCCTTCCCATTACCCGCCTCCCATTGCGCCGCCCCCTCCCGTAGTGCCACAATCACCCTTGGGCCCCGGTACGGGCAGGTCCTCAGGGAACCCTTGCCGCTCTCATGGTGTCTAATACTTAGAGCGGACAAAGGTTGGGGAAGCCCGTCCAACCAGTGGGGCCGAGCCGCCAACGCCCTCCGTGGCATTGACGGCAGGAAGGCAGACGCCGTGTCCGATTGGGCAAGCGCCCTTTCGTGGGGCAGGGATGAGGCCGAACTTGTCACCGAGCTGCAAGCGGGCTCGGAAACGGCCTTTGACTGGCTGGTCAACCATTACCACGGCCCGGTCTACAACCTGATTCTCGGAATGCTAGGCGACACCGCAGATGCCGCCGACGCCGCTCAGGAAGTTTTCTTGAAAGCCTTCAAAGGCATCCGGCAATTCCGCCATGGCAGTTCCCTGAAGACCTGGCTTTATCGCATTGCCATTCGCGAAGCGTTGAATCACCGCCGCTGGTTCAGGCGTCACCTCCAGAAGAACGTTTCCATCGACGCTGAACCCGAAGAAGGATTTGCCCAGATCGACGTGGAGGATCTTAGCGCCACGCCTTTCGATCAATTGGCCACCCAGGAAATCCAGGTGGCCGTGCAAGGCGCGTTGCAGCAGGTCCCCGAGGTGTTTCGCAGCGCCGTGATCCTTCGCGATCTCGAAGGCTTGAGCTACGAGGAAGTAGCCGAAGTTCTGGAGGTCAGCGTCGGCACGGTGAAGTCGCGCATCCTCCGCGGCCGCCGTGCTTTGAAGGGCCTGCTGGAGCCGGTCCTTGGCGAACGCCGCGCCAAAGAGCAAAGCGATTCGAGTTCAGGTGCTGTCACCCGCGAGCCCTCATTTGCAAAATCGGGTTTCGGGTCACAGATCGGTTTGGAAATGGCTTACATTCGCGCCAATTCCTTTACGGAGACCGAGGAAAAACAACTGCGTTCCGACCGGACGCGTGAGGAACTGCCATGAGTTGCAAGAGTGTACGAACTCGGCTTGCAGGGTATCTCGATGATGCCCTGGTGAATGCACCTGATCCTCAGGAGCGCCGCCGTATTGGCCAGCATCTCGACGAATGCGCCGACTGCCGCGAAGAGTTGCAGAAGTATCGCCGCTTGTCCGTGCTGCTTTCCCGTGTCCCCCGCGCTCTTCCTCCCAAGGATCTTGCGGTTCGCATCAAAGTAGCCGTTTCTCAGGCGCAGGAAACCGAAGGTTGGCAGCGCCGTTGGCAGCGCATCAAGGATCGCACCGAAATTCTGATCGACAACGTGTTCCGTCCGCTGACCGTTCCGGCAACCGGCGGCCTGTTCTCCGCCTTCATCATCTTCGTCTTCGTCCTGCACATGATTGCTCCCGGCATGACCGTGCAAGCTGACCCGAACGACATCCCCATTGGCTTGTTGCAGCCCGCCGAGCTGATTTCGCTCTCCGATTTCCCAGTGGGCGTTCTTGCCGAAATGCAGCATCCCGATGTAGAGCTGCAGAATGATTTGCTCGTCGATGTCACCGTCGATGCCAACGGCCAGATGATCACCTACAAGATCCTCTCCGGCCTGGATTCGCCCGACGTGCGCCACTATCTCGACCAGCTCCTCATCTTCTCCCGTTTCCGTCCCATGCTCAGCTTCGGCCGACCCATCGCCGGTGGCCACGTCGTCCTGAGTTTCAGCGCCGTCCACGTCCGCGGCTAGCAGAACCCGCAGCGCACCTCAACTGAAATCCGTCGCGCCATGCTGCAGCACGAATCTGCAGTTCTGCCCGCGCTTTCTTCGTAGGGGCGCAGCATGCTGCGCCTCATGTCCGCAAGGTCATCTGAGTTTGCGTGTTTCGCACCGCACCGGCTCACCCGCGGTAATTCCAAGAGGTGTCTATGCCCCGAGGAATCTCCTTTTTCGTTTGTTCTCCTCAGTCGCCACTGCCTTTCAAACACATCCCCACAATTTTCCTCACACCTTTTTCCGCCCGCCCGTGTTCAATAAAAGCAGGAGCCTTTTGTGCCCACGACTCTCCGCATCGCCACAGCGCTCATGCTCTTTGTCACACCAATCCTTCCCGCCGCGCTGCTCGCGCAAACCAGTCAGGCTGACAAAACGCTCCTCGACGCCGCCAACCATGATCGTGCGGCCCAAGGTCTCGATGCTCTCCGCTGGGACCCCGCGCTCGCCGCAGCCGCCCGCCAGCATGCTCTGCGCATGGCCAAAGCCAACCAGCTTTCCCACCAATTGCCCGGCGAACCGCCCTTACAAGATCGCGCCCGCCACGAAGGCGCTCGCTTCAGCACCATCGCCGAAAATGTTGCCGAAGGCCCCAGCATCCCCGGCCTGCACACGCAATGGATGAACTCGCCGCCGCATCGCGCCAATCTGCTCGATCCCGAACTCAACGCCGTCGGCATCGCCGTAGTTCAATCCGGCAATATGTACTTCGCCGTGCAAGATTTCTCCGCCTCCGTTCCCACGCTCTCGCTCAGCCGGCAGGAACGGGAAGTGTCCTCGCAGCTCCTGGCCCGCAGCAAACTGGAAGTCGATGCCGGCACCGCCGACGCGCGCAAAACCTGCGAGTCCGATAACGGCTTTACCGGCCCGCGCCCCGCGGCGATCCTGCGCTACGAACTTTCCGACCCATCGAATTTGCCCGACGAGCTTCTGCAAAAGGCCAATTCCGGCAAGTATCATTCCGCCGCCGTCGGCGCCTGCAAGCCCTCCGGCTCCTCCCAATTTGCCCGTTTTCGCATCGCCGTCCTCCTGTTTTAGCTCTTGTAAGGTCCGCCTTCCGCTCGCCACGAAGAACGAAGCGCCACGGACCGCTCGCTTCTCTCGTAGGGGCGCAGCATGCTGCGCCCCATGTCCGCACGATCCTTGCGGCTTGCGATTCCTCCTTACCGATGCCCCAGGTTCGTCTTTTGAACCTGGGTCTTGCGCTTAACCTGCGCCCCAATGTCATTCCGAGGGCCCGAGGAATCCGCTTCTCGTCTGCCCACTCGTTTACCGAGCTTTGTGCGGGGGGCCACTCCCACCGCCACATTTCCTTGTTGCCTTTTCCACAGGACCTTGTACACTACCCTCCATGAATCTCGCGGCCTACTCCTATTCGTGGCGATTTAGCTATCGCACCAGCCAGGAGCGAGGGGCCGTACTCTAGTTAAGCGAACGGAAACGATATTCGGCCCACTCGCACTGAGTGGGCTTTTTTATTTTGTGCCTGCTCATTCTCCGGGAGGGTAGAAGGAAAAGGACATGATTATCTCCATGAAGCTCCATGCCACACGCCAGGAAATCGACGAAGTTTGCGGCATCGTCAAGCACTTCGGCTATAAGGTCCATTCCATCGAAGGCGAAGAACGTGTGGTCATCGGCGTCGTCGGTGTGGGCGACGTCACGCCCTGCCTGGAATCCGTCGAGGCCATGCCGCAAGTCGAAAAGGTCGTGCGCATCACCGCGCCCTACAAATTCGTCAGCAAGGAATTTCGCAAGGGCCGCACGCGCATCCGCGTCAACGGCACCGAAATCGGTGGAGATGACTTCATCGTGATTGCCGGCCCGTGCTCCGTCGAAAGCGAAGACCAGATCATGCGCTCTGCCGAAGCTGTAGCCAAAGCCGGCGCGAAGCTTCTTCGTGGCGGCGCTTTCAAGCCGCGCACTTCGCCTTACGATTTCCAGGGCATGGAGGAAGAAGGGCTCAAGCTGCTGCAAAAAGCGAAAAAAGCCACGGGCCTGGCCATCGTCACCGAAGTGATGGGCGATCGCGACGTCGATCTCGTCGCTCAATATGCCGACGTGATGCAGGTCGGCGCGCGCAACATGCAGAACTTCATGCTCCTCAAAGCTCTCGGCAAATGCGGCCGCCCTGTGCTCCTCAAGCGCGGCCTCAGCAGCAACATCAAGGAACTGCTCATGAGCGCCGAATACATCACCGCGCACGGCAATCCCGACGTGATTCTCTGCGAACGCGGCATTCGCACCTTCGAAACCGCCACGCGCAACACCTGCGACATTTCCGCTATTCCCGTGCTCAACGAACTCACGCACCTGCCGGTGATTCTCGACCCCAGCCATGCCACCGGAAAGCGCAGCCTCGTGCCCGCCGTCGCGCGCGCCGGAGTTGCCGTCGGCGCCGATGGCTTAATCATCGAAGCCCATCCCGCGCCCGAAAAAGCCGTCAGCGATGGCGCGCAATCCTTAGAACTCGGCCAGTTCAGCCGCATGATGCAGGAACTTCAGCCCTACATCGAATTGTGGAAAGCCTCGCGCACCAGGGAATTAGCCGCCGTCGCCAGCTAGCGGATCACACTCAGCGCCCTTTACGGCGCAGGTTCCTTCACCACTGTCGCCACTTGCGTGTCGCCCATGGCCACCACATTGAAAAACACGCGCAAGCTGGTGTACTGCTCCGCGCTCACCAGCGTTGGGGCGATACGCTTCCTTCGCACGATGTGGATGGTATCTCCAGCGGCTTCCGTGGCAATCTTGTAGCTCACG
>Ga0335076_10002445_pt1 | contig 18453 bp, 14 predicted proteins | sample Lox_Sample_25_FD_206717 | JGI IMG/M metagenome (GOLD analysis project Ga0335076, IMG submission 206717) | Soil microbial communities from Loxahatchee National Wildlife Refuge, Florida, United States - Lox_Sample_2.5 | ecosystem: Environmental > Terrestrial > Soil > Wetlands | place: USA... | reverse complement strand
TCTATACCGACCCAACGACCAATGTGACGGCCTACTACCATCGGCTGCATGCCATCGACATCTTCACCGGCAACGAGAAGAGCGGGGCTCCGCTGCTCATCGCCGCGAGCGCGCCCAAGGTCGGAGGGAGCGTGCTCTTCAATCCTCAGCAGCAGCTGCAGCGTAGCGCGCTGGCGCTGTCCAACGGCACGCTGTACGTCACCTTCGGCTCCAATGCCGATTCCTTCCCCTGGTACGGATGGGTCATGGGTTACACCTATGATGCCAACGGCGCGACACCCACGCCCGGACCCGTGCTCAACACCACGCCCAACCAGAACGGCGGCGGCGTCTGGATGGCGGGCGGTGGGCCCGCGGTCGATGGGCAGGGCAACATCTATCTCGGCACCGGCAACGGTGTCTTCGACGCCGACGTTGCCACCTCACCTCAGCTCGATTATGCCGACAGCCTGCTGCGCCTCACGAGCGCCCTCACGGTGAACGCCTACTTCACGCCGTCGGATCAGGCCACCGACGCGTCGAAGGATCTCGACTTCGGCTCGACCGGCGTCATGACTCTGGACCTGAGCGCCGGGCCCTTCCAGCACATCCTGATCGCCGGCGGCAAGGACGGATCGTTCTACGTGCTCAATCGCGACATGCTCGGGGATGATTACGGCGACACTTTTGCCATGCAGCCGCCATTGCCGGTCGGAGGCACGATCCTCGCCCCGCCGGTGTTCTGGAACAATACGGTGTATATCGGCGGAATCGGTACCCCGCTGCAGGCCTTTGCGTTCGACCTCAGCACTGACACGCTCAATACCACGCCGACCTCGCAATCGCCGACGAGCTACGGCGCGACCGGCACCAAGCCCGGCCCGGGCCTCGCGGTCTCGGCCGCGGGCAGCGGCAGCGGCGTCGTCTGGGGCATCGACACCACCAACAACTGCTTCGGCAAGAACATCGTCTGCGGTCCTGCCGTGCTGCACGCGTACGACGCCAGCAACCTCGGCACCGAGTTGTGGAACAGCTCGCTGCTGGCCAGTGACACCGCCGGCACCGCCGTGAAATTCACCGTGCCCACGGTGGCCAACGGCAAGGTCTACGTCGGGACCCGTGGTAATAACGCCGGTGGCGCGAGTGGCTCGACCAGCGTCTCGGGTGAGGTCGACGTCTACGGACTGAAGCCGAACTAGCGCGCCGCGCCCCGCGGCCGGCGCGAGGTCAGTGCGTCAGCGAGGCGGTGGGCGGCAGCGACTCGGTCACGGTGGCGGCGACCGCTTCCACGGTGTAGCCGGCCGCGATCCACGCATCGAGTCCCCCATGCAACGGGCGCACGCGCCTGAAACCGTGACTCATGAGCACGCGCGCCGCCTGCGCGGCAGAGGCCTCGTTGGGACAGGTACAGTAAAGGATGATGTCACGGTCGCGCGGAAGCTTACCGAGCTGCTGCGCAACCTCCTGTAAAGGCAGGTGCAGCGCTCCCGGGATACGCTGCCGCCCGAGCGACTGAGCGGTCACGGAGCGCACGTCGACCACGAGCGGTGCGGGGTCGGTATCCATCTGGCGGTGCAGCTCGTCGACACTGATGCGTGCCATGTCGAGGGCCGCCTGGAAGCGCCGGCGCTCGAGCCACTTGAAGGCGATGTAGGCGCCGAGCAGCACCAGCAGCAGGATGAGCGTCGCTCCGCCGACGCGCGAAAGCCGCGGCAGCACCTGCTCGATCTCCGACCTGAGCAGTACGCCGGCGAGGAGTGCCGCGCCGACCCACAATGCGGAGCCGAGGGCACAGAAAGCCGTGAAGCGTACGAAGCCCATGCGCGTCGCGCCGGCGAGCGGGGGTGCAACCATCGACAGGCCCGGGATGAACTTGGCGACGATCAGCGACTTCGCGCCCCAGCGCTCGAAGGTCGCCTGCGTCTGGCTGACGCAGATATCGGGCGTCAGCGAAATGCGGCAGAGGAGCTTCATCACGCCGCCGCCGTAGATGCGCCCCGCCAGGTACCAGGCGCTATCGCCCAGCACGCAGGCGAGCAGCGCGAGCGTGCCGACGCCCAACGCCGGCAGCCGCCCGTCCGCGGCGAGGGCCCCGGCGACCACCAGCGTCGGGATCGCAGGTATAGGCAGCCCGAGCTGCTCGAGCAGCACATTCAGGAAGACGACACTGAGGCCGAAAGGGCTCCTCACGGAGCCGATCTTGCCCCGGACGTCGGTCAGAGGGAACCGAGGGCGCCGTCAGCCCCGGGTCGTCAGGCCCGGATACTTGGTGAAGATCGCGGCGACCGCCTCATCGATCCGCTTCTGTGCCTCGGTACCGCTTACGCCGTGCAGGTCCTGGTCGACGGTCGCGTGCCACAGCGGCTGACCGCTTCTCGCATCGTAGAGATCGACGGCGATGATGCCCTCGCGGTAAGCGTACGGTCCGGGCCAGCCGTAGCCCCAGCCGTAACCCCAGTAGGGACCGCCGCCATAGACGACGTATCTCGACCCGATACCATAGCCGACGAGGCAGTCGGCGTACCCCGGCCCGGGTTGAATCGGCCCACCATTGGTGAGGTGCGCGGCGATCGCCGAGCGCAGGCGGCTTTCGTTGAGTGGGTTCGCGATCGAACTGCGTGCCGGGCTGTTGCCCTGGAATGAGCCGGCCCACGCATAGGTATTGCAGTGGACCGAGCCGATCAGTGCGGTGTTGACGTCCGATTTCACCTGCAGCGACGTGCAGGCCGCGAGCGCGCACGCCACGAGAGAGGCGACGACTGCGACACTCACCAAGTGCTTCACCATGACCGAATCCTCGTTGCAGGGGGTTCCGGCACCCCACGATGTACCCCCGCGGACGATCTCAACGCGCCGGCGGCGATCGCGTTGACCCCCGGGTCCGGCTAGAACGGGTCGCCGAGCACCAGACGCCACCCCGACAGTATGCCCGCCTCGCGGTAGCCGATGCCGAGACGCGGCAGCGCCATGCCGAAGATCTCCCACCCGGGGACGATGTCGAACATCAGACCGACTTCATACTGCAGGGTGCGTGCGCTGATGCCCGAAGCGGGTCCCTCGGGGGCGCTAAAATATATGTCGGTGAAGACATAAGGTGCGAATTGCAGGGCCCGGCCGCGGTATTCCCAGGAGGGCAGATTGCGCCGCCATTCGAGCCCGTTGCGCAACCGCGTGAACGAATCGTTGGGCAGATCGCTTTCGGGGTAGTGCACGCCGGCGTAGGCCAGCTCGGCACGCCACAGGCTCTTGCCGTCGAACGCATCGAAGCGGTAGTCGCTGCGTATCCCGGCGCCCCAGATCACGGCATTAGCGGCGCTCGAGGAGGCGTAGGTGCCGCCGGCCTTGACGTAGGGATAGAGGTGCCAGGCGTTGTTCAGCCACCAGTCGAGCTCGACGCCCGGCTCGAGGCTCACGGCACCGATCGAGGTAGGAACATCGAGATGCACCAGGTCGACGGGCTCGAAATCGAAAAAGCCGACCGTGAAGGGGAAGAGCAGCCGAATGCCGGGGCGACCGCCGCGCCGCTGCGCCTCGCGCAGCTGGTAGCTCGCCGGCACCGTGTAGATCGTGATCGTGCGACCATCAATGGCATAGACGCCAGAGCCCAGCTCGGTGGCAAACGCGTAGTTCGCGAACTGGGTGTCGGCGCTGGTGGGTGCGGGAGTGGCGCTGGCTGCGGCGCAGGTGCCGGCCCACATCACCGCCAAGCCGCACAACGATGTGGCCGTCAGTGCATGCACGGTGTCTTTCGCTTTCGGTCAGTCTAACAGGTGCCTACACGCAAGGAGTCGCGACATGAACCCGCCTGCAACACCACGGCAACGGACCAGCCCTTTCGCAATGAAATACCTCGGCCCGCACACGGACACCACGCCGCTCACGGTCACACTGGTGCTGCGCCGGCGCCGGGGTGCGCAACCACCGGCAGCGCTCTGGCCGCAGCGCCCGCGCTGGCAGCGCGGCGAGTACGGCCAACACGCGGGAGCTGAGCCTGCGGACCTTGCGCGGCTGCGTACCTTCGCCCGCCAGCACGGGCTTCAGGAAACGGGCGCCGATCCGGCGCGGCGGGTGCTGCAGCTCACTGGCACGCCGCAGGCGCTCGAACGCGCCTTCGCCGTTACGCTCGGGCGCTACCAGTTGAGCGACGGACGCGGCCCGTTCGTCGGCAGCAGCCGCGCACCGACGCTGCCGCCGGAGGCGATCGCGGTTCTCGGACTCGACCGACGGCCGGTGGCACGCGCGCATTCACGGCGCCCCAAGGCCACGCCGAGCGTCACGTACACGCCGCTCCAGCTCGGCACGCTGTATGATTTTCCCGCCGCAACCGACGGCTCTGGCGAGACGATCGCCATCATCGAGCTCGGCGGCGGCTTCAAGAGCAGCGACCTCGCGCAGTACTTCCACACTCTCGGTATCAGCAAGCCCCCGACGGTGACGGCCGTGTCGGTGGCCGGTGGCTCCAACCAGCCGGGCGGCGATGCTGACGGCGAAGTGATGCTCGACATCGAAGTCATCGGGGCACTGGCCCCTGCGGCGAACATCGTCGTCTATTTCGCGCCGAACACCGACCAGGGTTTCTACGAGGCAATTTCGCAGGCCGCGCACGACAGCGTTCACAAGTCCTCGGTAATGTCGATCAGCTGGGGCGGCCCGGAGGGCAGCTGGACCGGGCCCTCACGCGATGCAATGCAGACGGCGCTCGAGGATGCCGCGGCGCTCGGTGTGACGGTGACGGTGGCTGCAGGTGATGGCGGTTCGAGCGACGGCGAGAGCGATGGCCAGCCCCATGTCGACTTCCCGGCCTCGAGTCCGTACGCGCTCGGGTGCGGCGGCACCAAGCTGCTCGCGAGCGGCGCTGCAATCACGAGCGAGGTGGTGTGGAACGAAAGCAGCAGCGATGAGGGCGCCACCGGCGGTGGTGTCAGCGTCGTCTTTCCGCTGCCTGCGTGGCAGCCGCCGGGCACGGTGCCGCAGGGCCAGAATGGCAGCGCGGGACGCGGCGTGCCCGACGTCGCCGGCAACGCCGACCCACTCACCGGCTATCAGGTGCTGGTCGACGGCACGGCTCAGGTGATCGGTGGTACGAGCGCGGTGGCGCCCCTGTGGGCGGCGCTGATCGCGCGCTGCAACCAGAAGCTTGGGCAGCCGCTCGGGGACGTGCACGCGGCACTCTACAAGATCGGCGAGCGCGCATTCCGCGATATCACCGAAGGCAACAACGGCGCCTACAAGGCTGCGGTGGGTTGGGACCCGTGCACCGGGCTCGGCGCACCGAACGGTGGCGCGCTGCTGACGGCGCTCGCAGCACTCAAGGGCTGACGGGCTCTGCTTGTCAGGCGAGCGGCACGCCCGCGCGCCGTGCGGACCGCAGCAACCGCAGGAGCGCAACTCCCGACAGCGCAAGAACCGTGGCCCCATCGAGGCCCCCGCCGCCGCCGGAGCTCGGCGCCGCCACGACGCTGAGCGAGATCCCGGCCGTCTTGCTTTGCGGAGTCTTCTCCGCATCGGTCACCTTGAAGGTGAGCATGGTGCCGGACGTCTCCGCCATGGGCGTACCACTCACGGTTCCGTTCGAGGCCAGCGCCAGGCCCGCCGGCAGCGTGCCGCTGGCGAGCGACCAGTTGTAGGGGCTGATGCCACCGCTCGCGCCGAGCGTGGCGCTATAGGTCATTCCCACCTGCGCCTGCGGCAGGGTCGTGGTGGTGACGAGCAGCGGCGTAATGGCCTGCACGGTGAGGGTAGCGGTGCTGCTTTGCGTGCCGACCGGGCCGGTGCAGGTCAATGTATAGGGATAAGTCCCGACCGTCGCCGGGTTGACGGTCAGCGTGCCGCTGGTCGCGACCTGCCCAGTCCAGCTGGAGTTGCACGAGGTGGCATACGCGGCAACCCAACTCAGCGTAGTCGAGTAGCCAACGTAGATCGTGCTGGACGCCAGCTTCAGTGCTGGGGGCGCGCCCGGCAGCGCCGCCATCGCGGCCCCCACCTGGATGAAGCCGTAGCCGGAGGTGAAGTTGGGTGTGCTCGATCCCATCGGGGCAGCTGAGTCGCGCAGCAACTGGTAGATCTGCGCCGGGGTGAGCGTCGGGTTGGCCTGCCGCATCAGCACCGCGGCACCCGCCACATGCGGTGTAGCCGCCGATGTGCCGAAGAAGTTCAGGTAGCTGGCGTCGTTCTCACAGCCGCTGACGCTCGAGGAGTCGACGAAGCCGCTGTCGGCGAGCGGGAAGCCGAAGAACGAGGTGTTGACCCCGTCGGGGCCGGTGAAATCCGGTTTCTGCCGGACCTCGGGAGCTGCGAGCCGTACGCCCGAGGTGTTGAAGAGAATCGGCTCGCCGCCGGCTGCGGAATACGGCTCGAGCACCGCGGGCGTCGTACCGCAGCCCGGCGTCTGCGCGAAGAAAGCTGCAGCGACCGCAGCCGCGCCGGCAGCGCCGGGATGTCCCTGCAGGGTCGGGCTGCTCGTCGTGAACTTGTCGATGCTGCTGCCGGCGCCGTCGTCCTCGACGACGAGCTTGATGCGGCCAGGCGCGGGCGTGTGGCCGGCGAGGCCGATCTGCAGGCTGATCTGCGCGGAGGCCGTGTTGCCGCTGGCGTCGGCAGGATTGCCCAGGATCAGCACCTGTACGGCGTCTCCGCCGTTCACCTGGTTGACGGCGCTGGTCCCGTTCCCGGTGATGTTTGGCCCGGTGCAGGTCATCGGCTCGCCGTCGAGGTTGATCACGGTGTACCCCGACGCGCCGCTGACACACAGGTCGATGCTGCTCGTCGTTCCGGGACTTCCCGCTGCGCCCGTGAGATACGGCTGGTCCCACTCCACGACGAGCGCGATGAATTCACCGGGGAACAACGCCGGGATCGTGATCGGGAGCGAGGTGGTGGTGGTCGCGCGCGAGGCGTCGAAATTCAGCAGCGTCTCGCCCTGATTCGGTCCGGTGGTCGCCACCGTGCCGAAGCTCGGCGTCGTGTTCTCGTACGAAAGGCGGCCGTTATTACCCGCCGCGGAGAAGTAGGCGACTCCCTTCGCTTCGACCGCATCGATCGCCTGGGCGACGATTCCGTCCTGAAAGAACGGCTCATCGAAGTAGCCGGTGTCGTCCGCGATGACGGTGGCACCCGCCGCGGCGAGCGCGCCGACGCCGTTGGCAAAGTCCGCCTCGCTGTTGGAGGTGGTGTAAAAGGCGAGTGCCGCGCCGGGGGCGACGGCGTGCACGATCTGCAGCATCGCCCGGCCCTCGTCGGTGAAGGGCAGCAGCAGCGGCTGCCCGTACTGCAGGCAGGTGGCTTCCTCGAGCACCTTCACGCTGCTCGTGACGTAGCCGTTCGCTTCGTCAAACTTCGCATCGTCGGTTGCGAATCCGTACGGCGCGTACCCTTGCGTTCCCGAGGCCGGGACGCCGCTCCCCGGCTGGTCATAGACGCCATAGCAGTTGAAGCTGTCGGAGAGAATGCCGACCGTGACGCCGCTGCCATTGAGCGCGGGGAAGCTGCTGCGCAGCGCCGCACTTCCCTGGGTGAAGTCACCCTGCGTGGCAATCGCCGCGGCACGGGTGTGGGACAGCGCGGCGCGCAGCGAGGCAACCTCCGGGAGTGCCGCCGCCGTCGCGATCGCGCTCACCGGCAGCCAGCCGCCGACGTCGTTGGCGTACACGGCAGGGTGCTGAAGTCCGAGTCCGAGGAGCGCCGCCTTCAGCTGCTGCGGGTCTCCGCGTGTTACGGCATCCACGGCGATACGCGGGACGGCATCGTTCCCCTGCGTGAAGCGGGCTGCCGGACTCAGGGAATGCAGGTCTTCGATTTCGCGGCCTGGACGCACGCGGGCCGCGTGCCGGGACAGATCGGCGAGCGCGGCGTCGAGCTTGCCGCCGCCGACGGTGCGCAGCTGCCCGGTACTGCGGCCACCGAATGCCATCAGTGGGCTGCCGCCGGGCGGAAGCGCAGCATGTTTCCACGCCGGCCGCAACGCCGCGCCGTGCGACGCGGCGGCCAGCAGTGCAACGGTGATCACACTGGCGGTCACGAGGCGAGCGGCTGCCATCCGTCTCATTGCAACTCCTGAATTTCCGATCGCGCTCAAAGGTCCCTCCCGTGCGCGGCCGCTATGGGCGGCTCGGCGGGCCTGCGCGATCGCGCAGGCCTGCGTATTACACCGGCAGCGCTGCCGTATGGCTATTAGAAAACAGTTGGTGGCTCAGTGCGCGCGCAACTCGTGACGGATTTTGCAATATGTAACAAAAACGGCGCGGGCAGCGGCCGCTAGCGCAAAGAGCGGGCAGCTCCGGGTTTCTCACGGGGCGATGCCGTGTTTGCCGGCCGCGTTGGCAATCGACGGTGCGAGTGCGGCTGCCGCTGCAATATCGGCCTGTCCATCCGCGCTCCGGCCCCTTCGCAATTTGGCGACACCACGCCCGTAGTATGCCCACGCATCTCCGTGCTGCGCGGCGAGCGCGCGATCGTAGTCGGCAATCGCCTTGTCGTACTCGGCGCGCCGCAGCTCGACGAGCCCGCGGCTGCCAAAGTAAGCCGCAGCCTGGGGTCTCAGCCGCAGAGCCGCGTTGCAGTCGCCGAGGGCTTCATCGAGCTGCTGGCCCGACAACGCCCGAGTCAGGCAGCGCGCGTTCAGTGCGTGCGGCATCCGTACATCATCGCGCCCATGTGAGTCGATCCAAGTGGTGTACTCGGCGACCGCCGGTGCCAGCTGATCGAGGCTCAGGTAGAGATCACCCAACTGGATATGGAGCGCGGCTTCTTTGGGCGCGAGGCGGCTTGCGGCGTCGAGATCTGCGATCGCCGCTGCCTTCTCACGACGATGCGCGTGCAAACCGGCGCGCGCAACGAGCGCATTCACGTCGTTCGGCTTGAGTTTGAGCGCCTGATCGAGATCGGCCAATGCAGCGTCGGGCTGCTCGTCACCCCAGTACGCGAGGGCACGCTGATAGAAGTAGCTCGCCTCGCCGGGGGCAAGCTCGCACGCGCGCGTCAGGTCTGCGATGGCGCTGCGGTACTCGTGCCGCGCCGCGAACGCCGTACCACGGCGGGAAAATGCGGCGGCGTCGGTGGGCTGGTCGGCACTGGAGGCAGGAGCAGCGACGACAGCGCTTCCTGGTACGGCACCCGGCGAGGGACTTTGTGGCGCGACAGCGGCCCGCGCGGCGGCATCGGGCGCGGCGGCGTTGGGAGCTGCGGCGTTCGGTGCTGCCGAATTCGGTGGTGGTGACGCGGCGCCCGGTGATGGTGATGCGCTGTTCGGTGATGGTGACGCGGCGCCCGGTGATGGTGACGCGCCGTTCGGTGATGTACCGTTTGGTGCCGCTGCATTCGGCGCCGCGTTGGCATCCGCGGTAGCCGGCGTCGCAGTCAGGTTGAACACCGGGCCGCCGTTGTACGTGAAGTACAGCTTCTCCTGACTGTTCGCGACATAAATGCGATGCGATAGAAAGAAGTCTGCGCCGATCAACATGTCGACATCGCGCACGCCGGATGCGCCGATGCGCAGTCGGGTGTTCTGGACCTCCTCATCGCCGATCTTGAAGCTCGGAAAGGGTGCGATCCAGCTCGGCACGAGCTGGCGGCCGACACCGGCCGATGGACCGGCGGCGACCACTCCGGGAGTCTCCGGCGTGACGCCGGCCCGCTTGGCGGCCTCGAGCGTCAGCATCGACGTCGGTGACCCGGTGTCGAATATGACGCGGATCCTGGCGCCGTTGAGAAACGCAACGCCAGCCGTGTGGGGCGAGAGCGGGGTCGAGCGCGCGATGTCCATGACGGAATAGACACGGCCCACGGCCCAATAGGCGAGTACGGTATGGCGGCAGCCGTCCGGACTGAAGAGTCGGATGATGCCGTTCGCCAAGTCATACTCGACGTCGTCGGCGAGCCGGAACACGTTCTGCCCGAGCAGCCCTGCCGCGCCACCGCCGAGGTCGTTGCCCCCGACGATGAACTCGACCTTCGTGATCGTGACGCCAAAGATGGTAAAGGTGGGTACCGTCGTCACCGACACGTGCGCCTCGCCGCCGACGCCGGTCAGGCCGAATCCAAAGGGAGCCGGAGAGAGGTGCAGCTTGAATTGAGCGGCCGCTGCCGGGGTGAGCATGCTGAAGAAGGCACCGCTGTCGGCGATGAACAATGCGTCGGTGCCATTGATCTCGGCGTGGACCAGCGGTGCCAGGCCGCTCATGGTCACGGGCAGCTCGGCGCGCTTTACCAGCTTGCAACCGGCCGCGACGCACAGTGGTGCACTTGTCAGACCCAGGAGCGCGAAGGCGATCAGACAGCCGCGTGGGGGCATGCCCCGCTACTACAGCACACGGTTCCGGGGGAGGCTACCGGCGCGGGCGAGCGTCGCGCGCCGGTACCTTCGGGCGCAGGCTTAGTTCGCGCAGCTGGCGCGGATCTGCCGGCGCTGCTGGCGTTGCTGGCGCACCGCGTAGACCCCGATGCCCATCCAGATGAGGTTCAGGACCGCCGAGGGCAGGGCGCCATGCCAGCCGCTGTTCACCAGAAACCCCGCGGCACCCAGGATGTTCATCGACTGGTAGGTGAGGGATTCGGCCCTGAGCTTGCCCGCCGACAACAGCGCATAAGAGAGAAGGATGAGCAGCGCACCCGTCCAGCCGACCATCTCCACGGCGAACTTCATACGCCGCCGGGCGCGCTGGCGGGGGCAGCGCCCGGTGCGGGCCGGGCATGCAGCGCCATGAGAATCAGTGCCCAGCCGCCGAAGATCAGATTTATCCCGAGCAGCAGTCCGAGCGCCCACAGCGCCGTGCCGGGCAGGCCGGCAAACAGCAGAATACCGAGAACGATATCGACGATGCCGCTCGCCAGCATCCAGCCCCAGCGTCCGGAGAGGGCGCTGCGGTGCTCGAGGGCATACATGACCGACACCGCCCCTTCGATCAGCAGGAAAGCAATCAGCACCGCGGTAAGCGACAGCGTGCCTTGCAGCGGCCACACCAACAACAGCGCGCCCGCCACCGTGCCGACCAGCGCCGAGAGCAGCGACCAACCGAAGCCGGGTGCGTGGCGCGCCCGGAACGTCGTGATCAGCCCGATGACGCCGCTCACCAGCAGGATCCACCCGAAGAACACCGTCGCTGCAACCGAGGCGACCACCGGCGCAAGCAGCGCCAACACCCCGAGTATGACGAGCGCGATCCCCTCGCACAGGAACAGCACCCAATGGCGTCGAACCGCTCCACTGAGGCGGGCGCGAAGCGCCGCGACGTCGTCGGCCTGTGATGCATTCATGATTGTTATTCCTGTCTGATGACACCCGCGCGGGTGCGGCTGCCGATTATACGTCGCAAGCTGCCGCGGGATGCGCCGTGCCCGCGGCAAAGATGCCGCCTCAGGCGGCCGGCAGATCCGCGCGATGCTGGCTGACCGCGCTGCCGTCGGTGCGCCTGAGGCTGCCGAAGATCACCGTGGAAGCGATCGTGCCGACCCCGAGGACGATGAAGGCTTCGTGCACGCCGCTGATCATCTGGCGGGCGTCGGTGTGGAAGCGATCCGGGAGGAAGAGCGCCGCAACCAGTGAGGCGGTTGCCACGCCGAAGCTCATGGACAGCTGCTGCGCGGTACTGGCGATGGTGCTGGCGCTGCCGGCGGCCTCCGCGGTCACATCGGCGTAGACCAGCGTGTTCATGCTGGTGAACTGCAGCGACTGGAAGAATCCATAGGCAAATGACTGCACCGCGATGAGCCACACGGGAGTTGCCAGCCCGATGGTGGCGAACAGCATGATGAGGCAGCCGAGGATCGCGGTGTTGGAGATCAGCACGCTGCGGTAGCCAAAGCGCGCCAGGATTCCCGGCACGGTCATCTTGAGGCTCATGGCGGCGAACGCCTGCGGCATCATGAGCAGGCCAGACTGAACCGCGGTGTAGCCGAGGCCCACCTGGTACAGCAGCGGGAAGAGGAACGGGATGCCACCGATACTGATGCGGGTGAAGAAACTCCCGGACACTGCCGCACGGAAAGTGCGGATGCGGAACAAGCCGAGCCGCAGCAGCGGGTGCAAGGCGCGCGCCGCGTACAGGCCGTAGCCCGCTAGCAGCAGCCCCGAGAATGCCAGCAGCCCGAGTATGGCGCCCGTACCCAGGCGGTGCTCGCCGAACACCTCGAGCACGTACGAGAGCAGCGCGATGCCGGAGCTGAACAGCAGCAGCCCGGGGAGGTCGAGCGGCGGTGTGTCGAGCTCGCGGAAATCCGGCAGGTGCCGCTGCACGAGGTAGAGTCCGGCGAGGCCGATCGGCACGTTGAGGAAGAAAATGACGCTCCAGTGGAAGTAATCCGTAATCAGGCCGCCTGCGATCGGTCCGAGCATGGGACCGATGAGGGCCGGAACCGCGACGAAGCTCATGGCGCGCACCAGCTGCGATTTCGGCAGCGCACGCACCAGTGTGAGCCGACCGACCGGTACCATCATCGCTCCGCCGCAGCCCTGCAGCACGCGGAACGCGACCAGCAGATGGATATTGCGGGCCAGGCCGCACAGCAACGAGCCGAGTGCAAAGAGTCCAATGGCACTGGCGAATACCCGCCGCGTGCCAAAGCGGTTGGCCATCCAGCCGCTCACCGGAATGAAGACCGCGAGACTGAGCGTGTAGCTCGCGAGCACTGCCTTCATGGAGAGCGGTGCCACCTCGAGCGCGCGCGCGATGCTCGGCACCGCGGTGTTGAGAATGGTGGTGTCGAGCGACTGCATGAAGAACGCCACGGCGACCAGCCAGGGCAGCAGGGCGCTCGGGCCCTCCGGCGGCAGCGGCTCGGGGGCGGCGATGCTCATGCCCTGGGATGTTGACGGTCGCCGGCCGATGCGGCAACTGACGGGAAAGCGCGGCGTTACGGCTCGCGCCCGGGGCTCGCCGGCGTCCGGCGCGCGACGTGGCTAAGCACGCTGAGCCGACACGGCGTCGCGTCGTTCGAAATGCGCCACGATGCGGCGGTAGGCCACGGCCGCAAGCGTTGCGGCGACGGCGACGGCGAGCACGAGCAGCAGCAGCAGCACGAAGAGGTGATTGACGACCTGGTTGAGCCGGCCGGCCGCGTCCTGGGTCAGTGTGCGTACGACGGGCAGCGCCGCATCCGCGCTCTTGGTGAGCGCGTCGATCTCACGCGCCGTCTCGGTCGCCTGGCGCAGCATCGCGGTGTAGTTGCGGATGTCGAAGGGAGGTCCCTGCTCCTTGGGCGGGGGCGCGCCCGGCTGCGGTGCGAATGCACTGGTGATCTGCTGCGCGGAGGTGAGCGCGCCGTGCACGGCATTCGCCGTGTCGGTGCCGGCCTCGAGCGTGGCGCGCAACTCCTTTGCCAGCGTGCCGATGTTGGCGCTCTGCACGTCGAGCGTCTGCTGCAACTGTGCGACGAGCGCCTGGCGCTCCTTGTCGAGCACGTCCGGAAGCGTGCGCGACAGTCGCTCGGAGGCGCTGCCGATGAGCGATACCCGGTCGATCGAGCCGAGCAGCTGCCGTGTCTCGGGCATCACCGCGAACTGGTACGTCACGCGCTTCACCTGCATGTCGAGCAGCGTCGGCACCCGCTGCACGTAGTAGATCGCGCGCTCGGCGAGCTCGCGTGTCTGGGTGATCTCGCGAACTGCCGGGTCGAGCCCCGACATCGGATCGAGCCCGAGCATTGCGAAGAGATTGCCTGGCGAGGTCGTTTCCCCGGGCGCCGGGGCACCGACCGCCTTGGCGAAGTCACGGAAGTGGATGGTGGCGACGGCGCGCACGTTGGGATGTTGTTCCCGCCACCGCGTGATGATCTCGTGCAGCCGCTGCTCCTGAGCCTGGGTGAGCAGACCCTCGATCTCCGCCCATGCCTCCCCCTCGAGGTCGCGGTAGGTCGCTTGCACGGGCGCAGCACGCGCGCCGTACGTCTCACCCACCCACGCGTCATCGAGCACCATGCGACTCAGCGTGGCGAGCACCACCATGTCGAGCGCATTGCTGACCGGATTGGGACCGCTGGCGATGATGTAGGCCGAGGTGGCCTGCTGCACTTCCCAGTTCTGGACGCTGAGACGCTCTTGCGGGGTGAGCTCGGTCTGCTCGAAGCGATTCAGCACGTCGGCGGTTCGCCCCGCGTACTCGTCGGCAAAGCGCATGACCTCGAGTTGCAGCTCGCGGCGCTGCTCGGCGCGTTGCTGCGCTTCGCGTACCTTGGGGTTCGCCTTTTGTATCAGGGTGCACCCGGATAGAACGCACGCCACGCTGAGGATCAGGCCACAGGCAAGCAAACGTCCGGTCATAGAGCGCTCGGTCTGGCAATGGGCATGGGGCCCATGCCCGGGGCTGCTCCAAACATCGATTCGCACCGATGCACCGGATTTGTGTGGTGCGACGCCGAGCACGGCCCCCGACTGAAAGCGTCGCGTCGTCGCTAGCTTAGCGGAATTCGTCCGCGCGAGCGCTACGTGGTGCCGGCAACGGCATCGCAAACCACCGTGCTGCGAGCTCGCAGCCGCGCGCTGGCGGTTGCGCGGCGGCGGCGCCTCATCGGCCGCAGCCGGCGGGATAATCCCGCTGAATGGCGCGCGCCCCGTGAGCCCGACCGGCGCAGTGACAGCCAAAGCATGGGGCGCCTGTTTCTGGTGCTCTTACGGGGCCGGGGTACATACTCTTCAGATGCCGCCCGCGGTGTCGGTCCTGATGCCAACCTACGATCGGCTGCAGTTCTTGCCGCCGACGATCGAGTCGGTGTTCGCTCAGACTCTCACCGACTGGGAGCTGATCATTGCCGATGACGGCTCGGGTGAGGACACGCGCAGATACCTGCGCTCGCTTGCCGATCCGCGCGTGCGGCTGCTGTGGATGGCTCACAGCGGCAGACCGAGTGTCATGCTCAACGCGGCGCTGCGCGCGGCGCGCGGCGAATACGTTGCTTTCCTCGATTCGGACGATCTCTGGCTGCCGCACAAACTCGAACGGCAGGTTGCATCGCTGCAGCGCAATAGCGGGCGGCGCTGGGGCTGCACCGCCTTCGCACTGATCGATGCGGCCGGCCGTCCCCTCACCGCCGCCCGTGCCGCCTGGCCCGCGCCCTCGGGCTGGGTTCGCAACCACCTTCTGACGGATGCGGTGATCGCCACGCCGAGCGTGATGGCGACCCGTAGCCTCCTCGAGGAGGTGGGACCGCTCGATGAGGAGCTGGTCATGCATCAGGACGGAGACCTGTGGCTACGCCTCGCTGCGGTGAGTGAGCTCGATGGAATCGATGAGCCGCTGACGCTGGTGCGCCGGCACGGCCAGCACCTGGGGAGCGACATCATTGCCTGGCATGATCTCCGGCGGGTCATCGACAAGGCGCTGCGTGCCGCCGACGATGCGAATTTCGCGGCGCTGCTGCGTGAGCAACGCGCACTGGCGGCCGGCGGGCTGGCACGGAGCCAGGCGCTGTTCGGCACGCGCGCCGACGTCGTGCACACCCTGGCGGAGAGCGCACCCTACGCGTGGTGCTACCCGAAATGGTGGCAGGTCGGCGCGTATGCGTTGGCGCGGGCATTTGCACCGCGGGCGCTGCGCAGTGCGGCGCGCACGCTGCGGAAGCGCGTTCAGTCCTCCCGGTCCGGGAGGTGAGGGACGGGAGGTGAGGGAAGGGCAGTTATCGGGCGGCTGCGGGCCGTGCGGCAATGAGTGCCTTCGGCGTCAGCGCCCCATGCGGATCGGGGGTGAGCAGAAAGTACTGGCGTTTTCCCTCCAGCGTCTCGCCGAAACCCAGCACGTCACCGCGGTCGTTGATGGCGGCGGCCTCCGCAGCGCGATACCCGTCGGGGGTCAGGTCGAAGGCCCCCGAACTCGCATTCCATATGAAGAGATGTCGTCGATCGTAGCCGGCAGGCTGGTACGACCCGACGACAGACGCAGAGGAATTTATTCCGACAGCAGAGCTGGCCAAGCTCAGTATCACGGTGGCGATGCCATTGTTGAACACGGTCGCCATCGCTTTGCCATCCGTGCTCGAGCCTCCAGCCACTTCGCCCGAGTCGTTTATTGCATAAACAAATCCTGTCAGATACCGAGGCGTGCCATCGCTCAGCACATAACCGCGGTCGCCCATGCGCCGCAGTTGGCCGGTGAGGAGACGCCGGACGAAGCTGAGCCTGCGGTTACCGATGATGGTGCCGCTGGAATTGATGCCAAGGGCGGCAGTGTTGGTTCCGGATACGGGTAGGCTGCTGTAGGCTCCCTTGGACCAAAGCCACCCTATTACGTTGTTACGCGAGGTGTGGTCGTAGCCCACGACGTCTCCCCGGCTGTTGATGCCGATGGCGGCGCCGCCGAGATCTGTCGGCTCGGCCAGAGGCAGCACAGTGAAAGCGCCACGGTCATATACGAACCAACGTGACGGCAGATCGCCGGTAGGGGTGTGAACGGTACCGACGATCGCGCCGGAGTCGTTTATGCCGAACACCCGGGGCCTGTTGAACTCGTGGCCGGGAACACCGGGCGGAACACCGAGATCCGTGAGCACGCCTTCGGACCACAGCGCGAGCGACACCGACCCGTCGGAGTTGGCGATCCCGCCGGCGACCACACCGTGGTTGTTCAGGGCCTCACCGCCCGTGTCAGAGAAGGGGATGAATGGCAGCGGGGTTACGTCGTACCGTTCAGCTGCAAGACGGGAGCACATGGTTAGTCGCTGTTCACGCCCGACGGTGATCTTCAGTGTACCGCCCCAATTTGCGAGATGTGGAGCGCATCGTTCCCGGCGCCGCTGCGCGCCACACAACGCGATCTCGTCCACATCTCGACGACCGGAAACCGCAGAGTACAATGCACCGTAGTTCTGCTAGCACATCGGACCGGTACCGCGCGTCGCTGCGACCTCATCTTCGAGCGCGGCGGCGCAACGCTAATCGCCGCATCAGGTATGCACAGCTACCGAGACAATCCTCGCGATTCGCGAGACCATCGCCTGACGGCCTGCAGCCGCCGGATGGTCGGTCAACGTGGGCGCCGGCGCAGTCGCTCGTAGGGCGTAGCGACATGCAGCAGAAACCTCCACAAGCCGCGCTCACCGTTCACGAGTACCCTGGGCAGCCGCAGGCGGTCGTCGGACCCCCGCGCCACTCCCGGCACGACGGTAACTGCCGAGGCGTAGCCGGCGCGCCGTACCAACTCGACGATGTCATCAGTGAAATCGCCAAAGGGGTAGGCGAAATGCTCGATGGGAACGCCCAGCATGTTGCGCAGCGCCGCCCGACTCTCCACGATCTCGTACTGCGCCACATCTCGAGGCACTTCGTGCAGCCGCTGATGCGAAAGCGAGTGCGAGCCCACCTCCATGCCGGCGGCCAGCCACTGCTCGAGCTGCGCGCGGCTCATCAGCGGCTTTCTTTCCCGCAGATGCTCGGCATCCCAGCGGTTGTAGGTACCGAGCGCGTCGCTGACGACATAACACGTGGCTGCGAAGCCATAGCGCCGCAAGATTGGCGCTGCCGTCGTAAGTGTGTCGGCGTAGCCATCGTCAAACGTGAGCATGACGCAACCGCGCGACGTGGCATTGCACAGCCGCGTAACGCCTTCCGTTGCACAGACGCCGCGCAGCCCGAGACGACGCAATGCCCACAGCTGCCGTTCGAACCTGTCCGGGCTCACGTACAGCAGCTTGAAGGGTGCGTCCTCGGGCGGCGTGGCCACGTTGTGGTAACAGAGAATGGGCAGCGCCGACATGGTTCATAGAATATTACCGGCACCTTGCGTAAGCACGGATCGAGCACCGTGAGCAGCGACAGCGTGGGCCGACGTGCCCTTCTGGAACCCGTGGCGCGCTGGCTGCAGTCTCTCGTCGACCGCGGCCGCCGGTCCGATGGCTTGTTACAGTCGCCACAGACCTGGGAAGCGCAGTATGCCGCCGGCAGGTGGGACTTCCTGGGGGAGCTTTCCGAGCTTGCGCGCTTCAGCGTACTGGCGGGCTACATATGCCACCTGAAACCGGGCGGCGCCGTGTTGGACACCGGGTGTGGCCAGGGCGTTCTGCTGCGCAGACTCCCGAATTCCTGCTATTCAAGGTATGTCGGGATCGACGTGTCGGACAGCGCAGTCGCCGTGGCGCAGAAGCAGCAGAATGATCGCGTTGCCTTCCTTGCGGCGGACTGCGAGGAGTATTCTCCTGCCGGGCATTTCGACGTCATGGTCTTCAACGAAGTGCTGTGTTGCCTGCGCGAGCCGCTGCGCACCGTGGAGCGTTACGCGCGTTCTCTGAACCCCGGTGGCCTTGTGTTGGTGTCGATGTGCACGGCCGCGCGCGGCAGTGCCACGATACTGTGGCGACTCAAGCGCGCCTATGCGACCGTCGACGAAGTCCGCATAACCCACCGCGGCAGGAAGGTCTCCTGGGTGTGCGCTGCCTTGCGCCCGGAGGGCGCGCAGGCCCGTGACGAGCTCGCGGCGCAGAACGCCACGGCGGTCGGCATTGCCCGTCGTCGCGGAGCGTGACTTCCAGGGCGCAGCGAGGGTATCAATGGCAGGC
>Ga0335076_10002444_pt1 | contig 18457 bp, 15 predicted proteins | sample Lox_Sample_25_FD_206717 | JGI IMG/M metagenome (GOLD analysis project Ga0335076, IMG submission 206717) | Soil microbial communities from Loxahatchee National Wildlife Refuge, Florida, United States - Lox_Sample_2.5 | ecosystem: Environmental > Terrestrial > Soil > Wetlands | place: USA... | reverse complement strand
CAAGGCCATCGGATCGGGCGCTCCAAGCAGTTCCTTCACCTGCTCTTCTTCGCGGATCGCGATCGTGGTGATGACACCGCCAAGGCCCTCGTCATGAGCGGCCAGCAGAATGCTCCACGCAAAGGGGTAGATCGAGGCGCCGCCGGCGAACGTGTAACGGTCCGCGTCGCGGTCCACGGCCGCCAGCATCGACAGGTCGGCGAACAGCGCGAGCAGGACGGGCGCTTCGTCGAAGTGCTCGGCCAAACCCCCTGGCGCTGCGGCACTCTCCGCGGCTAGCGCCGCTGCTTCGGCGTCGCGGTCGTTGGTCGGCGCCCACGGCCGCAAGCCGGCGGTGACCATGGCCAGATATTCCTTGGAGCCCCGCAGGTAGGAATCCCGTAGCCGGCGACGTTTGTCGGGGTCCTTGATCACCACGATCCGCCACGCCTGCGCGTTGGCGCCGCTGGGCGCGAACCGCGCGGTATCGAGTACCCGGGCCAGCACCGCGTCGTCGACGGCCTGACCGGTGAAGTCGCGGACCGCCCCGGTGGTGCGCAATGCCTGGTTAAGTTCCATCGTCTGTGTTCTGCCACCGTGTTGACCGGGAGTCAAGCCTGCCTGTGAGTAAAGGCGCCAGGCCTGGTCGGGCAGACGATCGCGTAGTGGCACACTGGTGGCTGACGCGGTTCCTGGGCCGTTCCGGTCCGACGCCAGACTCACACACCAATACGAAGATCTAGGAAAGATCGTTGCCGTCATGAACCAAATGGTTGTCTTCCTCCCCCTGCTCGTCGTCTTGGGCGCATTCATGTTTTTCGCGTCGCGCCGGCAAAAGCGCGCGATGCAGGCCACGATCGATTTGCATGAGTCGCTACGCGTCGGCGACCGGGTATACACCACGTCCGGGTTGCAGGGAACCATCACCGGTATCACCGACGACACGGTGGACCTGGAGATCGCGCACGGCGTCGTGACCACGTGGATGAAGCTGGCGGTGAGGGAGCGGATCGAGCCGGAGATCACTGAGGACCCAGAGGCCGCCGAGGTCCCTGTGGCCGACGACCGAGCCGACGACCCGGAGCGGCTGCCCAAGGACTGAGTTTGGCGGCCCGCCACGTAGCCTTTGCGGGTGCCGTCGAACTGATCGACACGCGAAAAACGAGCGCGGGCCGGTGACGACCCGCGAGGACCGGATGAGGAGACTCGACACGTGGCATCGCCATCGACGCCGGTGCACCCTGCCCGTTACCTGACGGTATTCCTGATCTTGCTCATCGGCGTTTACCTGCTGGTGTTCCTCACCGGAAATAAGCGCGCCGACCCGAAGCTCGGCATTGACTTGCAGGGCGGCACCAGGGTCACGTTGACCGCACGAACCCCGGACGGGTCGCGGCCGACGCGGCAGGCGCTGTCTCAGGCGCAGCAGATCATCAGCGCCCGGGTCAACGGGCTGGGCGTGTCAGGTTCTGAGGTCATCGTCGACGGAGACAACCTGGTCATCACCGTGCCAGGCAAGGACAGCAGCGAGGCGCGCAATCTCGGTCAGACGGCGCGGTTGTACATCCGGCCGGTGATTCAGGAGCTTCCGGTGGAGAACGGTCCGCCGCCGAGCCCACAGGGGTTGCCGGGGCCGCATCCCCGACCGCGGCTGCCGCTTGGTCGACAGCCTGGCGGACCCGTGCCCGGTGGACCCATACCGGGCGGACCTGTGCCCGGCTTGCCCGTCCCCGGCGGGCCCGCGCCGGGTGCACACCCTGGCGGTCCTGCGCCCGGGGGGAACCCGGCCGGCGGGGCGCTGCCGGGTGCCGGTGGGCAGGCCGGCGGACTCCCGTCCGGCGGCAATACCGGGACCGCGCCGGGAGGCTTGCCCATGCCGGGCGAGCTGCCGTTGCCGGGTGAACCGGCGCCTGCGGCGCAGCCGCGGCCGTATCCCCTGGATCCGCCGCCCAAGCCGACACAGCCCACGGCGACACCGGCGCCGCGGACAGCTCCGCCGGCCGCCCCGGTGCAGGCCGGGCCGCCGGCTCCGCCGGCCCCCCCGGTTCAGGCCGGGCCACCGGATCCGCGGATGGCTCTCGCCGAGCGCATCGCCAAGCAACGGCAATGGCGCCAGAGCACCAACCAGGGGGTGCAGTTCGTCGCGCTGCAAGTTATGGCCCGACAGTGCAACCAGGAAGACATTCTGGCGGGCAACGACGACCCCAACCTGCCGCTGGTGACCTGCAATACGCAACACAATGAGGTATACCTGCTGGCGCCGTCGATCATCAGCGGCGATCAGATCGCGAACGCCAGCTCGGGTATGAACCAGCAAACTGCCGGCAACGTCGTCGATCTGCAGTTCAAGAGCGCGGCGGCCAACACCTGGGCGGATTTCACCGCCGCCCACATCGGCACCCAAACCGCCTTTGTGTTGGACTCACAGGTAGTGAGTGCACCGCGGATCGAGGAAGCGATTCCAGGTGGCCGGACCCAAATCCACGGCGACTTCAGCCAGGCTCAGGCGCGCGAGCTTGCCAACGTCCTGAAATACGGTTCGCTGCCGTTGTCGTTCGAATCGTCAGAAGCCCAAACCGTCTCGGCGACACTGGGATTGACATCGCTGCGGGCGGGCCTGATTGCCGGTGGCATCGGGCTGGTGCTAGTGCTGCTGTACTCGTTGATGTACTACCGGGTGTTGGGGCTGCTGACGGCATTGTCGCTAGTAGCTTCCGGCGCAATGGTTTTCGCGATCCTGGTCTTGCTGGGCCGATATATCAACTACACCCTCGACCTGGCGGGTATCGCGGGTCTGATCATCGGTATAGGGACGACGGCCGACTCATTTGTGGTGTTCTTCGAACGCATCAAAGACGAGATCCGCGAAGGCCGTACGTTCCGGTCGGCGGTTCCGCGCGGTTGGGCGCGAGCCCGCAAGACCATCGTGTCGGGTAACGCGGTGACCTTCTTGGCCGCGGCCGTGCTGTATGTCCTGGCGATCGGTCAAGTGAAGGGTTTTGCTTTCACCCTGGGCCTCACCACGATTCTCGACATCGTGGTGGTCTTCCTGGTGACCTGGCCGCTGGTGTACATGGCATCCAAGTCCACGAGGATGGCGAAGCCGGCACTCAACGGCCTGGGCGCGGTGCAGCAGGTCGCGCGCGAGCGGCGGGCAGCTCAACTTACGGGGCGGGGGTAGCGAGATGGCCGACGAGACGACTGCTGTCGAACTCAGCGATGACACCGCAACCGCTGTGCGCCCAACCGGTGACGAGAGCTTCGCGGATCTGCCCCACCACAGTTTCCTATCGCGTCTCTACACCGGTACCGGCGCGTTCGAGGTCATTGGCCGGCGCCGGCTGTGGTACGGGGTGAGCGGGACGATCGTCGCGATCGCCATCATCAGCATCGTGTTGCGCGGGTTCACTTTTGGCATCGACTTCAAGGGCGGCACCACGATGTCGTTCCCACGTGGCGATGCACAAGTGAGCCAGGTGGAGCAGGTCTACCGGCAAGCGCTGGGCAGCGACCCCGAGGCCGTGCTGATCGTCGGCAACGGGTCTGCGGCCACCGTCCAGATTCGCTCGGAGACACTGTCCAACGACAAGACGACCAAGCTGCGCAACGCGCTGTTCGACAAATTCCAGCCCAAGGGTTCCGACGGCAAGCCCAGCCTGCAGGCCATCTCTGACTCGGCGGTGTCCTCGACGTGGGGCGATCAGATCACCAAAAAAGCGGTGATCGCACTGGTGGTGTTCCTGGTGCTGGTCAGCCTGTACATCACCGTTCGCTACGAGCGCTATATGGCGATATCCGCTTTGACCACAATGGTTTTCGACCTGACCGTCACCGCCGGGGTGTATTCGCTGGTGGGTTTTGAAGTCACCCCGGCCACCGTTATCGGCCTATTGACGATCCTGGGTTTCTCCCTCTACGACACCGTCATCGTGTTCGACAAGGTCGAGGAAAACACCCACGGCTTCCAGCACACCGCCCGGCGCACCTTTGCCGAGCAGGCCAACCTCGCGATCAACCAGACGTTCATGCGCTCGATCAACACCAGCCTGATCTCCGTGCTGCCGGTGCTGGCCCTGATGGTGGTGGCGGTGTGGCTGTTGGGCGTGGGCACGCTGAAGGACCTGGCGCTGGTGCAGCTGGTCGGCATCATCGTCGGTACCTATTCGTCGATCTTCTTCGCCACCCCGCTGTTGGTGAGCCTGCGTGAACGCACGTCGTTGGTGCGGACGCACAACCGCCGGGTGGGCAGGCGCCGCGGCCCGGAACCGGTTACGAAAAAGAAGGAGCCGCGCACCGGGTCGGCCGACGATGAGCCGCGCAAACCAAACAAGGTAGCGCTCGCGGCCGGTGGCAGCGCCGCTGGCAGCAAGCCGGCTCCGGGTGCGCGTCCGGTCCGGCCGGGCGGCGGACGCCACCGTCCGACCGGCAAGCGAAACAAGCAGTAGCGGTGGTGGCTGCCAGGCGTTGGCGCATGGCCGCCAGCTTGCTGGCGGTCGCGCTCGTTTCAGCCGCGCCGGGCGCGTTGACGGCCTGTTCGGGCAGCGCCGCCGGTCAGATCGACTACATCGTCGACGGCGCGTTGGTCAGCTACAACAGCAACATCGTGACCGGTGCCGCGTCCGCCGGCGCGCAGGCGTTCGCTCGCACCCTCACCGGGTTCGGCTACCACGGCCCCGACGGTCAGGTCGTCGCCGACCGCGACTTCGGCACGATTTCGATCGTCGGCGGTTCGCCGCTGGTGCTCGACTACCAGATTGCCGACAACGCCGTCTATTCCGACGGAAAGCCGGTCACCTGTGATGACTTGGTACTGACGTGGGCGGCCCAATCCGGTCGGTTCCCCGGCTTCGACGCCGCGAGCCAGGCCGGCTATGTCGACGTCACCTCGATCGACTGCCAACCGGGACAGAAGAAAGCTCGGGTGTCATTTGACCCTGACCGCAACATCGTCGACTACAACCAGTTGTTCGCCGCGACCACGATGATGCCGTCCCATGTCATCGCCGAGGAGCTGGGGATAGACGTCACCGGGGCGCTGATGAGCAACAACTTGCCGGCCATCGGGCGCATCGCGCAGCTGTGGAACACCACGTGGGACCTCAAGCCCGGAATTGAGTCGGGCACCATCGCCAAGCACTTCCCGTCGTCGGGGCCATACAAGATCGAATCGGTGTTGGACGGCGGCGCGGTGGTGCTCGTCGCGAATGACCGCTGGTGGGGTGCCAAGCCGATGACCAGGCGGGTCACCGTCTGGCCGGAGAAAGTTGATATCCAGGACCGCCTCAATGACAAGAGCGCCGACGTCGTCGACGTCGCGGACGGCTCGTCGGGCACGTTGACCACGCCGGACACCTACGTGCGCACCGATTCGCCATCGGATGGCATCCAGCAGCTGATCTTCGCGCCGCGCGGCCCGCTTGCCGATGTCGCCGCGCGCCGCGCGGTGGCGTCGTGCACACCGCGCGATGTGATTGCGCGCGATGCCCGGACCCCGATCGCGAACGCGCGGCTGCACACCGTGTCCGAAGACGCCGTCGGACGGGCGGAGAACGTGCCCGAGGCGGGGCAGTACTTGAAGTCGAACCCCGATGCCGCCCGCGGTGCATTGGGGGGGAAGCCGTTGACCGTGCGGATCGGCTATCGGGCGCCCAACGCCCGGCTGGCCGCGATTGTCGGCGCGATCGCCAAGGCCTGCGCCCCGGCCGGCATCACGGTGTCCGACGTCACCTCCGACTCCACCGGCCCGCAGACGCTGCGGGACGGGAAGATCGACGCGCTGCTGGCCAGCACCGGCGGTGCGACCGGTAGCGGTTCGACCGGGTCGTCGGCGATGGATGCCTACGACCTGCATACCGGCAACGGCAACAACCTGTCCGGCTACACCAACGGTCAGATCGACGGGATCATCAGCGCGCTGGCGGTGTCGGCCGACCCCACCGAGTTGGTCCGGCTGCTGGCTCAAAGCGCGCCGGTGCTGTGGGGTGATATGCCGACGTTGCCGTTGTATCGCCAGCAGCGGACGTTGCTGACGTCGAAAAAGATGTATGCCGTGAGCGGTAACCCGAGCCGATGGGGCGCCGGCTGGAATATGGACCGATGGGTCCTGGTGCGGTGACCGCTGCGGGCGGCGATTCGGTGGCGGACCTCATCGCATCGCTGACCCGGGAGGTCGCAGATTTCCCCGCGGCCGGAGTCGAGTTCAAGGACTTGACCCCGTTGTTCGCCGACCGCCGGGGGCTGGCCGCGGTGACCGATGCGCTGGCCGGCGTGGCGTCTGGGGCTGATTTGATCGCCGGTATCGACGCTCGCGGATTCCTGATCGGCGGCGCCCTCGCCGCCCGCCTGGGCACCGGCGTTCTGGCCATCCGCAAGGGTGGCAAGCTGCCGCCGCCGGTGCGCACCGAGCAGTACCAGCTCGAATACGGCGTCGCCTGCCTGGAGATTCCCGCCGAGGGGATCGAATTGGCCGGTCGCAGCGTTGTGGTCGTGGACGACGTGCTGGCCACCGGAGGCACCGTAGCCGCGGCGCACAGGTTGCTCGAACAAGCCGGTGCCCGGGTGACGACGGCCGCGGTGGTGCTGGAGCTGGCCGCGCTGGGAGGTCGTGACCGGGTCGCGCCGCTGCCGGTGCACAGCTTGCACCAGATTTAGCACGGCAGCCGCTATATCCTGGAACGGCGGAGGTGACGAACTTGGCGGACGACAAAGGCACGGCGGTTCAGCCGCCCACCGAACCTCTGCAGGTCGCCGACATGCCCCCGGCGCCCGAACCCTCGATAAGTCTCAAGACGTCGAGCAGCGCCTCGCGTCGGGTTCGGGCCCGGTTGGCGCGGCGAATGACCGCCCAGCGCAGCGCGCTCAGCCCGGTGCTCGAACCGCTGGTGGCGGTGCACCGCCAGATCTACCCCAAAGCCGACCTGTCGTTGCTACAGCGGGCCTACGAGGTCGCCGAGCAACGACACGCCACCCAGCTGCGGCATTCGGGGGACCCGTACATCACCCACCCGCTGGCCGTGGCCAACATCCTCGCCGAGTTGGGCATGGACACCACCACGCTGGTCGCCGCCCTGCTGCATGACACCGTCGAGGACACCGGTTACACGCTGGACGCGCTGTCCAACGACTTCGGCGAAGAGGTCGGCCATCTGGTCGACGGGGTGACCAAGCTGGACCGGGTGGTGCTGGGCAGCGCCGCCGAGGGCGAGACGATCCGCAAGATGATCACCGCCATGGCGCGCGACCCGCGGGTGCTGGTGATCAAGGTCGCCGACCGGCTGCACAACATGCGGACCATGCGCTTCCTGCCGCCGGAGAAGCAGGCCCGCAAGGCCCGCGAGACGCTGGAAGTCATTGCGCCGCTGGCACATCGGCTCGGTATGGCCACGGTCAAATGGGAACTGGAGGATCTCTCGTTCGCGATCCTGCATCCCAAAAAGTACGAGGAGATCGTGCGACTGGTCGCCGGACGAGCGCCGTCGCGCGACACCTATCTGGCCAAGGTGCGCGCCGAGATCGTCGCCACCCTCAACGCGTCGAAGATCAACGCGGTGGTCGAGGGACGGCCCAAGCACTACTGGTCGATCTATCAGAAGATGATCGTCAAGGGTCGCGACTTCGACGACATCCACGACCTGGTCGGCATTCGCATCTTGTGCGACGAGATCCGGGACTGTTATGCCGCAGTGGGCGTGGTGCATTCGCTGTGGCAGCCGATGGCGGGCCGGTTCAAGGACTACATCGCCCAGCCGCGGTACGGGGTGTACCAGTCGCTGCACACCACCGTCGTCGGCCCCGAAGGCAAGCCGCTGGAGGTGCAGATCCGCACCCGCGACATGCACCGCACCGCCGAGTACGGCATCGCGGCGCACTGGCGCTATAAAGAAGCCAAGGGCCGCAACGGAGTTCCGCACGCCCTCGCGGCAGCCGAAATCGACGACATGGCCTGGATGCGTCAGCTGCTCGACTGGCAGCGAGAGGCGGCCGACCCCGGCGAGTTCCTCGAGTCGCTGCGTTACGACCTTGCGGTACAAGAGATTTTCGTGTTCACCCCGAAAGGCGATGTGATCACGCTGCCCAACGGGTCGACCCCGGTGGACTTCGCCTACGCCGTGCACACCGAGGTGGGCCACCGATGCATCGGCGCGCGGGTGAACGGTCGATTGGTGGCACTGGAACGCAAGCTGGAAAACGGCGAGGTCGTCGAGGTCTTCACCTCGAAGGCACCCAACGCCGGGCCGTCGCGGGATTGGCAGCAGTTCGTGGTGTCGCCGCGCGCCAAAGCCAAGATCCGCCAGTGGTTCGCCAAGGAGCGCCGCGAGGAGGCGCTGGAGTCCGGCAAGGAGGCGATGGCGCGCGAAGTTCGCCGCGGCGGACTTCCGTTGCAGCGCTTGGTCAGTGGCGGGTCGATGGCCGCAGTGGCCAATGAACTGCACTACGCCGACGTGTCCGCGCTTTACACCGCAGTCGGCGAGGGTCATGTATCGGCCAAGCATGTGGTGCAGCGGCTGGTGGCCGAGCTGGGCGGTATCGAACAGGCCGAGGAGGATCTCGCCGAGCGGTCCACTCCGGCGACCATGCCGCGGCGTCCGCGCAGCACCGACGACGTCGGGGTGGCCGTGCCCGGCGCCCCAGGCGTGCTGAGCAAGCTCGCCAAGTGCTGCACGCCGGTGCCCGGCGATCAGATCATGGGATTCGTCACCCGCGGTGGTGGAGTCAGCGTGCACCGCACCGACTGCACCAACGCCGCGTCGCTGCAGCAGCAGGCCGAGCGCATCATCGAGGTGCACTGGGCGCCGTCAGCGTCGTCGGTGTTCCTGGTGGCGATTCAGGTCGAGGCGCTCGACCGGCACCGACTGTTGTCAGACATAACGCGGGTGCTGGCCGACGAGAAGGTGAACATCCTCTCGGCGTCGGTGACCACATCGGGTGATCGAGTGGCGATCAGCCGGTTCACTTTCGAGATGGGTGACCCCAAGCATCTGGGGCATCTGCTGGACGTGGTCCGCAATGTCGAAGGTGTCTATGACGTCTACCGCGTGACGTCTGCGGCGTAGGCGGCCGGGCATCGTGTCGGCGCAGCGCGCTCTCGTGATGGGAGCAAGCGGCAATGTGGGTGCCTGCGTCACCCGTCACTTGGTGTCTGATGGTGCCGATGTCCGCGTATTGCTACGAAAGTCGAGTTCCACCAAGGGAATCGAGGGCCTCGACGTCGAGCGTTGTTACGGCGGCATCTCCGACGCATCGGATGTCGCGGCAGCCATGTCGGATCGCGAGGTCGTCTACTACTGCGTTGTCGACACCAGGGCGGAGCTGAGAGATCCCGCCCCGCTGTTCGAGACCAACGTCAACGGCCTTCGCAAGGTGCTCGACGTGGCGGTGAACGCGAATCTGCGGCGGTTCGTTTTTCTGAGCACGATCGGCACCATCGCCATTGGCTGCAACGGCGAAACCGTCGACGAGGACACCCCTTTCAACTGGTCCGACCAAGCCGGCAGCTACATCGAGTCGCGGCGCCAGGCCGAACAGTTGGTGCTCTCCTACGTCGCAGACCACGGCCTGCCGGCCGTGATCGCCAATGTGTCGAACCCGTACGGGCCGCCTGATTGGCAGCCGCGCCAAGGGATGTTCGTTCAGCTCGCCGCGTTGGGCAAAATGCCGTTCTACATCCGCGGCGTCGGGGCTGAGGTGGTCGGTATCGACGACGTCGCCGACGCGATGCTGCTGGCTGGCCAACTCGGCCGAGTTGGCCAGCGCTACATTATCTCTGAGCGTTACATGACACAGCGTGAACTGGTCACCGTCGCCGCGCAGGCAGTCGGCGCGCGACCGCCGCGGCTGGGTGTTCCGATGTCAGTGGTGCACGGATTCGCGCACATGTCCGACGCGCTCGGAGCGGTGTTCCGCCGTGACATCCCGATCAGCAGGCAGAGCGCGCGGCTGATCGAACTCACCTCGCCGGCCAGTCATGAGAAAGCCAGCCGCGAACTCGGCTGGTATCCAACGCCCACCGAACACTTCATCCAGCGGGCAGCCCAGACCTATGTGAACAGAGGCAGAGCGATCAGCTCGGGCGCACCGACCTGATGGTGACCTGGGTGGCAGGCGTACCGTCGTCGCCACCGCCGAGGACACCGGCCGCCGCAATCTTGTCCAATGTCGCCAGTCCGGCGGCATCGATCGTGCCGAACACGGTGTATGCCGGCGGCAACTGCGAGTCCCGGTACACCAGGAAGAACTGGCTGCCGTTGGTGTTTGGTCCGGCGTTGGCCATCGCCACGGTGCCCCGTGGATAGCGGACGGGCCGCTTCAGCGCGGGATCGCCGCGCGGGTACTGATCGGCCGGGTACTCGTCGGCGAACTGATAACCGGGCCCCCCGGTGCCGTCACCCTTCGGATCACCGCACTGCAACACCGACAACCCCGGCGACGTGGTCAGCCGGTGGCACTGGGTGTCGTCGAAAAACTTCTGCTTTGCCAGGCTGACGAAACTGTTGACGGTGCAAGGTGATTCGTTGTTCGCGAGTTGCAGGCCGATCTTGCCGCGGTTGGTGACGATGCTCATGCCGATGTGAGCAGGGTCGGTCGACGCGGAGCCGGCCTCTGGTGGGCTCACGGTGATGTCGGCGGCATCGCTGGTCGGCAGGTACTGGCAGTTTGCCTCCACGCTTGCGGAGGGGACGAACGACGGCAGTTGCGGAATGGCGGGCGGTGCGACTGGCGCCGACGCGGTCGCAGTGGTGGTGCTCGCCGTGGTGGATGTTCTGGTCGGGGTGGCCGAGGGCGTCGCACTGACACCCTGATCCGATGTCGTGGCGGCGACGATCACCAGCGCGATGAGGCCGAAAACTGCTGTCATCGCTACGGCCAAGCCGCCGAGGATGGCCAGGGTGTGCTCTCGGCGTTCAGGTTGTTCGGCTGGACCCGGCTCATCACGCTGCGGTCGGGGGGTGGCCGGCGTTCCGGGTGGTGGCGGCGGAGGCGGCGGCGGCGGGATGAACCGGCCGTCCAACGCGGCTCGTGCCGCCTCGGCCAACTGCAAAGTGGTCTGGTAGCGAGCCTGCGGGCTTTTCGCCATCCCCGCGGCGATCACCGCGTTGAACGCCGGCGGTATGCCGGGGGAGGATGTCGAGGGTCGCGGCGGTGAGGCGGTCAGGTGCCCGGCGCGTTGTTCCCCGAGGCTTTCGCCCGGAAAGGGCTGTTGGCCGGTCAAACACTTGTGCAACACGCATGTGAGCGAATAAACGTCAGCGCGGATATCGCCTGCGCCGCTGAATCTTTCGGGTGCCATGTAGGCGCCGGGGACATGGCCCATGCTGTTCACGGCGGTGTCCTCGGCGCCGCGCGCCATCCCGAAGTCGGTCAGGTAGGCGAAATCTCCCGGCGGGACCAGGATGTTCGACGGCTTGACGTCGCGGTGGACCAGCCCCGCCTGATGGGCGCTGTCGAGTGCCGCGGCAACCTGCTGGATCATCGCGACCGCGCGTGCGGGGAGTAGGCGGCCGCCTTCGTTTCTGATCAGCCGACCGAGGTTGCTGCCACCGATCAGCTTCATGTCCACATATAGCTGACCGTCGATCTCGCCGTGGCTGTGGATCGGCACCACGTGCGGGTTGTTGAGGCCTGCCGCCGCGGATACCTCGCGTCGGAACTGTTTGAGAAACTCTGGATCCTCGGCTAGTTCCGACGCCAGCACCTTGAGGGCGACTACGTGATCGGTGCCGTCGTCAGTAGTGACAGTGGCCCGGTAGACCTTCCCCGTTGTGCCACGGCCGATTAAGTCGAGAAGCTGGTAGCGCCCGAATGTCGTCACCTGCACAAAGAATTCTCCTGTTAGCCGAAGGCTCAATCAGTCCAGCCGAACCGACTTGATCGTGACCTCGGTGTTTGGCTGCCCGTCCTGACCGCCGCCGGCAACGCCGCCCTTGGCGATCTTGTCCAGGGTGGCCAGGCCGTCCTGTTGGATCTTGCCAAAAACGGTGTATTCGGGCGGCAGTTGAGTGTCCTTGTACACCATAAAGAACTGGCTGCCGTTGGTGTTCGGTCCGGCGTTGGCCATGGCCAGGGTGCCGCGCGGGTAGACCACCGGTTCGTGCACCGCGGGATCGTCCGGCTGGTACTGGTCGGTCGGATACTCATTGGCGAACTGATAGCCCGGTCCGCCGGTGCCATCGCCGCTCGGGTCGCCGCACTGCAGCACCGACGATGTCGGCGAGGCGGTGAGCCGGTGGCACTTGGTGTTGTCGAAAAACTTCTGCTGCGCCAAGCTGACGAAACTGTTCACGGTGCAGGGCGATTCGTTGTTGGCGAGCAACAGGCCGACATTGCCCTGATTTGTGACCATGCTGACACTGACCTGCGCGGGGTCGGTCGGCACCTTGCCCTGTCGCGGCGGGTTCGCCGGCTTGCTGGACGGTTCCGCCGACGGCTCGTATTGGCAGTTGGCGCCCAGATTGGCGGGCGCCTTGAACGCCGGCAATGCCGGTATCCCTGACGAGTTGTTCGGAGCGGCGCTGGTGGACGAACTGGCGGTTGCCGAAGCCTGCTTGTTCTTGTGCTCCTGATTGGTCAGGACGACGGTGGCCACCACCGCGACCACCACGACCGCCGCCGCGACCGACCCTCCGACGATGGCCAGCATCCGACGACGACGAGCCTGCTGGGCGCGGCGTTCCAGCTGCCGCTCGAGTTTGCGCTTGGCCGTCGCACGTCGCTGTTCGTTGGTCGGCACCGCCGATGTCCCTCCGTGGTTGTGTGCTGAGTCAGGGGTTCATCTGACCAAGGGAGAGTGTGCCAGTTGATGCTGGCTAGGGTGGCGCGACCCGGCTCGCCCGCCGACGCTCCGGTGCCCGCGTCCACTCCGGAGCCCGGCAATGGGAAAATGGAGAGCGTGTTCATCACCGGATTTCCCGCCGGGTTCCTGCAGTGCAACTGCTACGTGCTGGCGCCGCACCCTGGGGCGGACGCCATCATCGTCGACCCGGGCCAGCGTGCGATGGGCCAGCTGCGGCGCATCCTGGACGAGAATCGGCTGACCCCGGCCGCGGTGTTGCTCACCCACGGCCATATCGACCACATCTGGTCTGCGCAGAAGGTGTCCGACACTTTCGGCTGCCCCGCATACATTCATCCCGAGGACCGGTTCATGCTGACCGATCCGATCAAAGACTTCGGCCCAAAACTGGGCCAATTGCTGCTCGCAGCGATGTTCCGCGAGCCCAAACAGGTCGTCGAACTCGATCGAGACGGCGACAAAATCGACCTCGGCGGGATCAGCGTCACCGTCGACCACACACCTGGTCACACCCGTGGATCGGTGGTCTTCCGAGTCAGGGACGCTCAGGACGGCAAGGACCTGGTTTTCACCGGCGACACCCTGTTCGAGCGTTCGGTGGGCCGAACCGATCTGTTCGGCGGAAGCGGCCGTGACCTGATCCGCTCGATCGTCGACAAGTTGTTGGTGCTCGACGACAAGACGGTGGTGCTGCCCGGACACGGCAATGCCACGACCATTGGTGCGGAACGGCGGTCTAACCCGTTCCTCGAAGGGCTGAGCACGTGACCGCGCCGGCGACGATGCAGAGCGCAGCGATGAGGAGGAGCGGCGCTCGTGACTGAGTTCACGTCATTTTCACGGCCCAAGGGCGTGCCGGACTACGTGCCGCCGGATTCGGCGCGGTTCGTCGCGGTGCGGTCGGGGCTGCTGGACGCGGCCCGGCGGGCCGGCTACGCCGACATCGAGCTGCCAATCTTCGAGGAGACCGCCCTGTTTGCCCGCGGGGTGGGGGAATCCACCGACGTGGTGACCAAGGAGATGTACACGTTCACCGACCGTGGGGATCGCTCGCTGACGCTGCGGCCGGAGGGCACCGCCTGCGTGGTGCGTGCGGTGATCGAAAACGGCCTGGACCGCGGCGCTTTGCCGGTGAAGCTGTGCTACGCCGGTCCGTTCTTCCGCTACGAGCGGCCCCAGGCCGGTCGCTACCGTCAAATGCAGCAGGTCGGTGTGGAGGCGATCGGCATCGACGACCCCGCGCTGGACGCCGAAGTGATCGCGGTGGCCGACGCCGGCTTCCGCTCGCTGGGCCTGGACGGGTTCCGGCTGGAAATCACCTCGCTGGGCGACAACACCTGCCGTCCGCAATATCGGGAATTGTTGCAGGAGTTCCTATTTCAGCTTGACCTCGACGAGGAAACCCGAAGGCGCGCCGAGATCAACCCACTGCGGGTGCTCGACGACAAGCGTCCCGAAGTGAGGGCCATGACGGCCGACGCGCCGGTGATGCTGGATCACCTTTCCGATGTGGCCAAGCAGCATTTCGAGACGGTGTTGGGCTACCTCGACGCCCTGGGTGTGCCATATGTGATCAATCCGCGGATGGTCCGCGGTTTGGATTACTACACCAAGACCACCTTCGAATTCGTCCATGACGGGCTGGGCGCACAGTCCGGCATCGGCGGCGGCGGCCGCTACGACGGTCTGATGCGCCACCTCGGCGGGCAGGACCTCTCGGGCATCGGGTTCGGTGTCGGCGTCGACCGCACCCTGCTGGCGTTGAAGGCCGAGGGCAAGGACGTCGGCCAGACCGCCCGCTGCGATGTGTTCGGAGTGGCGCTGGGCGAGCAGGCCAAGATGCGACTGGTAGTGCTGGCCGGGCAGTTGCGTGCCGCTGGTGTGCGCGTGGACCTGGCGTATGGCGATCGTGGCGTGAAGAGCGGGATGCGTGCAGCAGACCGGTCCGGGGCGCGCCTCGCGTTGGTTGCCGGTGACCGCAACATCGAGGCCGGAACCATTGGCGTGAAAGATCTCTCGACCGGTGAGCAGGCCGATGTTACAGCGGATTCCGTTGTCGCTGAGGTACTTTCGCGGCTGGCCAGAGATTAGGCCGACTCAAGTGACGTGGTCTTGCCCGCCGCGACTCTCGCGGCTAAGGCGGCGAGTTTCTCGTCCAGGACCAGTGCGGCCGCTCGCAGCGGCGGGTTGTCGTCGACGACCATGAGCGACGACGGCCTGATATAGGTCAGGCTGCTTCGGTTGTCGTCTTCTTCGAGGATGAGCATCTCCACGGGTGCGAACAGCCCGGCGGTGAGGTCGTGCCGAAGCATCGTGATCGCGATCAGCGGATTGCCGAGGATGGCACGCAACGCTTTGCGCTTGATCCCGGCCGTCGCCAACCATTGGCCGTGATCAATGAGGTGCATCAGCATGAACTCGCTGGAACCGAGATGGTGGGTGATCTCGGCGGCGAACGATCCCCAGTCCTGGAAGAAAACGGCGGGGAGATCGGTTATCGGCTCCGGATTTTCGCCGATCTCCGAGAGCAATGCGGCGACGGTCTGGTCATACGTGTTGTCGCTGTCGATGTGGATCCGAACGCCGTCGAATCGGATTTCCCGAGGATCAGGAGTTGACATGGTCGCTCTCCTCAACATCTGCTTTCCCCGGCGGTCCGGGGAATCTGCTATGGACATGCGCGCTAGGCGTGTGATCGATGAGCAGGCTTAACAATTCGGGACGATTGTAGTGTCCGCTGGAGTCCATGAACGCCTTGCGCTTGTCAATCAACGCAAAGTCCAGATCGGCAATCACCTCGCCGGGACCGGAGCGCAGCGGCTCACCGAGCAATTCGCCCTGCGGGGTGACGATCGCGGTGAAGCAGCCGCCCGATATCGGGTTCACCGGGCAGCCGGTATCGGCCATGATCTGCTGTTGCTGATCGGGTTCCAGCCAGGCGGTCGCTGCAACCACGAAGGCGCCCGACTCGAGCGCGTGGTTTCGCACTTGAATCTCAGTCTGTTGAGCGAACAACTCGCCGAAGATCGATCCTGGGAACATCGCCGAATGGATTTGCTCGCCGTCAGCGATCAGCGCATAGCGGGCCAGCGGGTTGTAATGCTCCCAGCAAGCCAGCTGACCGATGCGACCCACGGCGCTGTCCACGGCCCGCAGTCCACTGCCATCGCCTTGGCCCCAAACCATGCGTTCATGGTAGGTCGGGGTGATCTTGCGGCGGCGCTGGACCAACGTCCCGTCTGCATCGAAAAGCAGTTGAGTGTTGAACAATGAGCCGCCGTCGCGTTCGTTCACCCCGATGGAGACCACCATTTCAGCATGCCGCGCTGCATCGCCGATCGCTTGTGTAACCGGCGACGGCACAGTAACTCCCTGCCCCAACAGCCGGATTTGCTCAGCGCTCATCTCATAGGGCCGTTGCACAAACGAAAAGTACGGGTAATACGGAACGACGGTTTCTGGAAACACCGCGAATTGCACTTCCTGCGTTGCGAGTTCGTTGATCTTCTCGACAACGCGCTCAACGGTGCCTTCACGGCTGTAGAGCACCGGACTCAGTTGAACCGCCGCAGCTCGGACAGTGGTCACGGCGCCCATCCTCTCGTCGTGTCTCGTTTGATGAGAACAGTGTGTGCCCGGGAAGCGCTGTCTTTACGACAATTTGCCGGATCGCACCAACCGGGGCTGGCGGGGGATCGATACTTGCACCGTCTGACGGATTCCAGGGAGGCACCGTATGACGTATATGGGAAAGCCTTACTACCCATTGTGGTTGGATAATTTGGCCGACGACGTCACGCTCGAGGCCGCGGCGATGGACGGCGCCGCGAGCGGTGCCGAGGATGTTCGTTCCATACTGGTCGCCGCTCGGCAACTGTACGACCACCAAGAATTCAACTACGCGGGGCCATGCGGGGAAAGCGGTTTCGTCGAGGACTATTCGAGCTCAGTCCGCGGCATGCCGACCTACGTCGTTGTTCTGGTCAGCTTCAACGCGGCCGGCCAGGCGCAGCGCGTTGTCGTCAACCATCGGCCACGTAGCGCGATGCTGCAGTTTTCCCGCCTGATGCTCGAGCGGTTCACCGGCACGCCCTATGCGAAGCATTGGCAGGGCACACCGTAGACCTGATCAGGTGCGGCTGTGCTTGACCTGATTGAACGGCACCCCGCGATCGGCGGCGTATTCGCGCGGAAATCCCAGTATCCGTTCGCCGATCACGTTGCGGGCCATCTCTGTTGTGCCGCCGCCGATGGCCCCGGTTTGCCGAGACAAGTAGCGTTCGCCGACGAAGAGCAAGTCGGCATTCCCGTCGACCACTCCGGCGCTCCCGGCGATCGCGAGAGCGGTGTCGACCTCGAGCGCAACTTCCTCCGCCTGGAAAAGCCGGATGAGCGTCCCGGCGTTCGGGGGGAGCGAGCCATCCAGCACGCCGCGGTAGACGTGGTCGATCAACTGCTCCCACACCGCGCGATGCGTCAGCGCCCGGCCGGCCGCTTCGCGCACACGGTCGTTGTCGGCCAGCCCGGCCGCGCGCAGCATTGCGGTGTAGTCGGGCGGCTGTTCCTGGTCGTTCTCGGGGCCGCTACCGCTGGCGAATTCCGAGCCGCCGCCCACTGCACGCCGCTCGTGATGCAGCTGGCGCGAGGCCACCTCCCAGCCCTTGTCGACCTCGCCGACCACCGCGTCGTCGCCGAGTTCAAGGTCGTCGAAGAATTCCTCGCAGAACTCGGTCGACCCGTTGACTTGCTTGATGCGGCGCAGCGTGATGCCCGGGCTGTCCATCCGCACCAGAAACATCGTCAGGCCTTCGTGTTTGGGCACGTCCCAGTTCGTCCGGGCCAGCAGCAGCCCATAATCGGCCGCGAAGGCTCCGGTACTCCACGTCTTCGCGCCGTTGACAACCCATTTGTTCCCGCGTCGCTCGGCACGCGTGATCACGCCCGCCAGGTCGGAGCCGCCGTTGGGTTCCGACAGCAGCTGGACGAGCACTTCGTCGCCGCGCAGCGCCGCCGAAATGTGTTGCCGTTTTTGCTCTTCGGTTCCGATGTCGAGGATCGTCGCGCAGCAGATGGTGAAGGTCGGGACATTTAAGATCAGCGGCAGTTCATAGCAAGCACTTTCGGCGTCGAACGCCTTTTGATACTCGATGCTCAGGCCGAGCCCACCGTATTCGGTGGGGAAGCAGATCCCGGCGAACCCGCCGTCATAGAGTCGCCGCTGCAATTTGCGGACGTGCTGCCATGACGCCTCGTCGCCGCGGTCGGCGTAGGGCGGGTCATTCGGGTCCTCGATACGCGGCATGTTGTCGGCGAGCCACGCGCGGGCCCGTTCGGCGAACGCCGCCACCGATTCGGTCATGACGGCAGCCTGCGTGAATGCATGTGACGTCTCCCGAGAGTCTTACTAGCCGAAAACGGTAATGACGTTACCACCAGGGTGACCTCGTCCTGCCAGGGATGTCGGCAGACCTTTACCCCGCGCCGGCTCCGCCGACCGTGGCGGCGGTGACCACGACGCTGACGGTGCTTGCGCCGGCATTCGACTCGATCAACAGTTCGGGGGCGTCGGGCAACGAGACAACGTGCCCGCCCACGACGCTCACGTCGTAGCCGTTCGGGAACTCGACGGCCGGCACCGAGATGATGGTCTGCGAGCCGGCGGCGAAGCTGCCTAAACCGTCGGCCTCC
>Ga0335076_10002443_pt1 | contig 18458 bp, 16 predicted proteins | sample Lox_Sample_25_FD_206717 | JGI IMG/M metagenome (GOLD analysis project Ga0335076, IMG submission 206717) | Soil microbial communities from Loxahatchee National Wildlife Refuge, Florida, United States - Lox_Sample_2.5 | ecosystem: Environmental > Terrestrial > Soil > Wetlands | place: USA... | reverse complement strand
ACGTCATCACCTGCATCGACTCGCGCACCGAGCCTGCGGGCTTCCTCGGCGTCGACCTCGGCGACGCGACCGTGCAGCGCACGGTCGGCGGCCGGGTCACCCCGGCCGTGCTGCGCGACGTCGCCTGCATCAGCTACCTGACGGAGACCAAGACCCCCGACGGGCCCTGGTGGGAGCTGGCCGTCATCCACCACACCGACTGCGGTTCGACGCTCCTGGCCGACCCGGAGCTGCGCCGCGGCTTCGCCGCCCGCGGTGGCTACGTCGAAGCCGAACTGGCCTGGCTGCCGGCCACCGACCCCGCCGCCACCGTCCGCGCCGACGTCAGCACCCTGGTCAACGCACCACAGCTATCCCCCAACATCATGGTCAGCGGGTACGTCTACAACACCGCAGCCGGCACCCTCGACACCGTCGTTGCCCCTACCCCCGTCGCCAAGCACTGACCACCCCCGGCCGCACTAGGCACGGGCTCCCGGCAGCAGCCGTCAGGGCACGGCGCGGGCCACGCCCCGATCCCCGCCCGCGCCGGCCCCTGAAGGCGCCCCGGGCGCGGCCGGGGCCCGGGGTGGGAGGCCGCTGGCGCGCCGTCCGGCGGCCGGCCTGGCTGTGGCCGCGGCGAGGGCACCCGCAGCCCGCGCAGCGCGGGCACCACATCCTCCGCGACGGCACGCAGCTGGTCCCGGCTGGGCATGAGGTCAAAGCCGGTGAACCCCAGCTCGGTGAAGCCGTGCAGCTGCTCGATGACGTCGGCGGCGGAGCCGGCGACGACCCCGGCGGTGGTGCGGGCCCGCGGGTCGGGGCGGACAGGGACGCTGTAGACGGCCCGCACGGCGTCCGCGGGCCGGCCAGCCGCGACCGACGCCGCGCGGATCCGGTCGAGCAGTTCGGGGATACGCTCCGGGCCGGCGAGCCAGCCCAGCAGCTTGAACACGCCCGTCCCGTGCCTATGGGAAGCGGGGCGAGGATGCGCTTAGCGAGCGCTGCGGGCCAAGGGCGCGAGCAGGCCCAGGTTGCGGGCCCGGGTGACGGTCTCGGCCCGGCGGTGGGTGCCGAGCTTGGCGTACAGGCTGCGCACGTGGGTCTTGACGGTGTTGAACGAGACGTACAGCTCGCCGGCGAAGCGGATCGTCTGGCCCAGCCGGCCCCGGACCCGGACCCGGATCCGGTGCCGCTGCCGCCGGGCGATGCCGGCGTGGCGCGCGTCCCGGCCGGCCCGGGGTGCGGGTACCGGGCGGCCGGCCGCGCTCGCCGGGGCCCGGGCAGCATCACCGCCGGCATCCGGTGCGGGCCCGTCCGCTTCGCGGCCCCGGCGGGTCATGAGGCCAGGCTGCGTTCGGCGGCGGTGCCGGCGGCCTGCGCCGCGTGCTGGGGTGCGCGGGAGGCGGGGCGGGGGCGGCGCCATGCCGTGGGGGCGGGGGTGAGCAGGGTGCCGGCCGCGGCGTATGCGGCGAGGACGGTCAGCGGGCCGGTCAGGTTGGCTCCGCCGAGGTAGACCACGCCGCGGGCGGCGCTGAGCGCGGCCGACGGCGGCAGTCCCTGGCCGATCACGTTCCAGGGGGAGGCCAGCAGCGGAGTGGCGATGGACGTGCCCGCGGTCGGGTCACCGAACACGACCATGCCGAGGATGGCGATCAGCGTGCCGGGCAGGCCCAGGGCGGCCTGCAGGCCGGCGGTCGCCGCCGCGGCGGCGAACACCAGCAGCATGCCGGCGCCGGCCAGGGACAGGCTGTACCCGGACACCACGCCCATCACCGGGCCGATGAGCAGAGCGCCCAGCAGGCCCGAGATGACCGCGTAGCCGGCCAGCAGGCCCAGCCGGATCGCGGCCCGCCGCAGGCCGGGACTGCGCATCCCGCCCAGCACGATGGCCGCTGCGGTGGCGCCCACGTACCCCCCGAGCATCCAGGCGATGACCAGGAAGAACAACGAGGTGCCGGTGGAGTCCGAGGCGGGCAGCGGGGCCAGGTCGACCACCCGCTGCGGCGTCTTGAGGGCCGCCGCGGCCGTGGTGAACTCCCTCGTCAGGACGCTGGCGGTGCCGGGGCTGGCGGCCGTCGCGATGAGCAGGCTCTCCCCCTCGGGGCCGGCGATGACCGCCGCATTGACCTGCCCGCCGCGGAGCGCGGCTCGGGCCGCGCCGGCGGTCGGCTCGGCGACCAGCCGGACCGTCCGACCGCCGTGGCCGCTGACCGCCTGCGCCAGCGGCGAGCGGCCCGCGACCGCGACCGGGCCTGGTGCGGCACCGGGTGGTGCAGCACGCCGGCGAACACGCTGGCGAACAGCAGCTGGAACACGATCACCCCGGCCAGCGCGACGGCCGGGCGGGCCAGCCGCCGCACCGGGTTCTGCCTTGGGGGACCGGGAGTCTCTTCTGGGTCAGGCAGGCATCGCTGTTTACCTCCCGAGGATCGTCGTGTCGGTCACGGGCAAGGTCGTTGGGTGATCGCAGTCATCCGATCGTCGCCTTTCTGAAGGTCAGCGCGCCGAATCGACGAACATCCCGTGCCTGCGGACGACGGCTTCTGCAGGCGCTTGCCTGTTCACAGGCTCGCGGCTGGCAGGGTGACTCAGGCTCACGCAATCAGGGTGATTCCAGGGATGCGATCAGGAACGGCGGCAATCCCTGGCTCGAACGCAATGGCCTGGCTCCCGTGGGAGCTCGGCCTCGACGACGTCCGCCGGCACCCCGCCATCCCCGTGCGTCAGGCCGTGGCGATGCGGATCCGCTCACCCTGCCTGCTTGAGGCCTGTGCCGGGACAGGGTCCGCCGGAATCACCTCGACGAGGTGAGGGCTGCTCACCCCGCCCGGAGCCAGGCTCGCAGCCAGGAACGCGAAACGCGGCATCAAGCGTCGCCGTCCGGGCCTAGCACCTGGACCTGGCCGGCGGATGGCTATGACCCGAGAGAAGGAAACGATGAACACTGCGAGCACTGCCGCTCCCCGCACCACCGAGACGCTGAAGGCGGCCATCGCGGGCCGGGTCTTCGTGCCGGGCGAGGCCGGCTATGACCAGGGGCGCCGGGCGTGGAACCTGGCCGTGGACGAGCGGCCCGCCGTCGTGGTGGAGGCCGGGTCGGCCGCCGACGTGGCCCGGGCGGTCCGGTACGCCCGCGCGCGGGGGATGCGGATCGCCCCGCAGGGCACCGGCCACGGCGCCGGGCCGCTGGAGCCGCTGGACGGCGCGATGCTGCTGCGGACGACGCGGATGCGGCAGGTCCGCATCGACCCGGCCACCCGCACCGCCCGCGCCGAGGCCGGGGCGACCTGGGCCGACGTGACCGTCCCGGCCGGCCAGCACGGCCTGGCCGCGCTCGCCGGCTCCTCCCCCGACGTGGGCGTGGCCGGGTACACCCTGGGCGGCGGGCTGGGCTGGCTGGCCCGCAGCTACGGCCTGGCCGCCAACAGCGTCACCGCGGCCGAGCTGGTCACCCCGGCCGGCGATCTGGTCCGTGCCGACGCCGGCCACGAGAGCGACCTGTTCTGGGCCATCCGCGGCGGCGGCGGCAGCGTGGGCGTGGTGACCGCACTGGAGATGCGGCTGTACCCGGTTCGCGAGCTGTACGCCGGGGCCCTGTTCTTCCCCATCGCCCGCGCCGCGGAGGTGCTGCACGCCTGGCGCGAATGGACGGCAACCGTCCCGGACGAGGTCACCTCCCTGGCCCACCTGCTGCGGTTCCCGCCGCTGCCCGAGGTCCCCGAGCCGCTGCGCGGCCGGGCCTTCGCCATCCTCGAGGCCGCCTGCCTCGCCGACGCGGGGGCCGGCGCGGAGCTGACCGGGCCGCTGCGCCGGCTCGGACCCGAACGGGACACCTCCGCGATGATCCCCGCCCCCGCGCTCGGCCAGCTGAACATGGACCCGCCCCAGCCGCTACCCAACCGGGGCGACGGCGCGCTCCTGGCCGACTTCCCCGCCGCCGCGATCGACGCCCTGGTCGCGGTGGCAGGCCCGGACGCCGACACGGCACTGTCCAGCGTCGAGGTCCGCCACCTGGGCGGCGCGCTGGCCCGCCCCGCCCCCGGCGGCGGCGCCCAGCCCAGCATCGACGCGCGCTACCTGCTGTTCGCCGCCGGCGCCACCCCCGCACCCGAACTGGTAAGTGCGGTGCGCGCGCAGGCACAAGCGGTCAAGGACGCCCTGGCCCCCTGGCACGCCGGCTACGACTACTACAACTTCGAGGAAACCCCCGCCCCGGCCAGCACCGTGCTCCCGCCCGCCTCCTACCGCCGCCTGCAGCAGATCAAGGCCGCCTACGACCCCGGCCAGGTGATCATCTCCGCCCACCCCGCCTGGCCGGCCACGCCCCGGCCTGACGCGCCCCCGAGGGCTGGCCGCCGCCAAGGAACATGACGATGACAAGAGTTATCACCCGGCAGAGCACGGAGAACATGGAATACGTGCGCATGCTGCTCCAGGAAAAGCAGCCCGGATTCTCCGCCGCGCTGGAACTGGCCCTGGAGCTGCTGGAGCTGGAGCCGTGGCCACCTTAGATGTCGGCCGGGACTCTGCCCGTCAGCGCGCCTGACGTCAGGATCGACAACGGGTCATGGTGGCGGCACTCACCCGGCAGCAGTTCGTGGACCTGGCCAAGGACGACCAGGCTCGGCCGGACCTTGCATTCCTGGAACGCCTGCTTCCCGCCGACTTCTTCACCTGCGGCGTCCGGCGGCTAGGCGGAGAGAAGGACTGATCTATGAGCCGGCGTTACCTGAGGGAGAGAAGGAAACAATGAACACGACGGACACCACTGCCGGCCGTGACCTGGACGCTCTGCGGGCGGCTATCGCGGGCCAGGTGTTCGTGCCTGGCGAGGCCGGCTATGACCAGGCGCGCCAGGCGTGGAACCTGGCCGTGGACCAGCGCCCCGCCGTCGTCGTGGAGGCCAGGTCGGCCGACGACGTGGTCCTGGCGATCCGCCACGCCCGCGCCCACGGGATGCGGATCGCCCCGCAAGGCACCGGCCACGGCGCCGGGCCGCTGGAGCCGCTGGACGGCGCGATGCTGCTGCGGACGACGCGGATGCGGCAGGTGCGCATCGACCCGGCCGCCCGCACCGCCCGCGCCGAGGCTGGCGCGACCTGGGCCGACGTGACCGTCCCGGCCGGGCGGCACGGCCTGGCCGCACTCGAGGGCTCCGCCCCGGGCGTGGGCGTGACCGGGTACACCCTGGGCGGCGGGGTCGGCTGGCTGGCCCGCCGGAACGGGCTGGCCGCCAACAGCGTCACCGCGGCCGAGCTGGTCACCCCCGGCGGCGATCTGGTCCGCGCCGACGCCGGCCACGAGCCGGACCTGTTCTGGGCCGTCCGTGGCGGCGGCGGCATGGGCGTGGTGACCGCGCTGGAGATGCGGCTGTACCCGGTCGCCGAGCTGTACGCGGGGGACCTGTTCTTCCCGATCCAGCGCGCCGCGGAGGTGCTGCACGCCTGGCGCGACTGGACCGGCACCGTCCCGGACGAGGTCACCTCTCAGGGCCGCCTGCTGCGGCTGCCGCCGCTCCCCGAGCTTCCCGAACCGCTGCGCGGCCGGGCGTTCGTCATGGTCGAGGCCGCCTGCCTCGGCGACGCGGGCACCGGCGCGGAGCTGATCGGCCCGCTGCGCCGGCTCGGACCCGAACTCGACACCTTCGCGACCATCCCGCCCCCCGCACTCGGCCAGCTGAACATGGATCCCGGCCAGCCGATGCCTTTCCAGGGCGCCGGCGCGTTGCTGGCCGACTTCCCCGCCGCCGCGATCGACGCCCTGGTCGCTGCGGCCGGCCCGGATGTCGGCCCGCTGCTGGCCAGTGTCGAGGTCCGCCACCTGGGCGGCGCGCTGTCCCGGCCCGCCCCCGGCAGCGGAGCCCAGCCCAGCATCGACGCGAACTACCTGCTGATCCCGGTCGGCGCCGTCCCCACACCCGACCTGGCCGCCGCCGTGCGCGCGCAGGCGCAAGCGGTCAAGGACGCCCTGGCACCCTGGCACGCCGGCTACGACTACTACAACTCGGAAGAGACCCCGGCCCTGGCCAGCGCGGTGCTCCCGGCCGCCTCCTACCGCCGCCTGCAGCAGATCAAGGCCGCCTACGACCCCGGCCAGGCCATCATCTCCGCCCACCCCGTCTGGCCGGCCCGACCCTGACCTGGCGCTGGACCAGGAAAGGGCACTGACCATCGCCGACCTGCTCCGGTGGCGACGGCCACGAACAACGGGGAGTGATCATGTCCACATCCGTCACAGAGCTCATCGGCAGCTTCTACGAGGCCTTCAGCGGCGAGACGGGACTGCTCGACGCGGTCATCACCGACGACTGGGACGACATCCCGCTGGGGCCCGGCCAGGGGCCTGGCCGCGCCGGGGCGCGGTCCCTGATCGAGGGGCTCAGCAAGGTCTTCAGCGACTGCCGCTTCGTGGTCGAGGAGATCATCGACGCCCGCGGCGAAGACGGAAACCGAACGGTCGGCGTGCGCGCCAGGATGCGCGGCGTGCATACCGGCGAGTTCTTCGGCATCGCGCCGACCGGCCGCGAGACCGAGGTCCGGACGCACGACTTCCACGAGATCGCGGATGGCCGGGTCGTCCGCACCCATCACATGGAGTCACATGGAGGACTGGCTCAGCTGGTTCCGGCGGGTTCAGCCCTGGCCATCCATCTGAATCGGCGGGCGCGAACCGGCTATCGGCGCGCCGGCAGTGCCGCTCGCTCGTGCATGATTCTCCGGCCCGTCACGGCGGTCGGCCGTACATTTCAGAGCCATGCTGCTTCGAGTCACCCCTGATCTGTCAGAAATCGTCGTCTGCGCCGAGCAGGCCGAGCAGGAGAACATCCTCGGCGCCAGCCGTGGCACTGCTGAGCCGCTCGAGGTGTGGCGCTGCGAGAACCCAGTGCTGCTCACCGACACCGCCCGCATCGCGCAACTCGAACCCGGGCTACGCGACGCCGTACTCGCCCTGTATGAGTCCTATCCGCGGACCGTCAGCTATGACGGAACGTCCGTCACCTGGTCGCCCACGGAGTGCCCGAAGGTCTGGGCCGCGACCATCGACACGCTGTTCTTCGCCAGGACGCTGCGCCGGCACCTGGACGGGGTACACAGCTACGCCGATGTCGGCTGCGGCTCCGGCTTCCTCACGAAGTATGCACTGATGCAGGCGCGCGGCATCGAGCGCGCCTTCGCCTCCGACATCAGTCTCGCCGCCATCCGCTGCACTTCTGACACGCTGGCTGAAATCGCCCGCACCGCGTCGGTGTCGCTCGTCTGCCCGCAGGCCGACGACCCCGGCTTCAGCATTGCCGGGCCGTTCGACCTCGTCGTCTGCAACCCGCCGTACATCCCCCGCCCAGGCGAGCGCGACGACAACCCCTACGAGGGACTTGAGCTCATCGCCAAGTTCGCCGAGCGCGGCCACGAACTGCTCGCCGACGATGGCCTGCTGCTGCTCAACATCTCCACGCTCGCCGGCGAGCGGCCGCTTGAGTGGTTCGGCGAGTACGGCTGGGACGTGCAGGCGCTCGACCGGATGCGCGTGCCGCTGAAGGTCAACGCCATCTGCAGCGGCGTTACGCCCGAGGCCCGCGCCTGGTACGAGTACCTGAGTGCGCGCGGCACCATCCCGCGCGAGCAGGAGTGCGGTTACCGCCTCTGGCACGAGCTGCGGATGTACGCCTGCCGTCCCGGTCGCTAACGGTTCTTCCGCGGCTTGACGCTGCCGCTTCCCGCGCTCGCGGACTAGCGTCTGCCAGGATGAGCGGGTGTCACCCGGATAGGAGTAATTGAGGCCGGGAAGGGGGTGAGGAACCGCCCCCGACACCGCGTCACCGGCTGGCACGTACGGCGGCACCGTACCCTGCCCGGCAGCGGATCGGGAGCGACCCTGACCGTGCCGCTGCGCAAGACCAATGGTCGATGCGGGTAAATGTCGGCGAGCCGCTGCCATTAGCCCGATTCATGCGGTGCCGGCTCGCCTGCTCCGGTTGCTGTGGCCGTTCTGGTTCCTGCGGGACCACATGCGCGAGGGCCGGTCCTGGGTCGCGCAGCTCCTCTCCGCCGCGGCTCCGCCGACCGCCTTGGCCCGCGCCGAACTGGCATGGACGGCGGCGGTGCTCGAGGTGGCCGTCGCAGACGACGCAGCGGCGCTGGCGGCCCGCCAGCGCCTGGCGCCGCTGCTGGCCGGGATCGCGGATCCCTTCCTGCACGCGGTGTCGCAGTCGGCCTTGGCGTGGACCTTGCCGATCACCGGCGACCTCGACGGGGCGCTGCGGGAGGTGACGGTCGCGCCGGACGAGCTCCGTGGCCAGGATGAGCCCGTCTTCACCGCCATGGCCGCGTTCACCGCCGGTTCGCTGAACGCGGCACTGGGCCGCTACGACGACGCCTTGCGCCACATGCGCGAGGCGCGCGATCTGGCGGGCGGCGCTGCTGGAAGGCGCGGCCGACGGCCTGCGGCGGCGGGCCGGCCTGCGGGTGTGGCCGACGCTGCGCCCGAGCGAGGACGAGCTGGTGGCCCGGGTCCGCCAGACGCTGGGCGCGGAGCGGTTCGATCAGGCGTTCTCCGCCGGGTCCGGGCTCACCCAGCGGGAGGCGGTAGCCACCGTCCAGAACCAGCATGGCACCGGTAGCGGCAGGCTCTGAGCCGTATGGCGGCTGATTGAGGGGACCGGCGGCTGCGCGCCGGCTGGCAGTCGGCCGATCCCGGCCGTCCGGGTGATCCGGGGCGCGGGAGAATCTCTCCCGCCCGGGCCGCGGCCGCCGCGGAGGCGAACGGCTGAGGTGCAGAGCCAGTGCTGGTCCGTTCTGGATAGTCTCTTCCATTTTCCCGAACGGCCAGGTGGTGACTCCGGCCGAGCAAGCCGGTGCCTGCACACGCGGGGCGGTGCAATCCCCCACCAACAGGGTGAGGCCCGCTAACCCTGCCGGACGACAGCCTGGGTCCATATCGGCAAACCAACTCCGAAGGAGGAGATCCTCGTGCCGGACGGAACACCACAAGCCGGGGTCGCAGCCCTGCCGTCGCAGGCCGCAGCTGCGGCAGCCGAGGCGCCGAGGCGGCTGGGCCTGGCGCTGGCGGTCATCGCGGCGGCCCAGCTGATGATCGTGCTCGACCTGAACATCGTCACCGTCGCGCTGCCGCACATCCAGACCGCGCTCGGCTTTTCCGGGTCGAACCTGGAGTGGGTCGTCAATGCCTACGCGGTGGCGTTCGGCGGGCTGCTGCTGCTCGGCGGCCGGGCCGGCGACCTGCTGCAGCGCCGCCGGGTCTTCATCGCCGGGCTGCTGGTTTTCGTGCTGGCCTCGCTGCTCGGCGGGCTGGCCACCGGCCAGGCCTGGCTGATCACCGCCCGCGCCGTGCAGGGCGCCGGCGCGGCGATGGCCGCGCCCACCGCGCTGTCGCTGATCGCCGTCACGTTCCCGGAGGGCCCGCCGCGGACCCGCGCGACGGCGGTGTACTCGGCGATGGCCATCGTGGGCATCCCGGTCGGGCTGATCGCCGGGGGCCTGCTGGTCACCTACGCCAGCTGGCGCTGGGTGATGTTCGTCAACGTCCCGATCGGGCTGGTGGTCGCGGCGCTGGCCACCCGGGTGCTGCCCGCCACCGGGCGGCGCGCCGGGCGGCTCGACCTGCCCGGCGCCCTCACCGCGACAGCCGGGGTCGCCGCCCTGGTCTACGGGCTGTCCAACGCCGCTACCACCCCGGACGGCGTCTCGCACTGGGGCGATACCAGGGTAATCGCGTCGCTGGCCGCCGCCGTCGTGCTGCTGGCCGCGTTCGCGGTGATCGAGACCCGCAGCACCGACCCGCTGCTGCCCATCCGGGTGCTGCGCAGCCGGAACCGGTCCGGCGCCTACCTGATCACCTTGTGCATCGGCATCGCGCTGTTCGGCATGTTCTTCTTCCTCACCCTGTTCGTCCAGGACGTGTGGGGCTACAGCGCACTGAAGACCGGCCTGGCCTACCTGCCGTTCGTCCCGGTGATCCTGGCCACCACCGTGGTCACCCAGCAGGCGGTGACCCGGGTCGGCGCCCGGCCGCTGCTGGCTGCCGGCAGTGCCATCTCGGCCGGCGCGATGTTCTGGCTGTCCCGGATCACCGAGCACAGCACGTTCGCCGGCGGGATGCTCGGCCCCGAACTGCTCCTGGGGGCCGGCCTGGGCCCGATGTTCGTGCTGATCTTCCTGGTCGGGCTGACCAAGGTGCGCACCGACGACGCCGGCGTGGCCTCCAGCCTGATCAACGTCGGGCAGCAGGTCGGCGGCTCGGTCGGGCTGGCCATCCTGGGCACCGTGGCCTGGAGCGCGGTGGCCAGCAGCCTGCGCTCCCAGGTCGCCGCCGCGGCCAGGGCTGGCGCGCACCCATCCGCCGCCCAGGCGGCCGCACTGCAGACCCAGATCTACCACCACGCGCTGGCCACCGGGTTCTCCCGGGGCTACCTGGTCTCGGCGGGCATCATGGTGCTCGCGGTGATCATCGCGCTGGCCATGATCCGGGTCACCCGCCAGGAGTTGTCCGGCGCGGGCACGGAGCCGACGGCGCCGGCTCGTGACGCCACCTCACCAAGCCGGGCCTGAGTCACGCGGGGCCGGGCAGCGAGCCAGCCCGCTAGGAACTGGTTGACTTCGGGCCGGCGCTGCTGGATCCAGTACCCGCGGCGGGAATCACCGCGACCGTCCCTCGTCGCTACCCCGTGCCGCTCGTGATCGTGCCTAACCCTCTGGAGGCCAGAGGGAGGTTCAAGGCGGTGCGGGGCTGGCGCGCCTGAACCTCGCGCCGACGGGTGCGAGCAGGCCGAGGGCGCGGGCCGATTCCACGGCCTCGGCCCTGCGGTGCGTGCCGAGCTTGGCGTACAGGTTGCGGGTGTGGGCCTTCACGGTGTTGGTGGATACCGACAGTTCGCGTGCGATCTCCGGCGCCGTCAGGTAGGTCGGCAGGTAGCGCAGCACGCGCAGCTCGCTTTCGCTCAGCGGCTCCAGCAGCGGTTCGGGCCGGGAGGGCGGCGGCGCCCCGTGCCGCGGCCCGGCCCGGGTCCCGGCGAGCAGGTCGCGGATCTCGGCGGCCAGGGCCGCGTGGGTGGTACGGTGCCGGGCGTGACGCTCCAGCAGGCCCGCAGCGGGATACAGCAGGAACGGGGTCATGTCACCGCTGCGCTCGGACAGGTCGAGTGCGCGCTCAAGAGCGGTGTCGGCGGCATCCGGATCGCCGAGCGCGTCCCTGGCGATCGCCTCCAGCATGTCAGCCCGGGCCCGCCAGAATCCCCAGTAGTCCTCGGAAACGGGGTCCTTCTGGACCGGGGCGAGCGCGGCGAGTGCAGCCTTCGGGTCGCCCTGGGCAAGCCGCAGCGCCGCAGTGGCGACGCGGATCTCCCCGCGCTCGCGGTCCTGCTCGTCGAGCCCGGCCAGGAATTGCTCGGCACGATCGGCCTGGCCCAGGCGCACCAGGGAATGCACCAGCAGTGCCCGTATCCGGGCGGGGAGGTAGAGATAGTGCCGCCAGTCGAGCCGCCGGGCCAGCAGCTCGCCGGCCTTCAGGGCGGCCAGCGCCGCGGCGTTACGGTCTCGCTCCAGCTCGAGTGTCCCGCGGATGAGCCGGACCGCCAGTACGTCCACGGGCTGGGTTTCAGCCGTGAGGGTGCGCTCGGCGCGCTGGACCCACGGTTCGGCCTCATCCGGCTGTCCCTGCCACGTCAGCACGAGTGCGACCACACTGCAGGCGACGCCGACCGCCGGGTCGTCGGTCCAGCCGTGCCGCTCGGCCAGCTCCACCGCCCGCCTGCCGCGCTCGGCCCCCCGCGCGAACGAGTGGTAGAACTCGTGCGGCGCCAGGTAGGCGAGGCCGGTGAACTCCAGGTAGGGTCGTCCGCCCTGGCGGGCCAGCGCGATGCCGCGTTCCAGGTTGTGCTCGGCGTCCATGGACGCCGTCGCCCAGAGTTCGGTGCTGCCGAGGCTGATCAGCGCCAGCGCGCTCAGGTCCTCTCCCAGGCCGGGCTGCGCCGCGTCCGCGACCTCGGCCATGGCCTGCAGTTCCCGCGCCTCCTCGGCCACGGCCGGCAGGTTCCCGCGCTGGCGGTCCAGCAGCAGCCGGACCACCCCGAGGAGAAGCCGCCCGTATTCTCGCCGGCTGGCCGGCACCGAGTCTGAATGCCGTTCGGCCAGGGCCAGGTACCGCTCCGCGGCGTCCAGCGATCCCTGCGCGAGCTCGTCGGCCGCGGCCACCACAGCCAGCTCGGCGTCTGCCGCGCGGGTCTGGTCCGGGAACCCGGCCAGCAGCTCGTGCACGGTCGCGGCCTGTCCGTCCAGGTGAAGAGCCGGCCAGTGACCGGCCAGCAGCCGGGTGGCCAGGCGCCAGTCCGGCGCGGCCTGGGCGTGCCGGACCGCCTCCACCGCGAACCCGTGCCCGGCGAGCCACCCCGCGGCCGCCGCGTGCAGCCCGTCCACCGCGCCCGGCTCGGCGCGGCGCAGCTCCAGCCGCAACAGGCCGGCGAACAGCTGGTGGTAATGGAACCAGTACCGTGCCGCGTCCAGCGACACCACGAACGCGCCCGCCGCCTCCAGGTCCTGCAGCACCGCCTCGCCGCCCTCGTCCCCGGTCAGCAGGTCCGCCAGCTCGCCGTTCACCCGCTCCAAGATGGACGTGCGCAGCAGCAGTCGCCGCACTCTGTCGGGCTGGCGCTCGAGCACCTCGGCCAGCAGGTACTCCGCGACCGTCCGTTCGGTACCGGAGAACCCGGCGGCGAACCGCGCCGGGTCCGGGTGCCCGGCCAGCGACAGCGCCGCCAGCCGCAGCCCCGCCGCCCACCCCTCGGTCCGCTCATGCAGCATCGCCAAGCTCGGCTCGTCCAGCTCTACCCCGGCCGCGGTGAACAATTCCCCGGCCTCGGCCAGGCCGAACCGCAGATCATCCGTGCGGATTTCAGCCAGCCGGCCTTCCAGCCGCAGCCGGTGCAGGCCAAGCCGGACGTCATGCCGGGCGGCCAGCAGGAACCGCAGCCCTGGCGGGGCCCGCATCACCAGCAGCTCCAGCTGCCGCAGCGCGTCCGGGCCCAGCTCGTGCACGTCGTCGATCACCAGCCAGAGGGGACCTTCGAGCGGCGCCAGGTCATTAAGCAGCCCTTCAACCAGCGCCCACCCGTCCAGGTCCGGCGCCGCCGACACCGGCCGCACCAGCCCGGACCCGGGACCCGTCTGACGCAGCGCCCCGAGCACTGAGAGCCAGAACCGCTGCGGGTCACGCTCCTCCCGCCCCGCCGCCACCCACGCTGCCTGCCCCGCCAGCCCAGCCTCGGCGATCCACGACCGCAGCAACACCGTCTTGCCGCTGCCCGCGGGCGCCGACACCACCGTCACTCGCGCCGGCCCCCCGAGCCGCGCACACAAGGCCGGCCGGGCAACCAACCCGTCCGCACCACGGCCGACCACAAAGCCCGGCCGCTCCGCAGCTCCCACGGTTACGATAATCTCACGGCCAGCACCATCCCACGTCACCAAGCCACAGTACGCACGCGCTCCCGCCACCGGCGAGCGGCGGCCTGACTTGCACTGCCGCCAAAGCGCGGTGAGCGCGACAGGCCGGGTCCATGCCCGGTATCTCGCCGATCTCAGCCGTGCGCGGTCCTTATTCCGGCAGGCGGCGAACTTCGATGAGCTCCAGGCCAAGCGCCTCCGCCTCGGCCAGCACGCCGTAGAGCGCGGCCGGGTCGGCCAGCATGCCGGTCAGCAGGGTGTCGCCGCCTTCCGCCTGAGCCTGGAAGGCGGCGAACGCGGAGCAGATTACCTGGCCCAGCCGGCCGCGGACCCGGATCTGGTACCGGTGCGGCCTGGGCCCGGGGTGCGGGCCCATCACCGGCGGGCCGCACGTGAGGCCGCGGAATGCACGCCGGGGGGCACACTAGAGGACATGAGTTTGATGAGGACCCTCCCGTCGTGCCGGTTCTGGCTGCGACGTTGCCGTCCGGCAAGATGACCGGCAATCACCCGGTCGGGCTGATTCCCGGGCGGCACAGGCCAGCAGGGCTCACCGAACGATCCACGGGGCCAGCACCAGCGGGTAGCCACGCCGCACACGCCGGGCGATCCGATGACCGGCTGTGCTTTCTTGCTCATGGCGCGCACGCTAGCCCCCGGCGGGGTGAGCGAGTATCACCTGATTGGTGCGATTGCGCCGCGGCACGGCAGGCCCAGCGAGAGTCACCAGGGTTCGTTCGGAAAATCAAGAGAGTTATCCTCAACGGACCCCGCTCGAGGCCACCACGATCGACCGCGCTACGGCCCGCACCCTGAATCCCGGCCTCGACGAATACCCCACCCCCGGGCTCGACGTGCCGGTCATCGACATAGCCTTCGTTGAGGACCGCGACGAGCAGATCAACATCCTCGGGTCAATCACACCTTTCGGGTGGCGCGTGCTTACACCGTCAGCATGCAGCCTGGCTTCATGGCTGCCACGACCCACGGCACCAGCCGGACCGCGCACTGCCGGGGCGACCTGGCGCAGATCCCCGGGATCGGGCTGGGCGCGGCCCTCGTGCGGCGCAACGTCGGAGGCCGGGTGGCTCATGCCGTCATCAACGACGTCGCCCCCGCCGCGCGGGCTGGTGCGGGGAGGTTGCCGGCATGGTGATCCGTACGCCTGACCAGCGCCCGCGGGTGTTCGTCACCTCCACTTTGGGTGAGCTGGCCGAGGAGCGACGGGCGGTCGCGGGCCATCTCGGCGCTGCGGCTGACGCCGGTGATGTTCGAGGCCGGTGCGCGGCCGCATCCGCCGCGGGATGTGTACCAGGCCTACCTTCGGTCCGTTGGAGGCGCGCAGAACGGCATATTCTGTCGTACCGGTTATCTTCTGTGAATTTGCAGCGAGTTTAAAGCTCCGAATTGTGCGCCTGGCCGGGACAGGTATGGGAGCGGTCTGCGGGACTGGCCTGGTCATCGGGCCGCCTTATCATGCACACCGAGAATCGGACTGTTGAAGATCGCTACGAAGCACCCGTTGGCCGGCATTCACCGGCAGCCGCCGCCGGCGCAGAATCAGGGATTAATCAGTTGTCTTGACGGCCGGCCGGAAGGTGACGGTCTAGCCCACGGTTCTGGGCTTGCAGCCGCGGGGAGCGTTCGAAGACGTAGAGATGGTTCAGGCCGAGCTGGAACGTGCGGTGTTTGGCTCGCTGCCACAGCGGAGCCGTGAAAATGTGGTCAAGGTTGTTCAGCTGGAATCGGTGGTGCTGGTGAGCTGCCATCCCTGCGACCAGATTGAGCCGCATGAGCACGTGGAGAATGGTGTCGACCACCGGCGCCGGCACGGTAATGACCAGCGGTCCGCCGGGAACCACCAGCCGGAAAATCGTCTCAGACCAGATCAGCAGCTCGCTTTCAGGCACGTGCTCGACGACCGCCAGCGCGGTGACCGCGTCGAAGGACTCGTCCGGCAGCTTGGGCAGGTCCTCGGGGAACGAGCCCTTCACCAGCGTCACTCCGGGGATCGGGGTCACCGGGGCCAGTTCAGGGTCGATGCCGACACCACGAGCCCTCGTGAGACAGAACAACGTGCCGTCATGTGTGCCGATATCGAGCACCCGCGCACTAGGTGGCAGCTCGCGCCGCGCTTCACGGATCCGCCGCTTCTGCAGGTAGCGGTCCAGCCAAGTCATATGCTCCTCCGTGCGGCGCACTGGCGACGGGCGAGCGGCGAAGGTCGGACTTGCTCAGGAAGCCCTCACCGTAAACCGAGCCAAGAGCCGAGGTCTGCAATCCAGGCAAACTGGCTATGTGTTACCTGAAAATTTATCCAGCTTCGGTTGAGTGCCAGCTGCGGGCCAGGCCAGTGGCGCAGCGTGGCGAACGCGCCGACCAGGATGCCGGTGCCGGCGTCGTGCCGGGCCCGCCCGTGCTATCGGGGAGGTGCCGGGACCTCGTGTTTCCGTGCCCGGGCGGCTAGCTCCCGCACCAGTCGGCCGCCTGCGGTGCCCGGGCTGAACGCCAGGGCGGCCGCGAGGCAGCCGAACGGCGCGGCCGCCAGCACGTACCGGTAGTCGAACTCGGCGGTCGCCGCCGGGATGACCATCAGCGCGAGCGAGATTGCCCACGGCAACAGCGCCTCCCCGCCGGTCCGCCGCCAGGCCAGCACGATCCCGCCCAGCCCCGCCAGCAGGACCAGGCCGTACACGGTGCCCGGCAGCCAGACATACCTCTGGTAGCCCCGGATGATGGGGGCGAACGGGTCGACCACCCGGGTATTCGGGTTGCCCTGGACATACGCGGCCGCGTAGGAATGGTACCTGCCGAGATCGGCGTCGTCCCAGGACGGGATCGGGGTCCCCTTATAGCTGAACAGGTACTCGTCGTAGGTCTGCGCGTTGGGGAAGACGTACCGCTTCCAGGCGAGCACCCGCCAGGTGTCGTCGAAAACCGCCCTGGCGTAACCGAGCGGCTGCGCCTCGATGGCTCGGACGGCGAAGTTCCCCGCGAGCAAGTTGGGCACCGGGGAGAACATCGACGACGGGAACCGGTCGAGCGGGGACTGCGCCGCCCAGATGTATTCCTGGGCGATCGGCCGATGGGCCGGCGAGGTGGTATCGCACAGCCACAGCTCGTTGACGGGCACTCGCATCTTGGAGCACTCGGCGAAGGTCATCACCCGCGAGTAAAGGAACACGCCGCTGGCGTTCTCCATCGCGAACTGGCCGTGCTCCAGGTTGAAAACGGACGCGTAGCCGAATACCGGGATGAGGCACGCCACGATGGTGGCCGCGACCTTCCGCCAGCCGAACCCTCTGATGATCATGTACACGGCGAAGACGGGGAGCAGCGGCACCGCGACCGACCGCACGCAGTCCGCGATGCCCAGCAGCAGCCCCGCCGCCACGCACTTGCGCAGCGACGGCCTCGGACGATCCCACAGCAGCAGCGTCGTGGCCCAGGTGAGCAGGAACAGGAACGGGACGTCCGCCATGATCAGATGCTCGAGCTCGATTTCGAACCCGTCATAAAGCACTGGGACCGTCGCCAGCGTTGCCAGCCAGGCAGGGGCGCTGAAGCGGCACCTGGCCAGCGCGTACACCATGACCGCGACCGCCAGGCCCATGAGATGTTGCAGGATTGTTATGAGAGCATAACTATGAAACGGCTGGAGGATCTTGAGGCCGATGGAGTACCCGGACACCCGGACCGGATCAAGCTGGAAATGGATCGTGTTCGAGATGTACTCGAACGAGTCGTTGAACCAGGCTTGCCATTGGTAGCCGAGTTCGGCGTCGACGCGGAGCAGGACAGCCGGGATGAGCACGATGACGAACAGGCGGTGCCCTGACCAGGTTCGGGCGGCCAGCGAACGGAAGCCGCCTCCGTCGCCCCAGCCGGGCCTGCCCGGCCGGATCGGCCAGGCTCGCCGCGCCGAAGGCCAGCGCGACGGGGCCGCAGGCATTACCCTCAAGCCGTACCCTCCTGTGCCGGGGTCGATGACCCTGGCAGTGAACAAGCGGCCGGTCCCGGTGCGTTCGTCTCCCGCCTACCGTAATATCAGGCGGCCCCGCACCGAACGCGCGCGGGCTCTCGCGCCGCCACGCCAGGGTGACGCCCGCGGAAAACGACCCCGGCGATGACCAGCAGGCTGGCAGCACGGGCTTGCCCAATTCGTACCTAATGTGAACAGCAGTTGCCTTTGACGTCCGCCCGGGCCAGAGCGTTATCGCCGGAGGCCGGTAAAATCGTCGGCTCTCGCTGGCCTGAAAGTGCTCGCCCGTAGGCCAGTCCTGCCCATTCTGGCACGCGGGCTGCACACTGGAATGGCTGATATGAGCGCCCCAAGTAATGCTTGAACTTGACATTCATCAAGAACCGATTCGGCGATGCAGAGTTTGGTTAGTAAGATAGGACGATACCATCGCAACCGAACCTTCTGGGTCCAGAGCGATGGACTGCAGCCGGGAAAATATCCTCCTGTATCTCACCAGGTCGGCCGCGGTTTCCAGGTAGATGTTCCCTACCGCCCCTTCGACATAGACAACGTCGTTCACCGTGGGTTCAGCGATTTCCAAAATGGCAAAATTGCTGTCCAGTCCGGATGCGCGCCGACGGCGAACGGAATGACTTGGAAAATGACTTTAGGCCGATTGGCGGCCGCTGCAATTCGCTCCAGCTGAGTGAAGGCCTTCCTGGAGAAGGACGAAACCAAGAGCCGCCTGGAAGAACACTCGACTCGGGCGTATGGTCAGCCATGACCGCGACGACCTGAAAAGTAAGGCCATCGGAGCACTTCGGCGACTGCAGAAAATGCCTGGTCGGCGGCCTGGATCGATGGTCGCGCAAGTGCGTGCCAAGGGAGCGACGTGGTCAAGGAAACGCAGGACATGGAGGGTGTCGGCCGGTTCGGCCGGTTCGGCTGGGTCGCCGATCCTGAGGGCAATCGTGTCGAGCTTTGGCAGCCCGCCTGACTGCGTCGTCACGCAGACGGTCACGTGCCGGTAGCCCACTGGGTTGCCGGGGCGTGAACCT
>Ga0335076_10002442_pt1 | contig 18464 bp, 17 predicted proteins | sample Lox_Sample_25_FD_206717 | JGI IMG/M metagenome (GOLD analysis project Ga0335076, IMG submission 206717) | Soil microbial communities from Loxahatchee National Wildlife Refuge, Florida, United States - Lox_Sample_2.5 | ecosystem: Environmental > Terrestrial > Soil > Wetlands | place: USA... | reverse complement strand
TGGTAATGCGCAGCGAGAAGCTGGATGAGGCGCTGGAATGGTCCGGCATTCTGGGCAAATGGTTCGATAAGACACGGCATGAAGGTGTGCGGGTGCTGGGGCCGGCGGCGGCGCCGATCCTGCGGCTGAAGAAAGATTATCGTTATCACTTTGTGCTGAAGTCGGCAAGCCGGGAGAAATTGAATGCGCTGCTTAGATCGATGATCGTCTATGCAGTGCAACAGAAGATTCCGCGCACGCAGGTGATTGTGGATGTGGATGCGGTGTGGATGATGTGAAAGCCAGCCGTCAGTTATCAGCCATCAGTCGTCAGCGGCCGGCCTCGCTCCGCTCAGGATGACAAGGTAGGGGAATGGGCCCTTTATCGCAGCGCTGAAAGCGCTGCGCCACCCAAAACCGAGCCCCCGCGCGGGCGAGGGCCCGCGCCGCAGGGTCAGATTCCCTTCTTTTTCAGGAATTCGCGGACGACTATCTTGACGTCGCGGTGCGGGCCGTCGACGGCGTAATTGAGCTGGCGCATATCTTCTTCGGAAATTTTGCCGGCGAGCTGGTCGAGCGCCGCTTTCACTTCGGGATGGCGGGCGATTGTCTGCTGACGAATCACGGGCACGGCTTCGTAAGGCGGAAAATAGTGGCGGTCGTCGGCGAGCACAAAGAGATCGAGGGCGGAAATCAGGCCGTCGGTGGTGTTGCCGGCGGCGAGATCGATTTGCTTGCTCTGCAACGCGCGGGCGAGCAGGCCGAGGTCCATGATGCGCGGCGCGGCGGCAAAGCGCAGGCCGTAAGTTGAGACCCATCCTTTGTAGCCATCGGGACGCTCCATGAATTCGTAACCGAAGCCGGGCCGCCATTGCGGGGTGTACCTGGCCGCCTGCGAGATAGTTTTGAGGCCGAGGCGGCGGGCGTCTTCGCCGCGAATTTCGATGGCAAAAGTATTGTTGAAGCCGAAGGGTTCGCCGACGGTGAGATCGAAGCGCTGGGCGTATTCCTTCTTCATCCGGTTATAAACATCAGCGCTGGCGCCTGCGGCTTTTTCTTTCAGAATGGCGGTGACAGCGGTGCCGGTGTATTCGGGATAAATATCAATCCGTCCGGCGAGGATGGCCTGATGGCAAATGTAAGTGCCGGCGAGATAGAAATCGCGTTCGACGGGAAGGCGGGCCTTGCTCTCGATCTGTTGCGCCATGATTTCACCGAGAACAAGCTGCTCGGTGAAATTTTTTGAACCGATGATGATGCGGTCGGGGCCGGGGCGAGTGCAGGCGGTGAGCGCGAGCAACATGCAGAAAATGACGACGGCGCGGGGGATGATTTGACTGAAATACATAGGTCCTTCGCTGCGCTCAGGATGACAAATTGTATAGGGTGGTTCCTCGAATCACGAGGATGAGGAGAAAAACAGTTCTCAGATGCCGGTTCCCAGTTCCCAGTCGCATGCAACTCTTATCGCGGCGTCAGGCGTTTTTCCAGCCAGCCCAGGCTGGCGTCGGCGAGCAGGGCCAACAAGGCGGCGGGAATGGCGCCGGCGAAAATCACAGCATTGTTGACCATGGCGAGGCCGCGAAAAATATATTCGCCTAAACCGCCCGCGCCGATCGCGGCGGCGATGGTGGCGACGCCGATGGAAAGGACGGTGGCGACGCGGACTCCGGCGATGATGACGCCAAGAGAAAGCGGTAGTTCCACCTGCCAGAGAAGCTGGCGGTCGGTCATGCCCATGCCGCGGGCCGCTTCAATGACGGCGGGATCGACGCCTTTGATTCCAGCATAAGTGTTGCGAATGAGCGGCAGCAGAGCGTAGAGCGTGAGGGCAAGGATGACCAGACGACTGGCGCGCTCACCGATCCAGGGAGCAGGCAAGAGGAGTCCGAACAGGGCAAGGCTGGGGATGGTCTGAATCGCATTGGCCAACCCGAGCACGGGCCGCTTGAGAAGGGGATGGCGAGTGATCAAAATTCCCAGCGGAATGCCGGTGAGCACGGCGAAAAAGATCGAGGCCGCGACCAGGCGAAGATGCTCGATGGTGTGGGCAAGCACGGCGGTGTGATTTTGCAGAATGAAAGACCAGAAAGTCATGGGCTACCTCGTTTTTTCGAATGCAGAGATCCTTCGTTGCGCTCAGGATGACAAATCATCAAGAATTTGGTTCACCGTGGTGATTGACGCCGAAGGCCTGCACATAGGCTGCAACCTGCGCCTGGGTCGATTCCAGAAATTGCTGGGGCGGCTCCAGGGCAACCAGGCGGCCAGCGTCCATCAAGGCGACGCGCGTGCCGAGCAGTAAAGCCTCACGCAAATCGTGAGTAACGAAGACGACAGTTTTCTGGAGCCGCCGCTGAAGGGCGAGAAATTCCCCCTGTAACTCGACGCGGGTGATGGGGTCGAGCGCGCCAAAAGGCTCATCCATCAGCAGAATTGGAGGATCGGCAGCCAGAGCGCGAGCCACGCCGACGCGCTGGCGCTGGCCTCCGGAAAGCTCGCGCGGGTAGCGGCCGGCCAGACGATGATCTAACCCGACGAGACGAAGCAACTCCTCGACCCGCGGGCGAATGCGTTCTCGGGGCCAGTTTTCAATTTGCGGGACTAATCCGACGTTGCGTTCGACGGTGAAGTGGGGGAACAAACCGGCATCCTGAATAACATAGCCAATCATGCGGCGGAGACGGATCACGTCCCAAGCGGCGGTGGAGCGGCCGTCGACCAGCACATCACCTTCACTGGGCGTCAGGAGATGGTTGATCAGTTTGAGAGTGGTGGTCTTGCCGGAACCGCTGCGGCCAAGCAGAACGAGGGTTTCGCCGCGATGAATCTGGAGGTTCAGCCCGGAAACGATCGGCAGGCCGGAACGCACGCAAGAGACGTTGCGAAACTCGATAGCGTAGCGGGAATCAGAAGAATCGTTCATGCAAAGCTGTACCAGCTAGGTCTCAAAAGCGGCGGCGGGCAAGCCGGTGATGCGAATGCCGCTGTGTCCTTTATGGCGGATGTTCAGGCCGATCAGGAGAGCGGTGATCTGCTCGATCACGCGGGCATTTTCCAGCTTGCCGCCATCGACAGCGCGGACGCCGGGAATTTTTCTGGCAAGGGCGCGAACGGTTTGATTGGCGGCGGGGTCGTCGCCGCAGACGATGATGTCGCAGTCGACCGGGCCATCGCCGTTGAGGACTTCGGCAGAGGTGTTGTGGAACGCGGCGACGACGGAAACGTCCGTGGGCACGAGTTCGGCGGTTTGCTGTGCAGCGGAACCCTGCCAGACGCCGAGGGTGCGCGAGGCTCTGCCGCCGACGCTGGCTGCGAGCGGAACGGTGGCATCGACGACGATGCTGCCGGGACGAATCGCGGACTTGATCTGCTTGAGCAGAGTTGCCTGGCCTTCGAAGGGAACAGTGAGAATGAGGAAATCGGATTGAGCGCAGAGAGCAAGGTTTTCGTCGCCGGAGGCGTGGGCTTGTGGCCCGATTTTATGGACTATTTTTGCGGCGGCTTCCTGGGCGCGCTGGCGGTCGCGGGAGCCGATGAGGATGGTTTCGCCAGCGCGGGCAAAACGCAGAGCGAGGCCGAAACCTTCGGGGCCAGTGCCACCAAGAATGGCGATGGGACGCGGCGGGTTCATGCGAAGTCTGTCATGTTAATGCGCCGTTGCAGACTTCGCCAGAAGAATTCGTTTCAGGCGAATTCTGGTGTCATCGTCTGCTCGAAGGTGAAAGGCTCCAGCGGCGACTTAATTTGAATGCGCGAGTAAGTCGTGTTGCGCTCGGCCGGAATCCGGCCAATTTCCAGAATGAGCGATTGGAATTCATCCGGTTTGGTGTATTGGCCGGCAGTAGCGCCGGCTTCGCGCGAAATATTTTCTTCCATCAACGTGCCGCCGTAGTCGTTGGCGCCGGCCTGCAGGCAAAGCTGGGAGAGATGGCGACTAAGTTTCACCCAGGAAACCTGGATGTTGTTGATCGCGCCGGCGAGCATGACTCGGGCGAGAGAGTGAATTTTCAAGTGCTCCGCCAGCGTGGGGCCGGGACGCGAGAGCCCCTGATGGAAGAGCAAAGTATTTTGATGAACAAAGCCGAGCGGGACAAATTCGGTGAAGCCGCCGGTTTCTTTTTGAATTTCACGCAGCAGCAGGAGCTGATTCACCCAGTGGGCGGGCGTTTCCATGTGGCCATACATCAGAGTCGAAGTGCTGCGAATGCCGCAGGTGTGAGCGGTGCGAATCACCTGCTTCCACTGTTCGGTGGACAGTTTGTTGCGGGAGAGAACGTGGCGAACGTCGTCGTCGAGAATTTCGGCGGCGGTGCCGGGGAGCGTGTCGAGGCCATTGTCGCGAAGCATAGCGAGATAGTCGGCCAGCGGCATGCCGGTGAGTTCGACGCCGTAAACAATTTCCATCGGCGAAAAGGCATGGATGTGCATGCGAGGAACAGCCCGCTTGATCGCGCGCAGAATGTCGCGATAGTAAAACGGCGGCAGGCCATGAGGAAGGCCACCTTGAATGCAGACTTCGGTGGCGCCGATTTGCCAGGCTTCGACCGCTTTCTGCGTCATTTGCTCGAGGGTGAGGAAGTAGCTATCGGCTTCGCGGGGGCCACGGCTGAAAGCGCAGAATTTGCACCCTACAAAGCACACGTTGGTGAAGTTGATATTGCGATTGACGACGTAAGTGACAAGATTGCCGGCAAGTTCGCGGCGGAGGGCATCGGCGACGGCGAGGAGGCCGAGAAGATCCTCGCCTTCGGCATAGGCAAGCTGCAAACACTCTTCGCGGGAGAGCAGGCTGCCATCCTGGAACTCAAGAACTTTCTCTAGTGCGGCGCGCGTTTGCGCTTGCATGCGGGTAGCGGTCTCGGACCACTCGAGCGAGGAAAAACTTTCTAATTCGACGTTGCTCAAAGTGCAGGCCATGATTCCTCCTCGAGCGGGACAATAAGCGGATCAGCGAAAAAGATCGTCTTTTGCCGGGCGAATCAACTGGCGGGCTCTGCCGCGTCCCGGCGAGTACGGAAAACCCCGGATGATGCAGGCGGGGACGCCCTCTAGCTTGCCGCAAACCAGGCCGGCAGCGCAAGCAAGCTGGTCGGCAATGGCGTCGACGCTGGCACGTAAAGGATAGCCGTGAGAATCGCGGCGGCCGCGATAGTCGCGGAGAGGCTTCATGCCGGCCACGCCGATGGCAACTTCGGTCAGCCCTTCGCGCCAGGGACGGCCGAAGCTGTCGCTGATGATCACGGGAATGGAGAGGCGAGTGGATTTCTTCAGTGAGCGATGTAGCCGGGCGGCGGAGCGATCGGGATCTTGGGGGAGCAGGAGCGCATGAGTGCCGCCGTCGACGTTGGAGACATCTACTCCGCTGTTGGCGCAAATAAATCCGTGGCGGGTTTGAGTGATGAGGACGCCACGTTCGCGGCGCACAATGCGCGCACTTTGCGCGAGAGCAAGTTCGATGACACGGGCATCAAGTTTGTAGCGGCGCGTCCAGGCGCGGGAAGCGGCAGATGGGCGAATCTTGCTTAGATCTATGAGTTGGTTTTCTGATTTGGAGACGATTTTGTGTTTTACGACGAGAACATCTCCCGGTCGAAACGAAAGACGATTGAGCCTTAGGGCTTCGAGGATTTTTTTGGGCAAAGAATCACCGGGGCGAACTTCGCTGCGGAACGGGATCGGAATGATGGTCAGCTGCCCGGATGTAGGCATTACTCGTTGGCGGCGAGAGGCAGTTCGGTTAAGTTCCAGCGGCGCAGAAGCCGCTGGGAACGGGTTTCGCCGGGCGAAGCCAGGAGTTCGTGCAAATCTGCCGGGCAATCGATATCCAAAGCAATGCCGGGAAGATTCAGCACCACACAAGGCTTTTGCGTAGCATTGGCTGCGGCCAGGTGGGGCTCGAAGCTGTCGTTACCGAAACGAAGAGGGAAAAGCCCGGCGGGAGAGCGTAAAGCAGCGTTGGTCCCACGGCCATCGAAGGAAGGAACTAACACAGAACCCTCGGCCGGGGCTTCCTGAAAGATTCGTTCCAGCTCCCAAACCTGGATCAGAGGAATATCACCGGGAATGACGAGAGTTTCTTTTTCGCCACGTGATTCGCAGAGGGCCGTGGCCGTTGCGATGGCGTCAGTCTCACTAAGATTTGCTTCGTCGGCGATCACCGAAAAACGGAAATAGTGGGCAAGCTGAATGGCAGTGGCATCGCTGGTAACGAGGCTGATTTCCGGCCGGTTGCGCCAGGTTGAGAGGGTGGTCAGCACGTCAAACAACATGGTGCGGGCGAGTTCGGCGCGCGCGGCCGAGTTGAGCGCGGGCGCAAGTCGCTGCTTCGCGTCGGAAAGACTCTTGACTGGTACGAGAATCATAAGATCACTACCGCGCCAACAACATCGAGATAACCTGCCGGGCGTTTCTGAGTTTAAAAATCAGTAGTCAGTTTCCAGTTCCCGGTTCTCAGTTATACGCTTCAGTCGGTGGCAGCGCCTGAGGCTGCATCCTCGCCAGAAACCGAAGCAAGAACAGCGCGAGCCAAAGCCATTTTTTCGTCGGAGGTCCGCATGATTGTATTCGCGCAATGCACCCGCAACCCGGAGCTACGCAATTCTTCGGCAGCCTGCGAATCTCGATGATCAACCACGAGAATGTCCAGGAATTCCTTGTATGCCTGGCCCACGCCGGCGACGGAAACGGGCAGGCCCTGCGCTGCCATGAGAATGCCTGCCGGGCCAGAAACCGCGGCACCCGCGACGATCGGGCTGACCGCGACTACGGGCGCACGAGTGTGCTTGAGCGCATCGGCAATACCCGGAACAGCAAGGATGGGGCCAATACTGGTGACGGGATTGCTTGGCGCGATCAGGACCACGCTGGCCGAGATAATTGCGTCAATCACTCCGGGAGCCGGTGTGGCGTTTTCGATGCCTGCAAAGCGCACGGACTTGACCGGGTCCTGATACCAGCGCTGAACAAAATATTCCTCAAAGCTGAGATCGCCAACCGGTGTATCAACGCGGGTTTCCACGCGCGAATCGCACATTGGCAAAATCCGCGCCTGCACACCGAGTTTTGCCGCAATCTCGGCCGTCGCCTGGGATAAGGTCTTGCCTTCGCGCATCAGTTTTGAACGCAGCAAATGGACGGCAAGATCGCGATCGCCAACGTGAAACCAGATCGGCTGTTCGAGTTCCTCCATCGCCTGAAGGCAGAAAAATGTATCGCCCTTCACTCCCCAGCCACGCTCCTTGCTGAGCAGACCCGCCAAAACGTAGGCGATCGAATCGAGGTCGGGCGAAACGTAGAGCCCCCACCACTCGAGATCATCGCCGGTGTTGACGATAATGGTCAGCTCTTTGGCGGAGACGACTTGCCGCAATCCATCAACAAATTTAGCGCCTCCGGTGCCGCCGGTAAGAACGACGATCATGCCGCCCTCGCGTAGCCGTGAGTGTCAGCAGCAGAGTTGAGTTTCTGCGCAAGCAGGCCGGCAGATTTGGCGGCGAGCGGCATAAATTCCGGATACACAGGGAGGCGCTGCTTGAGCGCGAATCCCCTCGCCTGGGTCCGCGATTCCAATTCTTCGAGATGCGGCCAGGGCTTTTCGGGGTTAATGAAATCAGGCGTCAAAGGCGAAACTCCGCCCCAGTCGTCAATGCCCGCGTCCAGCAGTTCTTCATAGCGGGGCGCGGAAAGATTGGGCGGAGCTTGAATGTTCACCGCCGGCATCAGCAAGCGCGCAACCGCCACAGTTCGCAGCATCTCATCATGAGTTGGCTCCGGCCAATTGTACATAGGAATGTCCGGTTTCACGCGAAAGTTCTGAACGATCACTTCCTGAATGTGGCCGTAACGGAGATGCAAATCGCGGATCGCCAGCAAGGTATCGACCCGGTCTTCGAGCGACTCGCCAATTCCGATTAACAAACCCGTCGTAAACGGGACGCCTTGTTTTCCTGCTTCTTCGATGGTGCGCAACCGCTTGCCCGGCACTTTGTCTGGCGCGTTGTCATGGGCTTTGCCCGGCAACAGCAACGACGCGTTCGTGGTTTCCAGCATTAAGCCCATGCTGGGCGAAACGGCAGAAAGGCGGGCGATCCATTCGGCGCTCAGCAACCCGGGGTTGGGATGCGGCAGCAAGCTGGTTTCACGCAGAACCAGCTCGCACATAGCTTCCAAATAATGCAACGTCGAGTTGTACCCCAAATGGCGAAGCGTGGCGCGCATCTCGGGGAACAGAAGTTCGGGCTTGTCGCCCAGGCTGAAAAGCGCCTCCGTGCAGGCCAATTTTTGGCCTTCTTTTGCCACTTTCAGAACTTCTTCGGGAGTCATGGTGTGCACACCTGGCGAGCCGGGATCCCGACGGAAAGTGCAGTAGCCGCAATAGTCGCGGCAAAGGTTGGTGAGAGGAAGAAAGACCTTGCGCGAGTAGGTGATGATTCCCGGCTTGAAGCGATGTTTGGCCTCAACCGCAGCGGAAAGCAACAGCGGGAGGGAATGATCATCAATTTGCAGCAGACGGCGCGCCAAGTCGCGGGTTAGAGGAAGACCCAAGCCCAGTTCATCCCACGGAATTTCGGCCTGCACCTGCGTGGCTTGTTCGATCGCGGTCAATTCGTTACCTTTGAACCATCCCCAGCTTCAAAATCATACATGAGCGAGGGTGATGAATCCTGCCCCCTGACAGACCGAAAGCGGCCCAATTTTGATAGTATGCGGGACGCCTGCCCTTTCCATGAGCGTTTCTGAAGCAGAGTTTCGCAAGGCTTTGGGTCACTTTGCGACTGGAGTCACGGTGATCACCGTAGATCGCGAGGGCGAAGTTCACGGCATGACTGCCAACGCGTTCGCTTCGGTTTCGCTGGATCCGCTCCTGGTTCTGGTTTGCGTTGACCAAAAGGCGCGCACGCATGCTCACCTGCACGCAAAGCAGCGCTTCGGAGTCAATGTACTAGCCCAGCACCAGCGTGCGGTCTCGGAATATTACGCCCGGCCCATGGCGACCCATGAGCATGCCGAGCGGGAAGCGGGTGCGCGATTTGATCGCACCTCGCACGGGACCCCGGTACTTCGCGGGGCCGTCGCCTACCTGGAGTGCCGCTTACACAATACGCACGATGCGGGTGATCACACGATTTTCATCGCGGAAGTCGAGGGCGTGCAGGTGCCGGGCGGCGCTCCGCTGCTGTATTTTCGCGGGAAATATCACTCAATTGGCGGGGAATCGGATTAAATGCGGAGGGATCGCGCAAGTTTGCGCTAACATGTCGCCTCCGTTGACTGCTGAGAATCTGGGGGATGTATGGCAAACCGAAGGCAGTTTCTACAGAGTATCGCGGGGGCGGCCACGCTTACCGTCACCGCGAGTGCGCGTCGTTTCGGGCGCGTGACAAAGTTGAATATGCTTGCCGCCATGCCCGGCGCGAGCGGTCCCGACCGGCTGCCGCCGGAGTGGTATCAGGGCAAGATCAAGCAAGTGCAGGCCGAGATGAGGCAGCAAAAGCTGAATGCACTGCTGCTGCTTGATGCGACCAACGTCATCTATACGACCGGGTACTTTCATCTCTCAACCGAGCGGCCCCTGGCTGCGCTGATTCCGGAAACCGGCGATCCGGTGATGTTTATCCCAGAACTGGAGACGGATCAGATCAAATTGTGGTGGGTGAAGGATTACGAATCTTATTTTGACTATCCCGGCCCGGTGAATCGCGTGCAGTGGATTTTCGAACGCGTGGCCAAGCGCGGATTTGGAGGCGGACGAATCGGCGTAGAAGAATGCACTCCCAGCCGCATGCAACACATCAAGCAAGGCGCTCCCAAAGCGACCATTGTGGAAGCGGGCGACCTGGTGGAAACCATGCGCTACGTGAAAGACGACGACGAGTTGCGCGTGATGCGCCGGGCCATGTATTTCGCAGATTTCACCGTGCAGGCGGGCCGGGAGTTTGTCCAGCAAAACGGCAGCGTGACGGAAGATCAGATTTTGAAAGCGACAGCAGATGCGGTCGCGGACAAGATGTCTAAGGAACTGACTGACGTTGTGGGAGTGGGAATCGAGCCTCCATTCGGCGGACTTGTGCCCTTTGGCAAGCGCTCAGCGTTTCCCCACGCGGTTCCCAGCAAAGACCGATTGAAGACTGGCGACGCCTTAATTCTGAGCTTTGGCGCACAGGTCGGCGGCTACAACGTGGAGTGCGAGCGCGCTTTCAGCGTTGGCAAGCCGAGCGACTATGCCAGGCGGCTCTACGATGCCATGCTGGCGGCGCACGACACGGGTGCGGCAAACATGAAAGAAGGAGCCATCGCAGAAGAGGTTGACCGAAAAAGTCTCGACCAGATTCGCAAGGCGGGCTTCGAGAAGTTCCTCAAACACCGCACCGGCCATGGCATTGGGCTGGAGGGCCATGAAGCACCCTGGATTTCCGAAGGCGACAAAACGGTTTTGAAGGAAGGAATGACCTTCAGCTGCGAGCCGGGAGTTTACGATCCCAACTGGGGTGGGTTTCGCCATTCCGACACGGTAATCGTTCGGAAGGAGAAGGGGGAGATTATCAACGGCTATCCCACCCGACTTGAAGATATGATCATCGACATTTGAGCGTTTGGCGGATCCGATCGGCGATGTGACCATTTTCCTGCTCGGGCATCTAATTTGCAGGTAAGAATCTATGACGGAAAAAATCGTTAAGACTGAGGAAGAATGGCGAAAGCAGCTTTCGCCTGAGCAATTTTATGTAACTCGCAAAGCCGGAACGGAACCCGCATTCACGGGAAAATACTGGAAGACGAAAGAAGACGGCACGTACGTTTGCTCCTGCTGCGGCGCGCCGCTGTTCAGTTCGGACACCAAGTTCGACTCCGGCACCGGTTGGCCCAGTTTTTGGGAGCCGGCCACCGATAGGGCAGTAACTACCCACGTCGATCGGGCCTATGGCATGGCTCGTACCGAAGTTCGTTGCGCGCGCTGCGACGCGCATTTGGGCCATGTTTTCGAGGATGGTCCGGATCCCACCGGCTTGCGCTATTGTATGAACTCAGCCTCGCTGGAATTGAAGCCCGAGGCAGAGCAAAAGAAATAGGCACGTCGGATGACGTGCCTGTTTCCCTTGGACCCGGCTGTTGTTTATGCGTGCGCAACCGCCGCGGCCGGTTTCGGTTGTTCGGATGTTGCCGGCTTCGACGCCTCGGCGGTGAGGGGCTTGGCCTGGGCTTGCTGTTTTTCGGTTTTGCTCTCGGGCTTGTATTCAGCGGCGCGAATCTGCACGCTTCCCTTCAGCATCGCGCCTTCTTCGACACTGATCCGCTGCGTGATGATGTCGCCCGTGAGCGCGCCTTCACTGCGGATTTCCAACCGGTCGGTGCATTGAACGTTCCCGGTCACCTTGCCGATGATCACAACTTCGCGAGCATGAATGTTGGCGGCAACGTTCCCGTTGCGCCCGATGGTGACGCGATTGTCGGCAATGTTGATGGTGCCTTCGATGCGACCATCGATATACAGCGACTCTGAGCCACTGACTTCGCCCTTGATCACGAGTGAGCGCCCGATGCTTGCTTGCTCTGTTGGTGAAGTGGCGGTCCTCACCGGGGTGTAGGTCTGGTTCGAAGGGGATTGCGATTTCTGAGAATTATCTAATGGTTGCAGCATCGTCCGGCGTTCCTCATCTTCTCCGCGCGGCTTGCCAGGCGGTGATCTCGATTGTGGCTCTGCGCCAAGGTGACTATCGCACGGAGAGGATGGATGGACGAGGTTACCGAAGCGCCTGTACTGGCGCTGGTTAAAGCTCGGAATCAGTGCTGAAGGGCCGCGCCGAGTTCCCCCCATTCGGCAAGACAGCCCTGCAATTCCGTGCGCTTCTCGGTCAATTCTCGGTTCACGCGCTGGCTCTCGGCGGAGCTGACGAAGTTTTGCAGTGATGCCTCGCCGGCGGCGATAGCGGCTTCCAGCCGGGAGATTTCAGCCTCAACCTCCCGCATCCGATCCTCCATTTGTTTGCGCTTGATCGGATTCAGACGCTTGGATTGCGGCTCAGCGGGAGGACGAGACGAGGCGTGATTGCCGTTGGATGGCAGCTCGGCGACGACGGACGCCGCGACCGATTCTTGCAATTGGGCCGCACCGCCTTCCTTGCGCCAGCGGTAATCTTCGTAATTGCCAGGATAGACCTTGACTTTGCCATCACCGATTTCGAAAACCCGCGTCGCCAGCTTGTCGATGAAATAGCGGTCGTGGGAGACGAAAACGACCGTGCCCGTGTAACCGCTGAGCGCGGTGAGCAAAACGTCTTTGGCGCGTATATCGAGGTGGTTGGTGGGCTCGTCAAGCAACAAAAAGTTTGCCGGATGGAGCAGCATGCGGAGCAATGCATAACGATTGCGTTCCCCACCGGAGAGCACGCCAATGCGCTTGAAAACGTCGTCCCCGGAGAACAAAAAACAGCCGAGCAGGTTGCGCAGCTCGGTCTGCGTGAAGCGCGGAGCCAGATCGCCAAGATCGTCGAGAATGCGCGCGTCCGGATTGAGTTCTTTGTATTGGTCCTGAGCGAAGTAATCTGACTGGACGTTGTGTCCGAGCTTGTACGTACCTTCAGTCAGTGGTTCCTTCTCTGCGAGCAGCTTGATCAGGGTTGACTTGCCGGCGCCGTTTACGCCGACGAGGGCGATGCGGTCGCCACGCTCGACCATGAAGCTGACGTCGCGAAATACTTCTTTTTCGCCGTAGCTTTTGCTGACTCCGGCAAACTCCGCCACAATCCGCCCGCTCGCTTTGGGCTGGGGAAATGAAAAGTGGATGGTTCGTTCTTCTTCTGGCAGCTCGATGCGGTCCATCTTCTCCAGTTCTTTGATCCGGCTTTGCACCTGCTTGGCCCTCGTTGCCTGATAACGAAAGCGGTTGATGAAAACTTCCAGCTGCTCAATGCGTTCTCTCTGGGTGCGGTACGCGGCTTCCATCTGGTCCTGGCGCTGCGTTTTCTGCGACAAATATCTTTCGTAATTGCCGTGATAGATGTGAAGGCGTTTGTTCCAGATTTCCACGATTTTGCTGACGGTCACGTCGAGAAAATAGCGGTCGTGCGAGATAAGGACAAACGCGTAGGGATAATTCGTCAAGTATTCTTCCAGCCAGTTGCGGGCCTCGAGATCCAGGTGGTTGGTGGGCTCGTCGAGAAGCAGAAGATTCGGTTTTTGCAGCAGCAGCTTGGCCAGCGCAATGCGCATCTGCCAGCCGCCGGAGAATTCCTCGGTCTGGCGCGTCCAGTCGTTCTTACGAAAACCCAGCCCCGAAAGCACCGCGCCGACCTGCGCTTCGATGGCATACCCATCGCGAACCGAGAATTCGTGTTCGAGGCGTTGGTAGCGTTCCGCCACCTGGGTGTATTCGGCGGAATAGTGGTCAAGTTCAGACATCGAGCGCGTCAGTTCTTCCATCTCCTCTTCCATCCGGCTCAGTTTGGCAAAGACCGACATGCACTCTGCAAATACAGTCTGCCCGGAAAGCGCCAGTCCATCCTGGGGCAAATATCCAGCGCTGATTCCTTTTGCCGTGCTGATAGAGCCGTAGTCGAGGCTCTCCGTTCCGGCCAGAATTTTCATCAAAGTCGTTTTGCCGGTTCCGTTCGCGCCCACCAACCCGATGCGGTCTTTGGGCGTGATCAGGCAGTCCACTCCCTCGAAGAGCAGTTTGTGGCCAAAACGTTTTCCTGCGGAAGAAAGCTGAATCATGGCGCTGATTTCATCGTCTCACGAATGACGGGAAGAGAAAAAGGCGGGGACAACATTTCGGCAGGAAGAGCAGATCCCTCGGCGCTAAGCGTGCTCGGCACGACAGGGGGAAAGCTATCGCAGATTCATCACCAGCAGCTTCGGCTCGGTCATCTCCTCGATCGCGTAGCGCAAACCTTCCCGGCCCAACCCGGAGTCTTTAACTCCCCCATAAGGCATGTGGTCGATTCGGAATGCCGGAACGTCGCCCGCAATTAATCCGCCGACTTCCAGTTCCTCATAGGCGTTGAACAGCAGCTTGGCATCACGCGTGAAAATTCCGGCTTGCAATCCGTAAGGCGAATTGTTGATTTGGCGCAAAGCCTCGGCAAAATCGTCGTAAGGCTCGACGGTCACAACCGGAGCAAAAATTTCCTGGCAGTTCACTTTCATTTCCGGGCGCGTTCCGGTCAGCACTGTGGGTTCGAGCATGGGGCCTTTTCGCTGTCCGCCGCAAAGCAAGCGCGCTCCGGTGCGAACGGCTTCGTGCACCCAATCCGCGGCGCGCACCGCGTCAGTCTCTCGGATGAGCGGGCCGAGATCCGTGGATTCTTCCAGAGGATCTCCGACTCTGAGCTTCCTGACGCCGGCAAGCAGAAAGTCGGTAAATTTGCCGAAGACCGATCGCTCCACGAGTATCCGCTGCACCGAAATACAAGTCTGGCCGGCGTAAGTGAACCCGCCCGCAACGCAGCGCTCGGCCGCATAGGCAACGTCGGCGTCACTGTGCACGACTACGCCGGCGTTGCCACCCAATTCGAGGATGACTTTCTTCTTCCCCGCATTTCTCTTGATCTGCCAGCCGACTGCCGCGCTTCCGGTAAAGCTGATCATCTTCAGCCGGTCATCGGCCACCAGCAAACCCGCGTCCTCGCTGGAAAGCGGCAGTACATTCAAAGCCCCATCCGGCCAACCCGCCTGCTGGACAGCCTCGGCCAAAAGCAGCGCAGTCAGCGGCGTTTGCGGCGCAGGCTTCAATACCATGCTGCAGCCGGCGGCAATGGCGGGAGCCACTTTATGGGCCACCAGATTCAGCGGGAAGTTAAAAGGAGTAATTCCGGCGATCGGCCCCAAAGGAAAGCGGCGCACGATTCCCCAGCGTCCGGCAGTAAACTCCTGCCAATCGAGCGGCAGATATTCGCCATAAATGCGAGTGCTTTCTTCAGCCGCAACCGTAAAAGTGAAAATCGCGCGCTCGACTTCGCTACGCGCCGCTTTGATTGGCTTACCCGCTTCTTGCGCAATCGTCCGGCTAAATTCCGCCTTCCGCTCGGCAATGTTCTGCGCCACTCGGCGCAAAACTCGCTGCCGCTCGAACGCTGGCAGCCGGCGGGTAGTGCCGAAGGCTTTGACGCTGGCCGCGATGGCCGCTTCGGCGTGCTCGCGGCGCCCCCGAAATACGTGCCCTACAACACTGCCGTCATAGGGCGCACGTACTTCAACCAGATCACCGTCTTCGATCAATTTTCCATCTACCAGGAAGCCCTTGGTGTTGACGGGAGTCACAGTCATCTGGGCCATGGCGCGAACCTCCGGACGCAGTGGAATAAATTATAGGCTCTTTTGGGAAGCGCGGAAGTGGCTGTGAAACGATAATATTTTCCGTGGGGGAGTTTTGCCAACCTCGATTCTGCAATTCGCCGATCTGCTGCGTCGCCGGACAGTTTCGCCGGTCGAGTTGACTCAGCATTATCTCGAACAGATCGAGCGGTTAAATCCCGTGCTCAACGCCTTCATCACGGTCACCGCCGAAAGCGCCTTGGCACAGGCGCGGCAAGCAGAGAGCGAAATCATGAGTGGCGGCTGGCGCGGCCCGTTGCACGGGATTCCGATTGGCCTAAAAGATCTGATCGATACGGCAGGCATTCGAACCACTGCCGCTAGTGCCTTGTTCAAAGATCGCATTCCACAAGAAGATGCCGAAGTGGTGGTGCGTTTGAAAGCGGCGGGCGCAGTCATAGTAGGTAAGCAAAATCTGCACGAGTTTGCTTATGGGGGCAGTTCACTTGTGAGTTGTTTCGGGGAAGTAAGAAACGCCTGGGACTCTCGCTACATCGCCGGAGGTTCATCGGGAGGATCGGCGACTGCGGTGGCTGCCGGAATGTGTCTGGGTGCAATCGGCACTGATACCGCCGGTTCAATTCGTGAACCGTCTGCGCTCTGCGGAGTCGTCGGCCTCAAGCCAACTTATGGCGCGGTCAGCGTGCATGGAGTGATTCCGCTCTCCCCGTCGCTTGATCATGTCGGCCCAATCGCCGCAACCGTGGCAGATTGCGCCGCGATCTTCGAAGTTCTGGACGGTTCAATTGCCAAGTCCAGCAATTTTGAAAAAGCTGCCCTGGACGCTAAGTCCTTACCTATTGGAGTGCCGCGAAAGTTCTTCTGCGACGACCTTGATCCTGAAGTCGCTGCCGCTTTCGAGCAGGCGCTCGCAGTCCTAGGCACGATCGCCGGAGAAGTTCGAGAGATCGATCTTTCCGTGCCGACGGACCGCGCCTTGCAAAGCGCGGAATCGTACGCCTGCCACGCCGAGTTCGTTCGCCATTCACCAGAACTTTATCAGCCGGAGACGCTGCGTCGAATCCGGAGCGGCGAAAACATTTCTGCCGATGAGCTTGCCGAACGGCGGAAGGAGTTAGAAAAAGCCCGACAGACAATCAGGCAAGGGTTCGGGACCGTCGATTTGATCGTCACTCCAACAGCGCCGATTCCTGCTCCCGCGATCGACGAATTGAAACAGAACCCCGGTCAGCTTCGCTCGCGCGAAATCGTCCTTCTGCGCAACACGCGCCCGTTTAGTGTTTGGGGAGTGCCGGCTGTTTCCGTCCCATGCGGCTTTGCGCAGAGTGGCTTGCCGATCGGCCTGCAAATCGCCGGGCCGCACCAAAAGGAAGGCCGGGTGCTGGCACTTGCTTACGCATACGAACAAGCCACTTCGTGGCACACGGCACACCCGGCCAGTTTTGCAGCCTTCAAGATTCAGTAAGATGTTGGTGTGCCCCGCCAGACTTCGCAATCCTGCAAAAGCATTTTGCATGCCGATTTGCTAGCCACTATCTCGTGGTTGATTCACGGTTTCAGCACGCGGGTAGGCGGAAATTCGCGGGCATATGGCGGCCGCTCACTGAATCTGGGCTTCACCAAACACGATTCGCATCGCGCTGTCGAACGCAATCGTGAGGCGTTCCTGAAACAGTTGGACGCGACTGTGAAGGGCCACACTTCGCCGCTGGTGACCACGCGCCAAATTCATTCGGATCTGATCCACTGTGTCGATGACCAGAGAGACGTTCAGCGCAACAACGAAGGCAACTTGCGACTCGTTGGCGATGGCCTGATCACACGCACTCGGGGCATCCTGCTGGCTGTTCTGACGGCCGATTGTCTGCCGATCATTGTCGTAGACCCGAGGCAACGCGCCGTTGGCGTGTTTCATGCCGGCTGGCGTGGCACGGTAAAACGCATTGTTGAAAAAGGCATCGGCGAAATGCGCCGCTGTTTTGGCAGCCGACCGCTTGACATCAGGGCTGCAATCGGCCCCGGCATCCACAGTTGCTGTTATGAAGTTGGGCCGGAAGTCCGCGAGCAGTTCGAATCCCAGTTCGGCTACGGGAGCGAATTGTTCCATGAAGTGAAAGACTCGGATCCGGTTCGCGAGAAGTATCCGTTACTCTTTCTTACCGCACGTGCCCCTGGCCATAGCGATTTGCCCAGGAAGATCTTCCTGGATCTAGTGGAAGCCAATCGGCGCCAATTGTTAGCCGCGGGAGTTCCAGCGGGAAATATCTTTGCCTCGCCACTATGCACCTCATGCCGCACCGATCTTCTGTTCTCTCACCGCGCGGAAAAGGGCATTACGGGCCGGATGATGGCTGCCGTTGGAATACGTCCGCGAGATCGAGACTGAGCCGTTCATGGGCGATTGCGGATCTGGCAACCGCCAAGTAACATTCGGAGGCAGCATCATTCAAGCTGGAGTCTTATGTCCGAGACCCCCAAGACCGAGATCGGCAAGACGAAGACCGTCCCACTTGCCTCGCCTAACAATGGAGCCTCGTCCGCGCCCGCTGTCGAAGTCTACGCCGTGTATGGTGCGGATCCTGAAATCCTGGCCTATGCCATGGCGAAATATTCGCGCTCCGCGCTCTCCATGAAAGATTCGCTGAAGGAGATCAGCCAGCAGAAGGCCGAGAAATTTCTCAATACATTTTATTTTCAGTACGGCCATCGCTCCATCGCCGATCTTGCCCATATTGCCCTGGCCATCGAACGCCTGTCGATCCTGGCGGCGATTGCGGTCGCCGACGAGCAGCGATGGGACGGACAGGAGCGCTCCACGCGCTATCAGGATTTCAAAAAGAGCGGCTATTACGCTCCAGATTTTGACAATGACCGTGTGGAGGCGGGCAGCTCGCCCGCCGAGACTCTTTATCGCGAGACTGTAGATTTTCTCTTTGCCGAATACGAATCGCTTTCCGGGCAGATGTTTCGCTATCTCGCGGAGATCACTCCCAAGCCGGCGGAGATGAAGCCGGAAACCTACGAGCGCACCTTGCGTGCGCGTGCGTTTGATATCAGCCGGTATCTCTTGCCGCTGGCCACCAACACATCGCTCGGCGAGATCGTCAACGCGCGCACCTTGGAAAGTCAGGTCTCACGCCTGCTTTCACACACTCACGACGAGGTGCGAAATCTGGGCGTCCGGCTCAAGCAGGCGGCCACTTCTCCTG
>Ga0335076_10002441_pt1 | contig 18467 bp, 18 predicted proteins | sample Lox_Sample_25_FD_206717 | JGI IMG/M metagenome (GOLD analysis project Ga0335076, IMG submission 206717) | Soil microbial communities from Loxahatchee National Wildlife Refuge, Florida, United States - Lox_Sample_2.5 | ecosystem: Environmental > Terrestrial > Soil > Wetlands | place: USA... | reverse complement strand
GCAGCAGCCTCGTCATGCTGATGACCCCGGGTCTGGCATTTTTTTACGGCGGTTTGGTGGGCCGGAAGAACGTGCTCGGGATCATGATTCAAAGCTTTGTCTCCATGGGCTGGACCACCGTGATCTGGTACCTCTATGGGTACAGCCTGTGCTTCAGCGGCGACTGGCACGGAATTATCGGCAATTTTCACAATGCCTTTTTGCGCGGGATAGACCTTACCACGCCGTCATTGCCGAATGACACGGTTCCGGCATTCGTATTCATCGCCTATCAGATGATGTTCGCCATCATTACTCCCGCGCTCATTTCCGGCGCGTTCACCAACCGCGTCACTTTCAAGGCGTACATGCTGTTCCTGACCGGCTGGCTGACGTTCGTCTATTTTCCCTTTGTCCACATGGTTTGGGGCGGAGGTTTCCTGCAGCAATGGGGCGTAAAGGACTTTGCCGGCGGCATCGTAGTGCACAATATCGCAGGCATCGCTGCTTTGGCGTCCGTTCTATACGTGGGGAAGCGTCACACGGCGGATCGCGGACCCCATAGCATCCCCCTGGTCGCCCTGGGAACCGGCTTGCTGTGGTTCGGATGGTACGGCTTCAACGCCGGCAGCGAAATGCGTGTCGATTCGGTGACCGCTACCGCATTTCTTAACACTGATGTTGCCGCCTCGTTTGCGGCGGTGGCCTGGCTATTAGTGGCATGGTTTAACGAAAAGAAGCCGAAGTTCCTTGGCTTGCTCACCGGCGCCGTGGCCGGACTGGCGACCGTCACCCCGGCCGCCGGGTATGTCTCTCCCACCACCGCGGTGATCATCGGCATAGTCGCCGGCGTGGTCTGCTACTACGCCGTGGAGATGAAGAACAAGCTGCAATGGGACGATGCGCTGGATGTTTGGGGAGTCCACGGAGTAGGTGGCTTTCTCGGCATCGTCATGCTGGGAATCTTCGCCAACAAGCAGTTCAATCCCGCAGGGGCCGACGGACTGCTCTACGGCGATCCGACGTTCCTCCTGAAGCAAGTCGTGGCGGTGACGTTCTCGTCGGTATGGGCCTTCGTCTTTACCTACGCGATGCTACGCATCATCGATGGCTTTATCACGGTAAAAGTTGACGAGATGAGCGAGGAAATTGGCCTCGATGAATCCATCCACGGCGAACATGCTTATGAGGAGGGCCTCGAGCACGAGAATCTGGTTCATGCCGGTCGCCCCTAGCCGGATGAAAGCCGGCTGGCGGAAGGTTGGACGCACCGTACGGCGGTGTTTGAATCCATGGATTGTGGCAGGGATGATCGTCGCCTCGTCCCTGCCCGTCCATGCTCAGGCTGGCGATGCGCCCGCACCGGCCCAGGCGGCGATTGCCCCGGATGCAAAGTCCTGGTGGCGGGGCATCGCCACCGACGGTTTCCTGTCTCTGTCCTACACTTACAACGAAAACAATCCCAGCCCGCGCATAAACCAATTCCGGGTCTTCGATTTCAATGACGACGATCCCCAGTTGGATGTCGCTCAACTGGTCATTCAACGCGCCATCAGCGAACCCGAACAATTCGGTTTCCGCTTTGACCTGATCGCCGGTTCCGGGGTTCCCGAAGTGACCGCCGCTTACGGCCTCTTCCGCGACCGCCATACCGGCGTTGCGCACCACCTGGATATTCCCCAACTGTTTCTCAGTTATATCGCTCCCATCGGCAAGGGCCTGCGCTTCGACGCAGGCAAGTTCGCGACTCACATGGGATACGAGGTCATCGGCGGCTACGACGGTTATAACGACAATTTCAGCCGCGGCTTCATATTTGGCTATGGAATACCGTTCACCCATACCGGTGTCAAGGCTACCTATGCCTTCAACAGTAAAATTGTGGCCATGGTCTCGCTGTGCAACGGATGGGATGATGTGCAGCGCCTCAACCATGCCTACACAGCCGCGGCACAATTGGCGTTGGCCCCGGCCAAAGCCCTCAACGTGACCTTCAATTTCATCCATGGTCCGGAACGCCGGCTGGACACTCGCGACCAGCGCGCCGTCTACGAACTGGTCACGCAGTGGAAGCCAGTCTCAAGGCTGACCCTGGGCGGCGATGGACTCTATGGGCACGAAGAGAATGGGGTTGCTCTCGGTCACGACTCCCTGTGGAAGGGAATCGCGGGGTACGCCAAGTACCGCCTGACTTCCAGGTTCTCGCTGGCATTTCGCGGAGAAGCTTTCAACGACGGTGGCGGCACACGCACCGGCGCCGATCAGCTTCTGCGCGCCTTTACCCTCACTCCCGAATACGATCTGAACGCCAAATTCTCCCGATTGAACCCGCACTTCGGGAAGGCAGACGGGAAATTTGTGGTGCGCGGCGAACTCCGCCTGGACCTGTCGGACAAGAACGTCTTCCTCGAAGGCCGCACGCCCACCGGTAAACAGCAGTTCACCTCGGCTGTGAACCTGATCTATCTGTTCTGAGCGAGCCTGCCCCACGTGGATTCGAGACAGAGACAGAAGTAGCGGGTGGTGATGCCGCGGATTCAGTGAGGCATGGAAAAGCCCCGCCCCAAGCAAGCCTTGAGCGGGGCACTCTCGAAAGCTTTTCAAGCTATCGTTCGGGCCATATGCCTGCCCGCCCGGCAACATCCACTTGCGGTCGAACTCTTCTACTCACTGACCCGGATCGGCACCAGCTCGGAAGCGCACCGGGAATTTGCCAACGAGGTGACGACATCTTCGGCAGTGAATTTGCCCATCACCAGTGCGAGTTTACGCTGGACGGTGGTGGGGAAGGGGCTACGATCTATGCGCTGCACGTATACCGCGCCGCGAGTGCCTCGAGTCACTTTCACCAAGAACTTTGTGTTTTTCATAGTCTCCTGTGTTCGTCGAGTTCTGCTGAGTAGGAGTCGATGCGCCGGTGAGAAAGGGTAACGCAGAACGCGGAACCGGTTTTCAACTGCGGGTGAGTCGAACCAGCTAAACACAATTATATATGGTTTTACCTCGTAAAACGACCCTAAAAGGCGTGTGTTTTCAGTCACGCTTCATTCTGTCAGAGGAAACGGGGCGGACAGATGGTCCTGGGCGATCGGTTTCCCGCAGGAACTGGCAAGCGATTTGACGCGGGCGACGATTGCCCGGCCTCAGGCCACACCCGTAGCGACGATGACGGTGGCGGAAAAGGAAACACTGTCGCCACGATCGAAGCGCCGCATGCCCTCGAATACCTCCTGAACTGCGTTGCCGCTCTCTGCGGCAGGCAGCATGGCCATTACTTTCTTGAACGGCGCTGCCAGATCCTGCATGGCCTGCCAGGCTTCCTCCGCTGGTCCCGGCCAGGGCCAGGGAACCCGATGTTTGGCGGCGTGAACGCCGCCGAATCCGGCGGAGCGCAAAGTGTCGGAGAGCTTTTGCTCATCGGCAAAGCGAAAAATGCCGGGCGCATCGGGAGGCGGAGGCGGCATCTTGGCTCGGCGCAGAAACGGACCCATGGTCACCGCGAAGAAAGGATTCTCTTCAGCGGAGCCAAAGACGGCGAAGCTGAAACGCCCACCGGGCTTTAACACGCGGCGGATTTCGCCCAGCGCTCGCTGGATGTCGGGAAAGAACATCAGACCGAAGCGGCAGGTCACGCGATCAAACTCCGCGTCAGAGAATGGCAGCTGTTCCGCATCGGCGACCCGGCATTCGACCTGGGGAAGATTTTCCGCGGCAGCATATTCGCGGATGGCCTCCAGCATCTGCGGCACCAGGTCGGTTGCGACGACGCGGCCGTGCGCGGCTACCACGCGCGCGATGCTGAGCGCGGGCTCGCCAGTGCCGCTCGCTAGGTCGAGCGCGTGCATGCCCGGTGCAACTCGCGCCTCCCGCACCAGCAACTCGGTCGCGGCCCGGGTTTGCGCCACTAGTTTGCCGCGCCATTTCTTCCACAGCGGAGCGGCGGCGGTCCATTCCTTGCGCTCGATTTCCTTGTAATCCGGAAGGTTGGGAACGTTCGTCATTGAGTCACCATCACAGAGATTCTAACCAACCCGGGTTGCGGCCCACGTCGCCAGCATCGCGAAACCGGAGAGCGAAGGGCTTGTCACCGACCGAAACATATGTAGAGTCTCCCGGCGCGGAAACAGTTGTCTTTTATTTCAGCTGGAACCGGTCCAGATCCGCCCATTTTACGAATACTCGGAGTGAGAATGCCTGAATCTGCTAACCATGCTCTCGCATCCATAGTCTAAGAGTTCTAGTATCTTCGCAAATGACTGGCACAGGCGAACCCGCGTCACTGCGCGCGTTCGCAGCCCTCAAACGAAATGGGACCAAAGAATGAAAGGACGGGATTATGAAGTTGGGGAAGTATGTGGCATTAGCAGTGGCAGCGGCCGCCCTTCTGGTAACCACGGCCATGGCTGCGGACAATCAGGGTAGCATTACCTTTGCATCTCCCACGCAAATCGGGTCGCAGCAGCTCAAAGCGGGCGATTACAAAGTGCAGTGGGACGGATCGGGTTCCTCGGTGCAGGTAAAGTTTTTGCAGCGGGGCAAAGTGGTCGCAACCTCCACCGCCAGCCTGGTGGAACAGAAGACGGCCGTGCCGACCGATCAGGCAGTGGTGAAGACCGAAGACAACGGGGCGCGCGCCCTGCAGGAAATTGATTTCGCCAAGCACAAGGTCTCGCTCATGTTTGGCGAGAATCAGACAGCCGGCGGCCAATAACCCTTCGCCTGTTGAAACCAAGGGGCGGCGACAAGCCGCCCCCTGAATTAGCTCAGTGCCGGATGCTGTTTCTCTCGCCTAATCCAGCACGAAAATATTCTTCTCTGCGCACATGTCCTTGAGGATCTTCGGCCACACCGTGACGCTGACTTCGCCGAGGTGTGCCTTGCGCAGCAGTTGCATCATAGTGCGGGATTGGCCGATGCCGCCTCCGATGGAGAGCGGAATCTGGTTGCGCAGGATCGCCTGGTGATAGGGCAGCTTGAGGAAATCGAGTTGCTTTGAGAATTCAAGCTGCTTCTTCAGCGTCTCCGCGGTGACGCGAACGCCCATCGAGGTCAACTCGTGGCGGCGCTTGGTCACGTGGTTCCAGACCAGGATGTCGCCATTCAGGCCATGCGTGTCCTTGCCGGTTTCTTTCTTGGTGTCGGTGACCCAGTCGTCGTAGTCGGCGGCGCGCATTTCATGCGGGTATCCATCTTTCAGCGGCCAGCCAATGCCAATGATGAATATGGCGGGATACTTTTGCAGGATCTGGGTTTCGCGCTGCTTGCGGGGCAGGTCGGGAAACATCTCCAGAATTTCTTCCGCGTGCAGGAAAGTGAGCTGCTCGGGAAGATTCGGGTAGCGTGGATCTCTCAGCTTGGGGAACATCTCCTGTGCGAACTTCTCGGCGCCGGTGATGACCTTCCAGATCTTGGTGACGATAGCCTTCAGGAAATCGAGATTGCGCTGTTCGGCGGTAATGGCGCGCTCCCAGTCCCACTGATCGACGTAGGCGGAGTGGTCGTGATCGAGGAAGTAGTCCTTGCGGACGGCGCGCATGTCGGTACAAATGCCCTCGCCGGTTTTGCACTCGAATTCGCGCAGGGCGACTCTCTTCCACTTGGTTGCGGCTTGTACCACCTGGGCATCGAGGGGATGCAGATCGCGGTCGTTCGAGATGTGGAACTGGATCGGGGTGCGGGACCCATCGCGATCCAGCATGTCGTTGACACCGCTTTCGGTATCGACGATCAGCGGAACCTCCACCATCATCAGGTTGAGTTCTTTGCAGAGATTGTCTTCGATGTAGCGCTTCACGTGAAAGAGCGCCTGCTGCGTCTCCTTGCGGGTCAGCAGGGAGTGATAATCGTGGGGAAGAATCTTTTCCAGTTCTTTGTAGTTGCCAATGCCCGGTCCGGCCAGGTCGGCTTTCTTGTCCATTACCAGCGTGCTCATGAATTCGCTCCTTTGCGGGCGGGGGTTGCCCGCCGGCACATGTTGCCCAACCGTCTATTGGAAACGGGGATGTGGCACGGGTCTGTGAGGCGGATCACAGGTGGAGGTGAGGCAGCTAACAGCGCGTAGAGCGTTGAGCCGGAACACTTGGGAGGCTGTCCCCGCCGCGAGAGTTCCTGGACAGGTATGCCGGACGGCCAAGTATGCCCCGCCGTCTGCCCGTGGTAAATTTACTTGCAGCCTATGAAAGACCTCGCCCTGCAAGCTCTGAACGTAGCCGCGCTGCGTGGGGCCTCCTACAGCGATGCCCGGATTGTTGACGACCGGTCTCGAGCTTTAGCTACCAAGAACGGAAAAATCAGCCATGCGGCGGATTTGGAATCGCGTGGCTTCGGCGTGCGCGTGATCGCGGACGGGGCGTGGGGATTTGCGGCTTCCGATGATCTCAGCCGAAAATCTGTCGAGGATACGGCAGCCCGCGCGGTGGCCATCGCCAAGGCCTCGGCCAAAGTCAAGCAGCGCGATGTGCGCCTGGCTCCGGAAAAGCCTGCCACTGCGGACTGGACCACTCCTTTTCAGATCGATCCCTTCAGTATTTCGGTGGAGCAGAATCTGGAATTGCTTCTTAAGATCGACGCCGACCTGGGCTCGGTTAAAGGCGTCACGCTGGCCGAAACCAACATGAATTTCCGCCGCGAGGAGCAGTGGTTTCTATCCTCCGAAGGCGCGGAGATTCGTCAGACCAAGTACACGACCGGAGCCGGTTACGCGGCCTACGCATTTGCGGGCAGCGACATCCAGAAGCGGTCATATCCCAATTCTTATGGCGGGCAGTGGCAGAATAAGGGATATGAACTCATCCATGAGCTGAAGTTGCTTGAGAATGCCCGGCGAACCGGCGAGGAAGCCGTGGCGCTGCACAAAGCGGAGCAGTGTCCGGAGGGCGTGTTCGCCATTATTCTGGACGGATCTCAGCTCGGGCTGCAGATCCACGAGTCCGTGGGGCACCCAATTGAGCTTGACCGTGTGCTGGGCATGGAGGCGAACTTCGCTGGGACATCTTTTTTGACGCTCGACAAGCTTCGCACCTTGCGCTACGGCAGCGATCTGGTGAATGTCGTGGCCGACGCGCGGCAGGAGCACGGGCCCGGCCTGGGTACGTTTGGCTTCGACGATGAGGGCGTGGCGGCGCAGTGCACTCCGATCATTACAAACGGCCTTTTTACTGGATATCTTTCATCGCGGGAGACGGCGCCTGCGATTTCTATCGCTCGCTCGGGTGGCACGTTGCGGGCGGAAGGGTGGAACCGGCTGCCGCTGATCCGCATGACCAACATCAGCATTTTGCCGGGAGAAAAGCCGCTGACGCGCGAGCAGTTGATCGAATCCACCGACTATGGCATTTACATGGAGACGAACAAGTCCTGGTCGATCGACGACAAGCGCTACAACTTCCAGTTCGGATGCGAGATGGGATGGGAGATCAAGAACGGCAAGCGCGCGCGCATGCTGAAAAATCCATCGTATTCGGGGATTACGACCGAGTTCTGGAATTCGATGGACGCCATCTGCTCGCGGGATGAGTGGACGCTGTGGGGCACGCCACATTGCGGCAAAGGGCAGCCACAGCAGGTGATGGGCACGGGACACGGGGCGGCGCCGGCGCGCTTCCGGAATATAAAGGTGGGATCAGCGTACAAAGGCAGCTCTTAGGCGCTCAGGTTGGCTGGGATGGGGATGGATGGGCTGGTGGCGCAAGACGAAGAGCAGGTCTTTCGCTTCGCCCCAGGGACAGTTTCTTAATGACCACGATTGTTGCTTGAATGTGTCAGGGCCAAATGTTGAGTCCTAAGGAATGCTGACTCGCGACCAAGCTTCGGCGATCTTCGAGAAGTTGAGGAAGCACTCGTCCGGCGACGAGGTGGAGGCCTTGTTCTATGGTACCCGCTCGGCTCTGACCCGCTTTGCCAATAACACCATTCATCAGAATGTGGCCGAGGAGAACGTCAATGTGTCAGTGCGCACCGTCTTTGGCGGACGCACAGCGCGCGCCACTACCAACAAGCTGGATGAAGAGAGCTTGAAAAGAGTGGTGGCGGCTTCGGAAAGCTTGGCCAAGGTTCAGCAGCCAGATTCGGACCTGCTGCCCATGCCGACGCCGCCTGAAGCAGGGGGCAAGTTATCCGCTGCCACGCGGCCCGGTCGCTATTTTGAATCGACCGCGGCCGTCACCCCTGAGGATCGTGCGGCTGGCGTGGCGAAAATTGTCGGAGTTGCCAACCAGAACAAGCTCACCACGGCGGGCATTTTTTCTACGTCCGAGTCATTTGAGGGGATTTTTAATTCGCGCGGATTATCCGACTGGCATACTCAGACCTCTTCGGAGATTTCGGTCACCATGTTGGCTGAGGACTCCTCCGGCTGGCAAAAGGCGAACTTTCCCGACGTGCGCAACCTCGATCCGGTGGCACTGGCCGACACCTCCGCCCGCAAGGCCCGGGAGTCGACCGCGCCGCGGGAGATTCCGGCGGGAAAATACACGGTCATCCTGGAGCCGGCCGCCGTGCTCGACATGGTGGGCTTCATGTTCTTTGACTTCGGCGGACTGGCGGTGCTGGATCAGCGGTCGTTCCTGAACGACCGCGCCGGTAAGCCGCTGTTTGGGGAGAACATCGAGATCTGGGATGACGTTGGGCATGCCCTTCAATCCGGCGCCCCGTTTGACGGAGAAGGAATGCGCCGCCAGCGGGTGCAACTGGTCGAGAAGGGAATCGTCAAGCAACTGGTGCATGCGCGTTCCACGGCGGCCCGTCTGAAGAACTCGGAATTCAAAGATAAAGTCGGTCCTATCGAGCCTACCGGGCACGGGTTTCCGGTTCCCAACGAGATGGGCGAAGCCCCGATGAACATCGTCTTCGCGATACCCGGAGATCCGAAGACTGTGGATCAGATGATCTCCTCCACCGAGCGCGGAGTGCTGGTCACACGCCTGTGGTATATCCGCGAGGTTGATCCCTACGAGAAGATCCTCACTGGAATGACGCGCGACGGTACTTTCTACGTGGAAGACGGGAAAATTCGCCATGGCGTGCGCAATTTCCGCTTCAACGAGAGCCTGATCCATATGCTTTCGAACGTCGCACAGATGGGAACGCCGGTGCGCGCGAGCGGCGAGGAGTCGTTCGACATGGTTGCCCCGGCGATGAAGGTGAAGGAGTTTAATTTCACGGAAGTAACGAAGTTCTAGCCGTCAGCATTCAGCCCGTGGCGAGCGACGCTTTTGCACTCTTCTTCAGCTGGCCAAGCGGTCTGCTTCCCCCTTGCGCGCCAATCCTGACCGCATCCCGTTAACCTCGACAACTGACTCACTCAATTTCCTGTCGGCGGCGTCGTTAGCGGACCCGAGATCGAGTGACAACAGAAAGTGATAATCGAGTTCACTGGCTGATCCGCTCTTCCTCGTTACAGTGATAGCACTCACGTGTACCTGTTTTTCCCCGTAATCCCATGAACCATAAGCCCTTAACCCCTACTAGTTCAATGACTTCGGTAACTTTGCGGGCCCTATAGCGGGGTGTAAGCTGCCGAGTAATGTCGAACTACGAGCCATCGGAGGAGCGCGAGCTCCGGGCTGCCTCGGGGGATGGGAAGAGCGAGAGCGCGAGCGAAGCCTCGTCGAGCCAGACCGAAAAGCCGGCTGAGAAAAAGAGCCGACGGCGCTATCCCGACATGCAGAGCGCAGCGCGGTTTCCGTTGAAGCTTCCGGTTTCGGTGAAATCCAAGGCCGGCGCGCGGCAGGCGGAGACTACCAACATCTCCGCCAACGGAGTGCTTTTCCAGGTGGTCGACGCGGAGATGCCCGTAGGTTCGATGGTGGACTTCACCATCTCTCTTCCCGCCAACGTCGTGGGTGCAGATGCCGACGTGCAGGTGGATTGCAAAGGACGCGTAGTGCGCAGTTTTGAGGAAGGTGGGCGGCGCGGGGTGGGCGTGGTGATCGACGAGTATCGTTTTGAGCGCCGGTAAACGCAAAGGAACCAATGGCCAGCATTCCGGTTAACGTGGCAGACGGCGTAGAGAAGCCGCACGAAGGGGACGGTAACGGCCAGTATATTCGTGTGATCCTGGCCGACACCCAAGCCATCTTCCGCGCCGGATTGCGCAAGATATTCGCCCTGGAAGACGATATCCGCGTGGTTGGGCAGGCCGAAACCCTGCCGCAGACGATTTCCGCCGCCAAAAAGTTCTCGGCTGACATTCTGATCTTCGAGGCCACCCTCAGTTCTAATCCTCCGGAGAGCATCTCCGACCTGCTGCGCCAGTGTCCGACGCTGCGACTGGTGGTGGTGACCGCCGAACCCAACGAAGAACTCACCCTGGAATTGTTCCGCCGGGGCGCACATGGAATCGTTTCGCGGGAAGTCGAGCCGGAAATGCTGGTGGACTGCCTGCGCAAGGTAGCGCATGGCGAGCCGTGGCTGGAGAGCAGGGCCGTCAACTGGGTGTTGGAGGCCTATCGTACCCAGAGCACGCGCCAGTCCTCGTCCCGCCCCAAGGTTCAGCTGACTCCGAAAGAGTCACTCATTGTTTCCTGCGTCACGCAGGGAATGAAAAACAAGGAAATTGCAGTCCGCGTCGGCACTACCGAACAGGTCGTAAAGAACTACCTGCGCAAGGTATACGACAAGCTGGGGGTGGCCGACCGCCTGGAGCTGGCGCTCTATTGCCTGCATCATCGGGTGCTGGACGGCAACAAGACGGCAGCGGCGCCTGCCGCCGGAGAGGTCCCGTCCACGAATGGCGCCGCACAAGCTGCGGCTGCCGGCGCGTCGCCGTCGCCCGCGGTGTCTTCTGTGCCCACGGATCCCTCGAAACTGTCCTAACTCCATATTCCAGCCGGATGCTATATTCTTGGGTGGAAATTCAGCAAGCAGCGTTCGGCTCTCGGCATTCACCCGCGGTCCAGGGCGCTCTTAACATTTGCCAATCAGCACTGGGCCCTTTCAGAGGCGTGCTGGACAGTGAACTTCAGTGGCGAAAATGCCAATCGCTGACTAGGGAGAGCCGAAGGCCGAAAGCCAATAGCTGAAAACTGAATTCAAGCGAGGCGCAAAGTGAAAGGTGACGCAAAGGTCATTGCGGTTCTGAACCAGGTTTTAAAGGCGGAATTGACGGCAATCAACCAATATTTCCTGCATGCCGAGATGTGCGAGAACTGGGGATACGAGAAGCTGGCGAAGCACACCCGCAAAGAATCGATCGAGGAGATGGTGCATGCGGAGAAGCTGATGGAGCGCATCCTGCTGCTCGACGGCACTCCCAATATGAGCGACTATTTCAAGATCAATATCGGCCCCAACGTGAAGGCGCAACTGCAGAACGATCTGCAAGTGGAGTACGACGCAGTCAAGCGGCTGAACCACGGGATCGAAACCTGCGTGGACGCAGGCGACAACGGCTCGCGCGAGCTGTTGGAAGGAATCCTTACTGACGAGGAAGAGCACATCGACTGGCTGGAAGGACAACTGCACGCCATCGACGAGATGGGCATCGAGAATTATCTGGCGCAGCAGTTACACGAAAAAGAGAGCTAGCTCCGACTTCAGGCCTGGACGGGAACGCACCTTGCGGTTCTCGTACCTGCCCCATAGAATCGAAGCAGGGGCTGGGACCGCCCTCGATTCCGTTGTAGTTTTTTCCGCACGAACCGCATCTCGAGCAAAGCCAGGGAGAGATGGCCGAGTGGCTGAAGGCGCACGCTTGGAAAGCGTGTTTACTCGAAAGGGTAACGTGGGTTCGAATCCCACTCTCTCCGCCAGTTTTTCATCCTAGCTCGTCCAATGGAATCCAGCACCACCAAAGAAGTGGTGCATTTTTACGCCTTTGCGATCTAAGTCGTGTGGCGACATCCCATTGCATCCGGTTTGAAACCTGGTAAGAATCGTGGTAAGAAATTCCAGGCATATGGAGTTACCACGATGGCCACAAATCTTCTCTCCGCTGTCGAATGCAAGAACGCTACCAGCGATGGAGCAGGCATCCGCAAGTTTCACGATGGGGATGGCCTTTACCTGTGGGTTTACCGCGATGGCCGGAAATACTGGCGGATGCGCTATTGGCAGGCTGGACGAGAAAAATCACTCTCCGTTGGGTTTTTCCCAGAGTCAGTTTGAGCGATGCGCGGAAAAAGGCGCTAAGAGCAGCGCAAGCAGTTGGAAGCCGATCTGGACCCATCCGCCTCATCTGGAGAAATGCTGGTGGAACATCAAGATCCAGTCGTTTCGTGACAAATGGCATTTTCTCCAAATCCCGCTTGGGTTTGCGCGTTAGTGGCGAGCGCGACCAGTGTGATCACAACAAGCAGGATTCGCATCAGGCCGCAAGAATGCCTCGGGCGGCTGTGAACGCGAAAGTCCGAAAATCGTCCAGCCCAATTAATCTTCTTCCAGGCCGCGAATGCGGCGTACCACGTCGGTCATGGGATGCTTGCCGCGGCGAACTGTTGCTTGAGCCATAGCCATTGCGCGCGAAGCAGGGAAGAATCAGGCGCTAGTGGTCGTCAACGGGCCGCAGCTCTGCGGGATAACCGACTTCCAGCTTGGGTAACCCATGCGCGCCATAGTCTTGCCGGCGTATTTTTCGATGAGCTCCAGTTGTGGTTCCGTGAGTTTCCCGCGCCAACCCATGACTGCGCCCTGGCGGACATAGCGGCCCTCTTCGCTTGTGCTGCGATGAATACGTTGTGTGTCATTTTCGCGGGCCCGCAGGCGGGCCACGGTGTTGGCAGCGATGGCTTGGGCAAGGGCCTCGGGCGAGACCTGGTAGCCGAGGAAATCCACCAGCCGTTCCAAGTTGGGCTGCGGGTTGCGACGCATCTCTTCGAACTGGACCACCAGCAGGTCACCCCGCTGAGCCAGAGGCGAATCCAGCCAGTTAGGAATGTGCTCGTGCCATGATCCGAAGTTGTTGATCGAGCCGTTGAGAAACCTTGGAATGTAGGCGTCGAGACCGCCCCACCAGACGAGACCCAATTCCTTCTCGCGCGCATACTGCGACAGGAGGGCATCGCGCACGTCGCGAATGAGATAAATCGCCCGTTTATAGCACGGGGTATATAACTCATGGGTCTTGATCAGGCGTCCGGTGCCCGGCAACAGCTTCGCGGCGTAGTGGTGGATCCCGATTTCGGGGATGAGGCTGTTGATGGTGTCGAAGGTCGCCGGCTTGCCGCTGAGAACCTGGGCCAGGAGAAAGCGCAGCCAGGTGTTTCCCGACTTCGGATAAGACGCTATGAACACATCGTTAGCATCGAGACCGCGATTCCGCAGCCAGACAATGGGGGCGCGCAAAATCGTGCGGGAAGCCTTGTGACGGATTTTTCGATAAGTGGAAGTCATGCTCCTATGCCCGAGACAGGGGACGGCTCTGGGAAGGCAAAATCATTCGGTGGGCAGCGTGGACAGGCGGCCGTGTCCTTCAAAACCGAGGGCAAAAAGCTGCGAGCCGAGTCCGGATGTCTATCCCCATACTGCTCCTTGTCAGGTGCTCGACTGTCGTGAATCACACCGCCTGGCACGCTGATGTTGTTCTCGCGCTCCGCCAGTAACTGGCGGGCCAGCATCATAGCACGACCTATGGCCTGATCCATCTCGATATATCGATACTCACACCAGCCGGCTGCTGATCAGGGTCCCGCGACGGCCTACCCCCGGGCAGACCAAAATGGGCCATGAGATGAAAATCTTTTCATATGTTGCGATTGAGGCGGGTAGGCGTATAATCCGCGTCACTTTGGCAGACCCGGAGTCCTGCTGGCACGCAAGTGCAGGGGCGCAAAGGTAAGTATTCCAGTCAAGAAGGAGATTCCAATTGGATTGTCTGTTTTGTTCTATACAAGACATACCGAACCCTTCTAACCCCGAGGACGAAATTATCGATGAGTCCGAGAATTTCTATGCCAAGCCGGCTTTGGGGCATTTTGTCTTTGGGTACACGCTGATTATCTCCAAAGAACACTTTCACAGCTTCGCCTACGTGCCAGAACAGCTATTCCCGGAACTTGAGGCCTTTAAACATCATGTCCTGAACAAACTGCACAGCCTGTGCCCGCACCCGATAAGCATGATGGAACACGGCGCCCTCAATCGTTGCCAGCGCGGTGGCTCATGCATCGATCACGCTCACTTGCACCTGATGCCTCTGGCGGCAGACTTATACCCGGCATTGAGCGAGAGATTCTCGTTTGGAGAATTGCAAGACGTCAGCGCGGTGCGACGCTTCAAAGACGCGCAGATCTCCTATCTCTTCTACCAGCGAGAAGGACTTCGAGGTCAGGCCGTGGAACTATCGCAGGAGGTGCCCAGTCAACTGCTGCGGCGGATTGCCTGTCAGGCTTTGGGCACGCCTGACTTGTGGGATTGGCGCGCAAGACCGCTGCGGGATCCTCTGCAACGGTTCACGAGTGAATATAAGCGTCTGGCAGTTGTACCGATCCAGAAGAAGCAGGTAGCGCGCGTGAGTATTCAGCAAATTTCGCGAGGCGCTTGAAACCTGCAGTTGAAACCGGCGATAGGCGGCTACTCTTCGAACGGATCGGCGGGAGCCGGTAAACATTCCCATGGTCAATTGCCCATTTTGTCGAGAACTGCAGGGTGGCAGGCTGCCCGATTTTTGCGATATCGATTCACGCATCTTGCATGAAACGGACAGATTTGTCGTCATGCCGGATATCAGCCCGCTGGTACCCGGCCATGTGATGATCGTGCCCAGGGCCCACATTCTCTGCTATGGCGCGGTGGAAGCTGCGGCGCGAGACGAGCTCTCAGGCATTGTGAATGCCACGCGCACGATCTTGGGAGAGCACTATGGCCCATCGGTTCTTCTTGAACATGGCACGAGTTCGCTTGAGCCGGTCGCAGATCATGTTACTCACGCGCACTTGCACGTCGTGCCCGCCGCGATCAATATTCGCGGCGCCCTCCTGAACTTCAATACGAAGACGATTGCCAGTCTCTCTGATCTGTCATCCTGGGCCGCTCGCGATGAAGAATACATCTACTTCGAGAGTTGCGCTGGCGAACGCATGGTTGCCGATCGAATCGTCGGTATTAAACGGTTGTTCTTTCGGCGTGAAATAGCCAAGCAGATCGGACTTCCTGATCCGCTTTGGGATTGGCGTCATCACATACTGAGCGACAATTTTCGTTCAACATTGGCAACGCTGAAACATGCGAACTGGAAGAATTTATGCTAGCTGCCGAAGTTGACGCCGCTCTTCAACGCGTCTGGCGGGCGGTCCGCCACTATTGGGAGCCAAATGCAGTTCATGGCCATGGTCCCGATCACGCCGAGCGCGTATATGCGGTGGGGATCCAGTTGGCAGCGGCAGAAGGGGCGGACCCTCTCGTAGTGGGTGCCGGTTGTTACATTCATGACGCAGGAATGCGCCCTGATATCGGCAGAACAGGGCACATCGAGCGATCTCTGCAGATCGCCTTGGCATTATGCGAGGAGATCCCGGAACTGGCGGCTGTCCGAGAGCTTCTTTTAACTACGATTCGCTATCACGAGGCGGAGCTTGCGTTTCCAACTCCCCTGCCGATCGAGGTGGTGTGTGTCCGTGACAGTGATACCGTGGACCGGCTGGGTTTCCCGGGAATACGAATGACGCTTCAGTATGGAGTTTGGGTCGGAAGGGCACTTTGTCACCCAACCGATCCTCTATGCCGCGAACGCACACCCGACTTTGACAGCTTCAGTATGGATTACGTTCGCCATCTGGAATCGCTCCCTCAATATCTGGTCACTTCTCTGGCGCGCAGTATCTCCCAGGAGAAACAAAAACAGCATGAGCTCTACTGCAGTGAATTCCTGTCAGCGTTTCGACAGGGGCTTATGCGCACTCACGAGGACGCGTTACAACTGGCGATGGGCCACGTGCGGGAGGCTATACGCTGACGACTCATCGATTCGCTTCCTTATTGCCGATTTATGAGTAAGCTCGTTCCACCGTACGGCAGTGCGGAACTGAAACCGCTCTTGCTGGAGGGCCAAGCCAACCGCGAAGAGGCCACGAGAGCCCAGCGTTTGAAGAAGGTCCCCCTAACCAGCCGCGAAACCAGCGATCTGATCATGATGGGCATCGGCGCTTTCACACCGCTCGACGGCTTCATGGGCCGGGATGACTGGAAACGCTGCTGCGACGACTACCAACTGCCCAGCAAGAACGGTCTGTTCTGGCCTATCCCGATCACGCTCTCGGCGGACGAGGGCCTGGGGAAGTCCATCGGCCAAGGCGAAGAAGTGGCCCTATGGGACGTTGCGACTGACGCGCTCGCTGGCAGCATGAAAGTAAGCGAGAAGTACGCGATCGATAAGGAGCATGAGTGCAAGCAGGTGTTCCGCACGAGCGACCCCAACCATCCGGGCGTGCAGAAGGTCATGCGGCAAGGACCGGTCAATCTGGCTGGGCCGGTCAAAGTACTATCCGAATCATATTTCCCGGAAGAGTTCCAAGGGATTTATCAGCGGCCTGCGGAGGCCCGCAGACTTTTTGCCGATCGCGGCTGGAGCAGGGTGACGTGTTTGCAGCTCCGTAACCCGATGCACAACTCGCACGCTTATCTGGCGAGGCTCGCGATTGAGGTCTCCGACGGACTTTACGTGCATCAGTCTCTGGGCAAACTCAAGCCCGGCGACATTCCGGCCGAGGTTCGCGTGAAGGCAATCGACGCGCTCGTGAATAAGTATTTCCGCAAGGAACGCGTCATCCAGGGTGGACATCCGCTGGAGATGCGCTTCGCGGGCCCGCGCGAAGCCTTGCTCCATGCCACTTTCCGCCAGAACTACGGTTGTTCACACCTGATCGTAGGCCGCGACCACGCCGGCGTGGGCGATTATTATGGACCGTTTGACTCGCAGAGGATTTTCAACGAAATCCCGCAGGGGGCGCTGGCCGTCCAGCCGCTTTGCATGGACTGGACCTTCTACTGCTATGAGTGCGGGAGCATGGCTTCGATGAAAACCTGTCCCCACGAGAGCAGGGCCGTAATTGACGACAAGGGCAACTACAAGGGCGGCGCCAGGCTCCTGCTTTCCGGTACACTGCTTCGCAAGCTGATGAGCGAAGGCAAGCCAGTGCCCGCGGAGTTCTCCAAACCCGAGGTGATCGCGGTTTTAAAGCAGTACTATGACGCGCTGCAAGAAGAAGACAAAGTAGAAGTGAAGTTGCACGGCGCGGCCACGGGCGAGGTAAAGCCCCGTTGAAAGGCATGTCGAGGGCTCGGGTGCCTGGAAGCCGCAGAATGACCCCCATACAGCCGGCGCCGTTGAAATGGAGGAAGTATCTCGCGCTCGTAGATTATGGCTTCATCACCGAGGATCAACTGGAGACGGAAATCCAGCGCTATCGACGCGAAGAACTTCGCAGGTTGGTCAGCGATATCCGGTCCGAAATCCGACAGGAACGCCGGGAGGGTTGCCGCAGCATGTATGTGGTGAAGCTGGTGCCTGCTGATCTTCCAGGTCAACTTCCTAATTTCAGGCTGGAAGACAGTTCAGAGTTGAAACATCTGGCCGCATTTCTGGATGCCCACGGGGAAGGGAATTATCTCGAGGCATGGTATTGCCGGACTCGTGTTGGGTCGGACGTGTTCACGGTTGCGGGTCGCATCGTCTTTACTGCGGCTGACACTGGACGCACGCAAATACTGGAACAACTGTGGCGAGGCAGCCCCAGACTCCTGGAAGGTTATTCGGATGAGTTTGCGTTTCCCTATGTCAGAGCGTCGCGATATTCCTGGGGCTGGCCGTACTCAATTGAGCACATTCATGTTCCGAAAATGTCGCCCCTGAATGGGCCGGAGTTGCACTCGGAATTTGGCTACTCCATGCGCTGTATCGAGCAAGAAAGGGAGAAACTGGAGGCATTTTGCGCATTTCTGGATTCATTCTCCTTCAAGGCCTATAGCCTCGAATACAAGATAGTTGGGACTCAAATCAGAATCATCGACTGGGACACACCCAACGACAATCAGGTATTAGGGTCATTGGGTGTGCATGGAATGGCCGGCCGCAGCTCTTAGTGCGCCAGGGCACTGGAATCCCGGGGTCCGCAAGAAGCGATTATGGCGATTGTCGTAGCTTCACACGCCTTGTCGGTGGAGCGTCCTGACCGGGCGCAAGGTTCGGGCTAGGTCGAGTAGTCGGCATTGATTCTGACGTATTCGCTGGTTAAGTCGGAGGTCAGGAACTCGGGCGGGCGCGGCCCCGTCCGAGCTGGACGCGAAGAAATCATACTCGGACTTGTTCGGAAAGAAGGGATCAGGTCATGCCCCACTTGCCGAGCTTGTTTCGTCTTTGGAATAGTGACATGCAGTTCTATTTGTTCCTAGTGCGTCGATTGTGAAAATAGTACGGAACGCTGTTTTCGACCCGAGGAAAGCAGCTGTGACCCACGCTACCAACATTCCCGGCCAGAAAGTACCGCAGGGCAGTTATTCAGCGTTTGTGCCTGCGCCCCTCCTCCTGAACTGAACTGGACGGCACAAACACTTGA
>Ga0335076_10002440_pt1 | contig 18471 bp, 10 predicted proteins | sample Lox_Sample_25_FD_206717 | JGI IMG/M metagenome (GOLD analysis project Ga0335076, IMG submission 206717) | Soil microbial communities from Loxahatchee National Wildlife Refuge, Florida, United States - Lox_Sample_2.5 | ecosystem: Environmental > Terrestrial > Soil > Wetlands | place: USA... | reverse complement strand
CGCAATCCCCGTCGTCGACGGCGCCGCCGCCGCCGTCGCTTCTCTGATCGCCTCCCCGATCGCACTCAAGTCAGTCGACGCAGTGGCCAAGGCCGTAGGTGCTGCGATCAGGAAAGACGACATCTTGCACTCCCATCTAGGCATGACATAGGTGAGGGAAATATTCACCGAACCGTACCATACGCCCGTTTGGACCGGTCAATAGCGAATTTCAGTATTTTCATTGCGGCTCTGCTGCACCAACCGCTTCGTTTCCCTTCTGAAACGCCCGAAGCGGTACGGTGCCGGTCGCTGCGGGTTCGCCCGCGCACCCGGCTTGCGCCAGCCCGTTCGCCAACACTGGTGCCGGACCTGGGGTAATCCGCGAAAGGCCGGGTACCGGCCGAGGAGGCGCCGCCTGTCCCGTCCTGCCCTGCCCGGTCCAGAGTGGGAGGCCATTTAGGCGGCGACTGCCACACGCATGGATGTCGTGCTCACGGCTAAGGGCTGTTTGGGGCCATTGCTCGATCAAGTTGGGGGCATTTGTGGCTATATGTATGGCCATCAACCTGGGCGACCGAGTGCGCGCCCATCTCGGTACACGTGAATCAATCCATGAGTCATCAAAGACCCATTGGGCCAGTCAGCGTAGGTCTGCAGGATGGCCGTCACCACCAGCGCGTGCAGGCTCGTTTCTCATCGGCCGCCAACCGCTGAAGCGCTCAGTGCACACCGCGTGGCAAGTCGAGCGTGGCCCGAACACCGAGGCTCTCGCCGCGGTGCTCGATCGACGCCGTAGCCAGCGCCGTGGGATCCAGCAGCCCCGAGCTGATGCGTTGCGAATCAGTTCGCCCATGGAGGTGTCGAGGCCTTGTGCGCGCCGTTTGAGGGCAGTGCGGCCGCCATCCGGTCTGCATGCCGATCCGGTCCCCGACGTCACCCATGTCGTCTGTCCCCACACCTACAGTTGCAGCTGTGTTCGTCACCGGCGACTGCATCGTCTACAGCGCCTCGGATCTCGCGGCCGCAGCGCGATGCGAGTACGCCCTGCTGAGGGATTTCGACGCGAAACTCGGCTGGGGACCCGCCGTCCCCGTGGAGGACGAACTGCTCGCGCGGACGGCCGCGCTCGGCACCGAGCACGAACGACGGCGGCTCGACCAATTACGTGACGAGTTCGGGGATGGGGTCGCGGTCATTGGCCGTCCGGCATACACGCTCGCCGGGCTGATGGCCGCCGCCGACGCAACCCGGCGTGCGATCGCTAACCGTGCCCCGGTGGTGTATCAGGCCGCGATGTTCGACGGCCGTTTCGTCGGGTTCGCCGACTTCCTGGTGCTCGACGGCGAGCGCTACCGGGTCACCGACACCAAGCTGGCGCGCTCGGCCAAGGTCCCCGCGCTGCTGCAACTGGCGGCCTACGCCGACGTGCTGGCCGGGTCGGGCGTGCCGGTGGCGCCGGAGGCCGAGCTGGAACTGGGGGACGACACCGTCGTGCGCTACCGCGTCGACGACCTGATCCCGGTCTACCGTTCCCAGCGCGCCCTTTTGCAGCGGCTGCTCGACGAACACTATGCCGGAGGCACCCCGGTGCGCTGGGACGACGAGGCGGTGGTCGCGTGCTTTCGTTGTCCCTTGTGCACCGAACAGTTGTGCGCGACCGACGATCTGCTGCTGGTCGCCGGCATGCGAGTAACCCAGCGCGACAAGCTGATTGGCGCCGGAATCAGCACGATCGCCGACTTGGCCGACCACACCGGGCCGGTACCGGACCTCGCACCCACCGCGCTCGGCAAACTGACGGCGCAAGCCACACTGCAAGTCCGCCAACGTGATACCGGGACACCGCAGTTCGAGATCGTCGACCCCCAGCCGCTGACGCTGCTGCCCGAGCCGGACCCCGGTGACCTGTTCTTCGACTTCGAAGGCGACCCGCTGTGGACGGCCGACGGACACGAATGGGGACTGGAGTATCTGTTTGGCGTGTTGGATGCCGCCGGGAATTTCCAACCGCTGTGGGCGCACGACCGGGTGGACGAGCGCAAGGCGCTCACCGATTTTCTGGCGCTGGTGGCCAAGCGCCGCAAGCGCCGTCCCAACATGCACATCTACCATTACGCCCCCTACGAGAAGACCGCGCTGCTCAGGCTCGCCGGACGGTACGGGGTCGGCGAGGACGAGGTCGACGAACTGCTGCGCAGCGGGACGCTGGTCGACCTATATCCCCTGGTGCGCAAAAGCATTCGGGTGGGCGCGGAGTCGTTCAGCCTCAAGGCACTCGAGCCGCTGTACATGGGGGCGCGGTCGCGCGCCGGTGACGTCACCACGGCGGCCGAATCGATCACCTCCTACGCCCGCTACTGCGAGCTCCAGGCCGCAGGCCAGTACGATGACGCCGCATGCGTGCTCAAGGAGATCGAGGACTACAACCACTACGACTGCCGGTCGACCCGCGAACTGCGCAACTGGCTGATGCTGCGCGCCTACGAATCCGGCGTCGTACCCATTGGCGCCCAACCGGTCCCGGAGGGCAACTCCGTCGAAGACCGCGACCAGCTGGCCATGACCTTGTCGACGTTCGCCGGCGATCCCGGCGCCGGCGAACGCTCGCCCGAGCAGACGGCGGTAGCGCTCGTGGCCGCGGCGCGCGGCTACCACCGGCGCGAGGACAAACCGTTCTGGTGGGCGCATTTCGACCGGCTGAACTTCCCGGTCGAGGAGTGGGCCGACGACACCGACGTCTTCCTCGCCGAGGAGGCGTCGGTCAGCGAGGACTGGCACACCCCACCCCGCGCGCGCAAGCCGCAGCGACGGGTGCGGCTGCGCGGCGGGCTGGCACGCGGCGACCTGGTCACGGACGTCTTTGCGCTCTACGAGCCGCCGGCACCGCCGAGCATGACGGATAACCCCGACCGGCGGGCGGCCGGCCGCGCCGAGGTAATAGCGGCCGACGACCCGACGGTGCCCGCCGAGGTCGTCATCCGCGAGCGAGTCGGCATCGACGGCAACACTTTTGATCAGCTGCCGTTCGCGCTCACCCCCGGGCCACCGATTCCCACCACAGCGCTACGCGAGTCGATCGAATCGACTGCCGCCGCCGTGGCCGCCGGGCTGCCGCGCCTTGCGCGCACCGCCGTGGTCGACATCTTGCTGCGCCACGCGCCGCGCACCCGCAGCGGCGCGCCGCTGCCGCGCAGCGCCGACAGCGTCGCCGACATCACCGCCGCGGCACTGGATCTGGACTCGTCATACCTGGCGGTGCACGGGCCGCCGGGGACCGGCAAGACGTACACCGCCGCGCGGGTGATCAGCCAACTGGTCACCGACCATGGCTGGCGCATCGGTGTCGTGGCGCAATCCCATGCCACGGTGGAGAACCTGCTGGACTGCGTGATCGATGCCGAACTGGATCCGGCCCGAGTCGCGAAGAAACGCTACGACCGCGATGCCGCAGGCTGGCAGGAGATCGACGCCGACGAGTACGCGGCCTTTATTGCCGACAACCCCGGCTGCGTGATCGGCGGCACCGCTTGGGATTTCGCCAACGCCAACCGGGTGCCCCCGGGCAGCCTGGATCTGCTGGTGATCGACGAGGCGGGCCAGTTCTGCCTGGCCAACACCATCGCGGTGGCACCGGCGGCCGCCAATCTCTTGCTGCTCGGCGACCCCCAGCAACTCCCACAGGTCAGTCAGGGAACGCACCCGGAACCCGTCGACACGTCGGCGCTGGATTGGCTGGTGGACGGCCGGCGCACGCTGGCCGACGAACGCGGCTACTTCCTGGACCTGTCCTACCGCATGCATCCGGCGGTCTGCGCCGCGGTCTCCGCGCTGTCCTACGAGGACAGGCTGCATTCCCACCCGTGCACCGCCGCACGCCGCCTCGACGGGTACCAACCCGGCGTGCACGTGAATACCCTAGAACACCAGGGCAATTCGACGGAGAGCCCCGAGGAGGCCGACGCGATCGCCGCGCAGATCGAGCGGCTGCTGGGCCGGCCGTGGACCGACGAGCACGGCACCCGGCCGCTGGCGGCCCCCGACGTGTTGGTGCTGGCGCCCTACAACGCCCAGGTGACGCTGATCCGTCGGCGGCTGAGCTCCGCGGGGCTCGGCGCCGTCCGGGTCGGAACCGTCGACCAGTTCCAGGGCGGCCAGGCTCCGGTGGTCTTCGTCTCGATGACGGCCTCGTCCGCCGATGTCGTGCCGCGCGGAATCTCCTTCCTGCTCAACAGGAATCGGCTCAACGTCGCCATCAGCCGGGCACAGTACGCGGCGGTGATCGTGCGCTCACAGTTGCTGACCGAGTACCTCCCGGGCACGCCCGCGGGCCTGATCGACCTGGGCGCTTTCCTCGCGCTGACGCAACCCACCGAGGGTTATTTGCCGGACGAGTGGCGCCCGTAGTCGGTGGGGTCGTCGCCCGGATCGGGACGGTAGTGCTGGCCCCGTGGCGCCTCGCCATCGGTGAATCGACGGCGCGAACCGTTGTGGTGCCTTTCCGGCAGCGGCACGCGCCGATCGCCAACGGGCGCCGGGCCGAAGCCGCGCGGTGCCGCCACCGGGCGCAGGCGCTTTCCGCCGTCGAGATGAGAACCGCTGTGCGCAAAGCCGATCGGTCCGGCGCGCGGAACCGGGTTGTCGAGCAAGCTGTGCCGCTCGTCGGCGGGCGCCGGGCGCGCATACCGGACTCGATCCCTCGATGGCTCGACGACTTCCTCGTGCGCCGGTTCCGCCCGAGCACGTGGCGGCGGTCCGGCGTCCTGTTCCCGGACCAGGAGGAATTCGACGTACTCGTCGTCGTCATAGTCATCGTCGACGACGTCGCGGTCATCCGCCGGCCGGCCGCCCGGAGGCGCGAACCCGACCAGGAACAGCGCGGCGACGATCCCCAGCAACGCGATGAACGCGGGCAACAGCACCGACTGCGCCATCGCGGCCGAGAACGGCTCGCGCAGGAATCCGGGCAGTTGCAAGCTGACGGCGGCCTCGCCGGTGGCCCCACCGGGTGGCCGCGGCGGCAACTCGGCGCCGATGCGCGACGTCATGAACGCGGCCATGCCGGCGCTGCCCAGCACCGCTCCGAGCTGCCGGATCGAGTTGAACACCGCGGAGCCCGCGCCGGCCAGCTGCGGCGGCAGGTTGCGCGTGGCGGTGGCGGTCAGCGGCGACCACACGAACGCCATCCCGACGCCCGCCGCGAAGAACAGCAGCAGCAGCCGCCAGATCGGCGTGCCCGGGGACATATCGAGCGAAAGCCACGTCAGCGCTACCGCCAGCACCGCAAAGCCGAAACCGAGCACGGGCCGCGGATGGTACCTGTCGACCATCCTGCCGACGAACGGCGCGAACACGCCGTTGGCAACGGCCATCGGCGCGATCAGCATGGCTGAACGCGTCGGCGACAACCCGCAGACCGCCTGCGCGTAGAACGTCAGCGGCAGCATCATCGCCGTCACCGCGAACGAGATGATGGCCACCCCGCCGTTGCACAGGCCGAAGTCGCGGTCACGGAAAATCTCCAGTGGAATCAGCGGCTCGCCCCTGTTTACCGATTGCCAGTAGACGAACGCCGACATGAACCCGATACCGGCGACGATCATCGCCCAGATCCACGGCTGCCAGTGCGCGGCCTGGCCCTGTTGCAGGCCGAAGACGATCAGGAACACGCCCACCCCGGACAACCCGACGCCGACCAGGTCGAACCGATGCGCCTGGGTGGGCAGCGCGGGAACCAGCAACACCGCCAACGCCAGCCCGACGATGCCGATGGGGACGTTGACGAAGAAGATCCACTGCCAGCCCAGCCCGTCGACCAGCACACCACCGGCCAGCGGCCCCACCAGGCCAGCGACGCCGGCGGTGGCACCCCACAGGCTCACCGCGACACCGCGCCGGTGCGCCGGGAAGATCCGCGTGATCATCGACAGGGTCTGCGGGGTGAGCACCCCGGCGCCGACGCCCTGCACGACTCGAGCCGCGATCAGCATGGCGGCGCTGCCCGACAGCCCACACCCCACCGAGGCCACGGTGAACACCACCAGACCGATCAGATAGAGGTTCTTGGGGCCGAACCTGTCACCCAGCCGCCCGGCCACCAGCAACACCACCGCGCACCCCAGCAGGTAGGCGCTGGTCACCCAGACGACGGCGTCGTAGCCGGTGCGCAAGTCGACCATGATGGTCGGGTTGGCGATGGCGACGATGGTCGAGTCGACCATGATCATGAAGAAGCCGATCATCATCGCCCAGAGCGCGTGCCAGGGGTTTTGCGAGCGTGACAGCATTGCGGAGTTCCAGCGCTTCGCGAAGTCGGCGCCACTCGGCCCAGCGCGCCGGGTCCCCCCGGGCGACCGGGGCCTCGCCGTGGTCATCTCCCCACCTCGTTTCAGCTCCCGACGATGGTGTCCGGCCCTACCCGGCCCTTGGGCCCTGTCCTCTCGACCGGTCTACCCCCTGGCGCGAACGGCCTGATCGTCACCCAGCCTGCATTATTGCGGGTGTGGCAATGCGCCGCGCGGCTGCGGATCAATACAGGCGGGTTAGCCTGGAAGGACGCCTTTCGAAAGTAGAAGCCAGGAGAGGCAATATGCGGGCCCGACGGAACAGAGCTTCACATATATCAAAGCCGGGACAGGCGCCGGCCGCCACGGACGGCCGGCCCAAAGCATCGGCGCGCGCATTGGCGCAGGTCATCGAGCGCAGCACGCGGATACACGGCCCCGCCGCGGAGGCCTACGTGGCGAGGCTGCGACGGGCGCACCCGGGCGCCAGCCCCGCCGAGGTCGACGCCAAGCTGGAAAACCGCTACCTGGCCGCGCTGACGACCAGCGGTGCCGCGGTCGGGTCGGCTGCGACGTTCCCCGGGGTCGGGACGTTGACGGCGCTGTCCGCGGGCGCCGGGGAAACCGTCTTCTTCGTCGAGGCCACCGCCCTGTTCGTGCTGGCGAAGGCCGCGGTGTACAACATCCCGGCCGACCACCGGGAGCGGCGCCGCGCGCTGGTGCTGTCCGTCCTGGTCGGAGACGACAGCAAGCGCGCCATCGGCGAACTGATCGGTCCGGGCCGTACCAACGGCGGTTGGCTGGCCGAGGGCATGGCCTCGCTTCCCCTGCCGACGCTGGGGCGGTTGAACACGCGGATGCTCAAGTACTTCGTCAAGCGGTACACGGTGCGACGCGGCGCCCTGATGTTCGGCAAGATGCTGCCGGTCGGCATCGGTGCGGTGGTCGGCGGCGCCGGCAACCGGATGGTGGGCAAGAAGATCGTCCGCAACGCTCGCGACGCGTTCGGCGTCACGCCGAATCGCTGGCCAAGCCCCCTGCGGCTGTTGCCCCCGATCCACGAAGCCGGCTAGCGGCCGGCCCCACCCCATCACCCGGTCGCTCTCGCGAATTGCCGGCAAAAGGTTAGCCTTTATTGGGGCGGAAACGTTGCAGCACCGCTCAGGGTTTTTCGAGGGCGTGAAGTGCCCCGCCAGACGGGGCGCACGAAGTCGCAGGCGCCGCGCAATGCGCTTGCAGGACAAAAGAATCGAGGCGAACAGCGGCCGTGAGCAACATATCGCCATTCGGGCAAAACGAATGGCTGGTCGAGGAGATGTACCGCAAGTTCCGCGACGACCCCTCATCGGTCGATCCGAGCTGGCACGAGTTCCTGGTCGACTACAACCCCGAGCCCACCGCCGAAGCGGCCGCGAGCAGCCCAAGCACCGGTGACGGCCAGGCGGCCGCCCCCGCCCCGGAAGCAAAGCAAGCCGTCGCTGAAACGAAGCCTGAAACAGACCGGCCGCAACCCGCGCCAACGGGAGGCAACGGCGTGGCCGCAGCGCCGGCCCCGGCGGCACCGGCCAAAGCCGCCACTCCCCCACCGGCCGAGGGCGACGAGGTGCAGGTGCTGCGCGGCGCCGCCGCGGCCGTCGTCAAGAACATGTCCGCCTCGCTGGACGTGCCGACGGCGACCAGCGTCCGGGCCGTTCCGGCCAAGCTGCTGATCGACAACCGGATCGTCATCAACAACCAGCTCAAGCGCACCCGCGGCGGCAAGATCTCCTTCACCCACATCCTGGGCTACGCGCTGGTTCAGGCGATCAAGCAGTTCCCGAACATGAACCGGCACTACGCCGAGGTCGACGGGAAGCCCACCGCGGTCACACCGGCCCACACCAATCTTGGCCTGGCCATCGACCTGCAGGGCAAGGACGGCAAGCGCTCCCTGGTGGTGGCCGGCATCAAGCGCTGCGAAAGCATGCGATTCGCGCAGTTCGTCACCGCCTACGAAGACATCGTCCGACGGGCGCGCGACGGCAAGCTGACCGCCGAAGACTTTGCCGGCGTGACGATTTCGCTGACCAACCCCGGCACCATCGGCACCGTGCACTCGGTGCCCAGGCTGATGGCCGGCCAGGGCGCCATCATCGGCGTCGGCGCGATGGAATACCCCGCCGAGTTCCAGGGGGCCAGCGAGCAGCGCATCGCCGAGCTGGGCATCGGTAAGCTGATCACACTGACCTCGACCTACGACCACCGCATCATCCAGGGCGCGGAATCCGGCGACTTCCTGCGCACGATCCACGAGATGCTGCTCTCGGACGGCCTCTGGGACGAGATCTTCCGCGAGCTTGGCAACCCTTACCTGCCGGTGCGCTGGAGCACCGACAACCCGGACTCGATCGTCGACAAGAACGCCCGGGTCATGGAGCTGATCGCGGCCTACCGCAACCGCGGTCACCTGATGGCCGACATCGATCCGCTGCGCTTGGACAGCACCCGGTTCCGCAGTCACCCCGACCTCGAAATACTCAACCACGGCCTGACCCTGTGGGACCTCGACCGGGTCTTCAAGGTCAACGGCTTCGCCGGGTGCGAGTACAAGAAGCTGCGCGACGTCCTGGGCCTGCTGCGCGACGCGTACTGCCGGCACATCGGCATCGAGTACACCCACATCCTCGAGCCAGAACAGCAGGAGTGGCTGCAACAGCGGGTGGAGACCAAGCACGTCAAACCGACTGTGGCCGAGCAGAAGTACGTCCTGAGCAAGCTGAACGCCGCAGAGGCATTTGAAACGTTTCTGCAGACCAAATACGTTGGGCAGAAACGGTTCTCGCTGGAAGGCGCCGAGAGCGTGATCCCGATGATGGACGCGGCGATCGACCAGTGCGCCGAGCACGCCCTCGACGAGGTGGTCATCGGGATGCCGCACCGTGGCCGGCTCAACGTGCTGGCCAACATCGTCGGCAAGCCGTACTCGCAGATCTTTTCCGAGTTCGAGGGCAACCTCAACCCGTCGCAGGCGCACGGCTCCGGCGACGTCAAATACCACCTCGGCGCGACCGGCGTGTACCTGCAGATGTTCGGCGACAACGACATTCAGGTGTCGCTGACCGCCAACCCGTCGCACCTGGAAGCCGTGGACCCGGTGCTGGAGGGCCTGGTCCGGGCCAAGCAGGACCTGCTCAACAGAGAGATCGGCGACGATGGAGAGCAAGCTTTCTCGGTGGTGCCGATGATGATGCACGGCGACGCCGCCTTCGCCGGGCAGGGGGTGGTCGCCGAGACGCTGAACCTGGCGAACCTGCCCGGCTACCGCGTCGGCGGCACCATCCACATCATCGTCAACAACCAGATCGGGTTCACCACGGCGCCCGAGTTCTCCCGGTCCAGCGAATACTGCACCGACGTGGCGAAGATGGTCGGGGCGCCGATCTTTCACGTCAACGGCGACGACCCAGAAGCCTGCGTGTGGGTGGCGAAGCTGGCCGTCGACTTCCGGCAGCGCTTCAAGAAGGACGTCGTTATCGACATGCTCTGCTACCGGCGTCGCGGGCACAACGAGGGCGACGACCCGTCGATGACGAACCCCTACATGTACGACGTCGTCGACACCAAGCGCGGGGCCCGCAAGAGCTACACCGAGGCCCTGATCGGCCGCGGTGACATCTCGCTGAAAGAGGCCGAGGACGCGCTGCGCGACTACCAGGGCCAGCTGGAGCGGGTGTTCAACGAGGTCCGTGACCTCGAGAAACACGGCGCGCTGCCCAGCGAATCGGTCGAGGCCGACCAACTGGTTCCCGCCGGGCTGGCCACCGCGGTGGACAAGTCGCTGCTGGCCCGCATCGGCGACGCGTTCCTGAACGTGCCCGACGGATTCACCGCGCACCCGCGCGTGCAGCCGGTGCTGGAAAAGCGCCGGGAGATGGCCTACGAAGGCAAGATCGACTGGGCCTTCGGCGAGCTGCTCGCGCTGGGTTCCCTTGTGTCCGAAGGCAAGCTGGTCCGGCTCTCCGGGCAGGACACCCGGCGCGGTACCTTCTCCCAGCGGCACTCGGTGATCATCGACCGCAACACCGGAATAGAATTCACGCCGTTGCAACTGCTGGCGACGAACCTCGACGGCAGCCCCACCGGCGGCAAGTTCCTGGTGTACGACTCGCCGCTGTCGGAGTACGCCGCCGTCGGCTTCGAGTACGGCTACACCGTGGGCAACCCGGACGCACTCGTGTTGTGGGAGGCCCAGTTCGGCGACTTCGTCAACGGCGCGCAGTCGATTATCGACGAGTTCATCAGCTCCGGGGAGGCCAAGTGGGGCCAGCTGTCCAACGTGGTGCTGCTGCTCCCGCACGGGCACGAGGGGCAGGGCCCCGACCACACCTCCGCCCGCATCGAACGCTTCCTGCAGCTGTGGGCGGAGGGTTCGATGACCATCGCGATGCCGTCGACGCCGTCCAACTACTTCCACCTGTTGCGGCGGCACGCCCTCGACGGCATCCAGCGCCCGCTGATCGTGTTCACGCCGAAGTCGATGTTGCGCAACAAGGCGGCGGTCAGCGACATCAAGGACTTCACCGAGATCAAGTTCCGCTCGGTGCTGGAGGAACCCACCTACGAAGACGGCATCGGCGACCGCAGCAAGGTCAGGCGGATCCTGCTGACCAGCGGCAAGATCTACTACGAGCTGGTGGCGCGCAAGGCCAAGGACAACCGCGACGACGTCGCGATCGTGCGCATCGAACAGCTCGCCCCGCTCCCGAAGCGCCGGCTCAACGAGACGCTGGACCGATACCCTGCCGCCGAGGAGTTCTTCTGGGTGCAGGAGGAGCCGGCGAACCAGGGCGCGTGGCCGCGATTCGGCCTCGAGCTGCCGGAGTTGTTGCGCGACAAGCTGACCGGGCTCAAGCGCATTTCGCGGCGGGCCATGTCGGCGCCGTCGTCGGGTTCGTCGAAGGTGCACGCCGTCGAGCAGCAGGAGATCATCGACACGGCGTTCGGCTAGTCCGGTGACGGCGGGCGCCGGAACGGCGCGGTTGGGGGTCCCCCCGCTTGCAGGGGAGAACCGGGCAGGCCGAGCACCGCTGCCCAATGCCGCCGGTACCCCGGGTACCGTCTAGCCTCGACGAGAGCCGACCAAGAGGAAGGGTGCTCATGCAGGGGTTTGCCGGGAAGGTCGCCGTCGTCACCGGCGCGGGTTCGGGTATCGGGCAGGCGCTGGCCATCGAACTGGCCCGCGCGGGCGCCAAGGTGGCCATCAGCGACGTCGACACCGAGGGCCTGGCGCAAACCGAGGAGCGGTTGAAGGCGATCGGTGCGCCGGTCAAAGCGGACCGGCTCGACGTCACCGAGCGCGAGGCCTTCCTGGCGTACGCCGACGGGGTCGCCGAGCACTTCGGCAAGGTCAACCAGATCTACAACAACGCCGGCATCGCCTTCACCGGCGACGTAGAGGTCAGCCAGTTCAAGGACATCGAACGGGTGATCGACGTCGACTTCTGGGGTGTCGTGAACGGCACCAAGGCGTTCCTTCCGCACCTGATCGCCTCCGGCGACGGCCACGTCATCAACGTCTCGAGCGTGTTCGGGTTGTTCTCGGTGCCGGGGCAGGCGGCGTACAACTCGGCCAAGTTCGCCGTCCGGGGCTTCACCGACGCGCTGCGTCAGGAAATGATCCTGGCCCGCCACCCGGTGGCGGTGACCACGGTGCACCCCGGCGGCATCAAGACCGCGATCGCCCGCAACGCCACCGCCGCCGAGGGACTCGACCGCGACGAACTGGCCAAGCTGTTCGACAAGCGGCTCGCAAAGACCAGCGCGCAGCGAGCCGCCCAGATCATCCTGGACGCCGTCCGCAAGAAGAAGGCCCGGGTGCTGGTCGGCACCGACGCCAAGGTCTTGGACCTGATGGTTCGGGTCGCGGGACCCTATTATCAGCAGCTCTTCGGGCCCGTTTTGGGCCGATTGATGCCCAGGGTTTAACCACCGCCGCGCCGAGACTGCGCTCAGCGCGCGCTCCACTCGTCGAAGCACGCGCTGTGCGCAGGGTCGACGCCACCACCGCAGGCTCGACGCACTAACCGCCGCCGCGGCCCAGCGGGTGCTCGGCCAGCCACCCGCCGGCCACCGCCTGCGGGTCGGCGCCTCCGGCCACCTGCCGCCGCATGTCGGCCAGCGCCGCGGTATCCAGCACCCCGGCCACTTCGTTGATCGCCAGCAGCTGCCGATCGCTCAGCGCGTTGCGGCGATACAGCGGCACCACGTTCTCGGCCTGTATCAGCGCGGGTTTGTCGTCGGCCAGCGCGACCAGGTCGGTGGGACTGCCGGGGTCGGCCGTGGTGGTCCAGCCCGCCGTCAGCTGCCCGGCCCGCACCTCATCGAAAACCCTTGCATCGTAGGGGAATTCGCGCGGAGCTGGGAGCCGGCAGGATCCCACCGCCGCGGGTGCGTGAAACCCGGCGACGGCGCCGAGCGCCAGCCCGTCGCAGTGCTTCGGCAGCGTGCTCAGGTCCGCGGTGAGGTCGTGGCCGCCCCAGGCCTTGGCGGTCGCCTGCGTGACCAGCAGCACGGGTTTGTCTTCGGCCGCGGTGGTGTAGTCGCCCGCCAGGACGCCCTCGGGCAGCGCCGCGATCATCGCGCGGTAGACCTGGGCGTCGGACATCGCCACCGCGCCGGGCTGCAGGAGCCTCAACGTCTGGCCGGTGAACGCGGGGACGACGGTGAACGCGCCCGAGTCCAGCTTCGCCATCGGGTCGGCGGCGCTTTCGGGCCGCGCCGCGAAGCCGTATGACCGCAGCGCCGCCACGTAGACGCCTGCCAGCAGTATCGAGTCGGGGTTGGGCCGAGATCCGACCACGACCTCCGGACGGACGCGCTGGTCCCCGATACGGGTCGAGCAGCCGGCCGAGAGAACCACGGCGAGTGTGGCGGCGAGCAGCGCCGCGGACAGCCTGCCGATCCTCACCCCGTGGAGACTCAAGTGTCTGAGGCGATCGCGACCGCCTTGGCGACCGCTTCCCCGACGCGCGCGTCGAGCGGGCTCGGGACGATCCGGTCGACCGCGAGGTCGTCGCTGACGACGGAGAAGATCGCCTCGGCAGCGGCCACCATCATCTTGTCGGTGATCCGGCACGCCCCGGCGTCCAGCGCGCCGCGGAACACCCCGGGAAACGCCAGCACATTGTTGATCTGATTCGGGAAGTCGCTGCGGCCGGTGGCCACCACCGCCGCGTACTTGGCCGCGACATCGGGATGGATTTCCGGGTCCGGGTTGGACAGCGCGAACACGATCGGCTCGGGTGCCATGGTGGCGATCAACTCTTCGGGGACCACGCCGGCCGACACCCCGAGGAACACGTCGGCGCCGTCGAGCGCCTCGACCATGCCCCCGGTGCGGCCATCGGGATTAGTGCGTCGCGCCAGATCGGCCTTGACGCCGTTCATGTCGTCGCGCCCGATGTGCAGAATGCCGCGCGAGTCAAGCACGGTGATTTCCGAAACACCCATGGTCAGAAGGAGATTCGTGCACGCCACCCCCGCGGCGCCGGCACCCGAGACCACCACGCGCAGCGAGGACATGTCGCGGCCGAGCAACTTGCTGGCGCCCATGAGCGCGGCCAGCACGACGATCGCGGTGCCGTGCTGGTCGTCGTGCATCACCGGACAGTCCAGCGCCTCGATGACTCGCCGTTCGATCTCGAAGCAGCGCGGAGCCGAGATGTCCTCGAGGTTGACGGCGCCGAACGTCGGGCGCAGTCGCACAAGGGTTTCGACGATCTCGTCGGGATCCTTGGTGTCCAGCACGATCGGGATCGCGTTCAGCCCGCCGTACGCCTGGAACAGGGCGCACTTGCCCTCCATCACGGGCAGCGACGCCTCGGGACCGATGTCGCCCAAGCCCAGCACCGCGCTGCCGTCGCTGACGACCGCCACCAGCCGGTTCGACCAGGTGTAGCGGGCGGCCAGGGTGCGGTCGGCAGCGATCGCGCGACTGACCTGCGCCACGCCCGGGGTGTAGGCGATCGACAAGGCGCGCTGCGTATCCAGCGGCGCCTTGAGCGCGACAGAAAGCTTGCCGCCTACGTGCGCCTCGAAGATCTCGTCGTTTTCAATGACGAGGTGTGGCGACACTGTTTCTGGCACCGCATCAGGGTACTGACTACTCATTAGTAGGCCTAATTGGCTGATCACCACGTCATATCGGTGGTGACCCGCTGCGCCACGTCAGATCAGGCCAAGCTCGGTGACCGCGCTGCGCTCGTCCGCGAGCTCGGCGGTCGATTTATCGATCCGGCCGCGGGAGAATTCGTCGATCTCCAGGCCGGTCACGATCGTCCAGTCACCGCCCTTGGTGGTCACCGGGAACGAGGAGATCAGGCCCTCCGGCACACCATAGGAACCGTCGGAGACAACCGCCATCGAAACCCAGTTGCCCTCCGGGCTGCCGAGCAGCCAGTCGCGGGCGGCGTCGATGGTCGCCGACGCGGCCGACGCGGCCGACGAGGCGCCGCGCGCGTCGATGATCGCCGCGCCGCGCTTGGCGACGGTCGGGATGAAGTCGTTCTCGATCCACGCCTGGTCGCCCACGACCTTCGCCGCGTTCTTGCCGCCGACCTCGGCATGGAAGACGTCGGGGTACTGGGTGGCCGAGTGGTTGCCCCAGATCGTCATCTTCTTGATGTCGGTGACGGCCGCGCCGGTCTTCTTGGCCAGCTGCGTGATTGCCCGGTTGTGGTCCAGACGGGTGAGCGCGGAGAACCGCTCCCGCGGGATGTCGGGCGCGTTGCTCATTGCGATCAGCGCGTTGGTGTTGGCCGGGTTGCCGGTCACGCCGATGCGAACGTCGGCGGCGGCGACCGAGTTGAGCGCCTTGCCCTGCGCGGTAAAGATGGCGCCGTTGGCTTCCAGCAGGTCACCGCGCTCCATGCCCGGGCCCCGCGGGCGGGCGCCGACGAGCAGGGCCAGGTTCACGCCGTCGAAGATCTTGTTCGGATCCGCACCGATTTCGACGCCCGCGAGCAGCGGGAAGGCGCAGTCGTCGAGTTCCATCACGACGCCCTCGAGCGCCTTGAGCGCGGGCTCGATCTCCAGCAGACGCAGCTCGATCGGGCGGTCGGGCCCCAGCAGCTCGCCGCTCGCCAGGCGGAACAACAGGCTGTAGCCGATCTGGCCTGCGGCGCCGGTGACAGCGACCTTGAGTGGACTTGCGCTCACGTCGGTTTACTCCTTATGGAGGTTGCGGTCCGGGATCAAACAATGTCGAAACTAGCGCACCCCCGCCGGCCCGAAACCTCCGGTCCGCCGAGCGCTGCGGCGGGCTTTCATGAAGTGTTCTGCCAGCACGCGTACCATTGAGCACCGCTTGACCGGACCTGCACGCCGATCGGAGGTGAAGGTGTTTCCAGGGCCTGACGCATTACCCGAAGTGCTTCGACCGCTCGCGCGCGAGCCGCGCGAACCGCACGCACACCCCATCGAACGTCCGCCCAACGAGACCCTGATCGACTGCGCCGTCTATGTCGAGGGCGAGCGGCTCCCCGGGGAGTTCACCTACACCGCGGCACACAGCAAGGTGCGGCAGATCGAAATGCTCGGGCACGAGGCATTCGTCTGGGTCGGCCTGCGCGAGCCGGACCTGAACGAGATGCAGGACGTGGCGGACGTCTTCGGGCTGCACCCCTTGGCCGTCGAAGACGCCGTATGCGCACACCAGCGGCCCAAGCTGGAGCGGTACGACGAGACACTGTTTCTTGTCTTGAAGACCGTCAACTACGTCCCGCACGACTCGGTGGTGCTGGCCCGCGAGATCGTCGAAACCGGCGAGATCATGGTCTTCGTCGGCACGGATTTCGTGGTCACCGTCCGCCATGGTGAACACGGGGGACTGTCCGACGTGCGCAAGCGCATGGATGCCGACCCCGAGCAGATGCGCCTGGGCCCGTTCGCGGTTATGCACGCCATCGCCGACCATGTGGTGGACCACTACCTCGAGGTGAGCAGTTTGATGCTGTCCGATATCGACAGCATCGAGGGTTTGGCGTTTGCCCCGGGCCGCAAGCTCGACGTCGAACCGATATACCTGCTCAAGCGCGAGGTCGTCGAGCTGCGCCGGTGCGTCAACCCGCTGTCGGTCGCGTTCCATCGCATACAGGTGGAATACAAAGATCTGATCTCGAAGGAAGTGCGGCGCTACCTGCGCGACGTCGGAGACCACCATTCCGAGGCCGCGGACCAGATCGCCAGCTACGACGAGATGCTCAACTCGCTAATACAGGCGGCATTGGCCCGCGTCGGCATGCAGCAGAACAGCGACATGCGCAAGATATCGGCCTGGGCGGGCATCGTCGCGGTGCCGACCATGATTGCGGGCATCTATGGCATGAACTTCCAGTTCATGCCTGAGCTGAAGTGGCACTGGAGCTACCCGGTGGTGGTCGGCATAATGACCACCGCCTGCCTGATCCTGTACTTCTCCTTCCGAAGGGTCAACTGGCTTTGACGCGTCGCGTGTGCGCTGACGGCTTTGCGTGTGCATCTAGGGCGGGAATTTCGCGATTCGCCCGCCGTGCCCGCACACTCAAAGCCATTGGCGCACACTCAACGCCGTGGCCGCACCCCAAGGCCCAGGGCGCACACACACACCGAATCGATCTAGCGAGATACCGACGCCATAGGCAAGATTACTGAGCGACGGAGCCGCCGATCGATTCAGGAGTGCCACATGACGACCTACGCGTTCGATCCGGAAATCGCCGCGATGGTTCCACTCATACCCGATCTCCCGGGCGACGATCCGTTGGCCATCCGGGCGTCGTTGTCGGAGATGATCGCCCAGTTTCCGCCGGCGGACACCACCGGACTGCAGATCGAGGACCGTCAAATCCCGGGCCGCGACCGCGATCCCGCGGTACCAATCCGCATTTACCGGCCCGAACAGCGCAGCGCTCCGGCCGCGGTATACAACGTCCACGGGGGCGGATTCATCGCGGGCGATCTCGAAACCGAACATGCCTTCAACGTCAGGCTGGCCCGCGAACTCGGCGTGGTCGTGGTGTCGGTTGACTACCGGCTCGCACCGGAAACACCGTTCCCCGGTGGGCTGGAAGACGCCTACGCCGGGCTGGTCTGGACGGCGACGCGCGCGGGCGAATTAGGCATCGACCCAAAACGCATCGCCATTCAGGGCACCAGCGCCGGTGGCGGACTGTGCGCTGCGCTGGCGCTGCTGGCCCGTGACCGCGGTGGACCGCATATAGCCTTCCAGTTTCTTTCCGTGCCCGAACTTGACGACCGACTCACCACCGGAAGCATGATTGAGTTCACCGATACCCCACTGTGGAGTCGCCCCCGAGCGGTAGTCAGCTGGGACTGTTACCTGGGGCCCGGTCGCGCCGGCACCGACGACGTATCGATCTATGCCGCACCGGCTCGTGCGACCGATTTGGCAGGTCTGCCGCCCGCGTACGTTTCGGTCATGCACTTCGACCCACTCCGCGACGAGGGCGTCGCCTACGCGCTGGCCATGCTTGCCTCGGGTGTGAGCGTCGAATTGCATTTGTTTCCTGGGACTTTCCACGGCTCGATGTTGATCCAAGACGCGGCGATCTCCAAACGTGAGCAGGCCGAAACGATCGCGGTGCTGCGCCAAGCGCTAGCGCTGTAGCGCGAGTGCCAGCCGGCGGCTTCGGGTGTGCATAGAGGGCGGGAATTTCGCGATTCCGCCGCCCTGGATGCACGCGCAAAGCCGTGTGCGCGCACTGTCAGTGTGGTTGTGCCGCGGGGCGTTTTGGGTCCAGCACGTCGACGCCGTCGTCGTGCCATGCCTGTCGCATGGCCTCTGCACCCTCGAGCCGCACCCAGGCCGCTTCGGTCGCGGTGATCGGGGTCGCCGACAGGAACTTCACCGGGTCACGGGGCGGCTCCAGCGGCATATCCGGGATGTCGCTGTGGCCCAACAACACCGCGGTGAACGGCACCCGCCCCGTCGGCCACGCCCATAGCGGCGAGCCGAGGTCGATCAGCGCGCCGGCGACCAGCACCACGCCGTCGACGGCCGGCGTCGCCGCCAGCAGAGCCAGGCTGCGGGCGATGCCGGTGGCCGGCCCGGGATCCCGCAGGCGCAACACGATTTCGGCGCGCGGGCCGCGCTGGGGGTCGACGCGCAATTCCGTCGGTTCGGTCATCGGATGGCGTGAGCACCCCAGCGATACGTAATGCAGTATCCCCT